>TARA_R110002051_G_scaffold68434_2_pt1 | contig 37575 bp, 35 predicted proteins | sample TARA_R110002051 | Tara Oceans TARA_R110002051 (sample SAMEA4397023) | marine metagenome | biome: Polar Biome; feature: [MES] marine water layer (ENVO:01000295) within the mesopelagic zone...; material: water (ENVO:00002006), including particulate matter (ENVO:01000060) such as...... | reverse complement strand
GCGCGATCCGCAGGGCAACCCCCTGATCGCGACCGGCTTCCTATCGGATGTCACGGAAAGGCTGGAAACCGGCAAACGCCTGCAGGAACGCGAAGATCAATTGACCGATGCAATCACGGCGACCTCCCTGGGTCTCTTCCGGATTGATGTCAGCAACGGTCAGCTATGGCTGCGCGGGAATGTCGCCGAGGAATTGTTCGCCACGCCCGCCGAAGTGCGGGTTTCAGCCAGCGACTGGCTCAAGAAGGTCCACCCGGACGAACTACAGCTGGTCACCGGGACAACGTCAGCCATGTTCCGCGGCACGCAACTGCTCGCCGACATCAGCTATCGCATGCAGACCTGCAACGCGGGCTGGGCCTGGTATCAGGTGACGGGCCGAGTCGTGGAACGCGATGAGGACGGACGCCCCCTTTCCATCAGCGGCGTGCTCTGGAATATCGACTCACAGAAGCGGCTCAATGACGCCCTGTTCGAAGAACGTCAGCGCTTTGAGGCCATCTTCCGGGCCACGCCGGCGATGATGCACACCATTGATGCCGATGGAGCGATACGCGACGTCAGCGATTACTGGCTTTCCCATCTGGGATATGAGCGCGAAGAGGTAATAGGGCGAAAATCAACTGACTTCCTTGACGCGGAATCCCGCCAACGGGCGATTGAGAAATCCCTGCCGGACCTATTCCGCGTCGGCCGAAATATGGACATCCCCTATCGGTTTGTCCGCAAGGACGGAACCAAGCTCGACGTCTTGCTGTCATCCTTCCTCGAACGCGATGAGACGGGTCAACCGCTGCTCAGCTACGCGGTTGTAACCGATGTCACACCGCTGCGGGCCGCCTACGCCCAGCTTGAGCGCACCAATGCGGAGCTCGACCGCTTCGCCACCGTTGCCAGCCATGATCTTCAGGAACCGCTCCGCAAGGTCTCAGCCTTCGCCGGCCTGGTCCGGCGGCGCTATGCCTCGCAGATCGACGAAGAGGGCGCCCGCAGCCTCGACTATCTCGTCGATGCCGCTCAACGCATGCAGCGCCTGATCGACGACTTGCTGAGCTATTCGCGCATGTCGAGTCAGCCGCTTCAACTGCAACCTGTCGACCTGCGGGCCTTGACCAACGACGTGATCGACCAGCTCGGCACCTCGATTGCCGAATGTGGGGCGCAGCTGGATATCGGCGACTTGCCGAGCGTGTGTGCCGATCCGCTGCTGATGCGACAAGTGGTGCAGAATCTGATCAGCAATGCGCTCAAATATCGTGGCACTGAACTGCCCCGGATTGAAATCGCGGTTCGGTCCGATGCGGGGACCTGGACGTTCTCGATCGCCGACAATGGCATCGGCATTGATCCGAAATTTTTCGACAAGATTTTTGCGCCCTTCCAGCGCCTGCACTCGCGCGAGGAATATAGTGGCACCGGCATCGGTCTCGCCATTGTACGCCAGGCCATCGAGCGGCATGACGGTCGGATCTGGGTCGAATCGGCGGAAGGTGAAGGCGCTAAATTCAGCTTCTCAATCCCGATCCGCAAACCGGAGCCCGGCAGCGGTGCCGCCGACCAGGCCTGATCGCTATTCGAAGCGCAGCGCCTCGATCGGATTGAGTCGGGAAGCGCGGTGTGCCGGGTAGAGACCGAAGAAGACGCCAACGAAGGCGGACGCCCCGATCGCAATCGCCACAATCCCCGGATTGACCGCAATTTCGAGGTCACCGACATTGGCATAGGCGATGGTGCCGCCGACGCCGACCACCAGCCCGACCAGCCCGCCGGTGACACACAGCACGATGCTCTCGATCAGGAATTGGTTGCGGATGTCACTGCCGCGGGCACCGACTGCGAGGCGCAAGCCGATCTCGCGTGTGCGCTCGGTGACCGAGACCAGCATGATATTCATGATGCCGATGCCACCGACCAGCAGCACGATCGCAGCGCCAACCGCGAGCAAGAGGCCGAGCTGGCTTTCGGTTTCATTACGAGCGCGGATGAATTCGGCCAAGCTTGAAACGTTGAAATCATCATCGGCACCGGGTGCAATATTGCGCCTGACCCGCAGCAAGTCCTGGATATCGGCGATGACGCGACCGGTCGATTCGCCGGCTCCAACCTCAACATAGATCGTCTGCACCGGATCACGGACGGTTGGCGAGACGCCAGCCCCAAAGCGCTGACGCACCGTCGATAGCGGCAAAAACACGATATCGTCCTGGTCCGACCCATAGGAGGTCTGGCCCTTGGCGGCGACGGTCCCGATAACGGTAAACTGTTGGCCGGCAATCCGCAGCGACTGGCCGACCGGGCTGGCACCGTCAAACACTTCGTCGACGATGGTCTGGCCGACGACGGCAAGCCGGCGCGCCGCCTGTTCCTCTTCCGCGGAGAAGGCGCGGCCTTCCTCGATCACCCATTCACGAACACTGAAATAGGCCGGGTTGACGCCGGAAATCCGCGTCGACCAGTTGACGCCGCCGAAGACGACACTCAGCCCGAAAGCGCTCACCTCGCCAGAAACGCCGCCGATACCGGCCACCTGGTCACTGATCGCCACTGCATCGGCGTCGGTCATCGGCGTCCCGGAGCCCTCTGCGCCGCGGCGGCCACCGAACATCGAGGCGCCCGGACGGACAATCAGCAGATTGGCGCCGAAACTTGCGATTTGGGCCTCGACGGCCTGTTTGGTGCCCTCACTGATCGAGACCAGAACGATCACCGAAGCCACGCCGATGATCACGCCGAGCATGGCGAGCGAGCTGCGCAGCGCATTAATGCGCAAAGCGGTCAGCGCGACGCGGATGGAAGCGAGCCAATTCATGTCCTGTCCTCCACCACCCGGCCATCGCGAAACAGGATCTGGCGGCGGGCATGATTGGCGACTTCCTGCTCATGGGTGACGAGGATCACGGTTATCCCCTCGCGATTGAGCTGGTCGAAAATTGCCATGATGTCTTCCGATGTCTTGCTATCGAGCGCGCCGGTGGGTTCGTCGGCGAGCAGAATTTTCGGATCGTTGACGAGGGCTCGGGCGATAGCGACGCGCTGCTGCTGTCCGCCGGACAATTGGGAGGGATGGTGGTCGGTGCGCTCGCCAAGGCCGAGCTGCTCCAGTCGTGCCAGCGCACGCTGGCGCCGCTCGGGATGCGGCATGCCGGCATAGACCAGTGGTAGCGCCACATTCTCCGCCGCCGACGTGCGCGGCAAGAGGTTGAATTGCTGGAACACGAAGCCGATCGTGCGATTACGGAATCGCGCCACGCCCTCGGGGCCCAGGCTGGACAGGTCCTCGCCGGCCACCTGCAACAGCCCTGATGTCGGCCGGTCGAGGGCACCGAGCAGGTTCATCAAGGTCGATTTGCCCGAGCCGGAACTGCCCATGATGGCGACATAGTCACCCGCTTCGATCGTCAGCGAAACGCCATCCAGGGCGCGGATCGTCATGTCGCCCATCGTATAGGTTTTCACCAGATCGCGGCATTCGATCAGCGCTGTCATTCACGCACCTCACGGGCCCGCGTGACCGCCATGTCGCCCTCGGCGAGGTCACCGGACACGGCTTCGGTATTCTGATTGTCGGAGATACCGAGGCGCACGCGGCGCTCGACCAGCATGCCGTCGGCTTCCTGCACCCAGACGGTGGCGGAACGGGTATTGGCCGCCTCGCGCGCCAAGATGCGATAGCGCTGCATCTGCTCCGGCGTCAGCACAGCTTGCAGGCCGCGATCGATCTCGGCCTGCAAGGCGTCGCGATCAAAGCTGCCGCCGGCCTGGGCCGCACCCTGGGCGCGGCCAAAAGCGGAGCGGAACACATTGCCGGCGCTCTCGGCCTGGTCCGGCGTCAAATCGAGCTGTTCTGTCAGACGAGCGACCGGGTTGGGCCGTCCGCCGCCACCACCGCCGCGTGGCCCGCCGGCACGCGGACTGGCGGCTTCCGTATCAATCGGCCGGGTGCGGTCTTCAAGCGCGGGCGAAGGTCGGAAGCGCAGGGCCGCATTGGACACGCGCAAAACGTCCTCGCGTTCACCGGTGACGATATCCATATTGGCGGTCATCCCCGGCAGCAGGCGCTGGCCGGGATTGGAGGCCGTAATCACGACCGTATAGGTCACGACATTATTGAGGGCTATGGGCGACAGTCTGATCTGGTCGACGACACCGCTCAATTGCATATCAGGATAGGCATCGACGGTGAAGTTGACCGGCTGGCCTTCGGCGATCTGGCCGATATCGGCCTCGTCAACCTGGGCATCGATCTGCACCTGGCTGAGATCCTGGGCGATGGTGAACAGGATCGGCGCCGACAGGCTGGCGGCAACGGTCTGGCCTTCATCGACGGCACGGTCGACGACAATGCCATTAATCGGCGAGCGGATCGTGGTGCGTTCCAGATCAATCCGCGCGCCTTCCAGCGTCGCATCGCGCTGGGCCAGCACCGCTTCGGCATTGGCAATCTGCGCTTGCGCGACAGAGACATCGGCCAGGGCCGCATCGAGCGCGGCGCGGGCATTGTCGAGCGCTGCGGCGGAGGCATTGCCGCGTTCGCTCAGGGTCTGGGTGCGGTCGAAATCGAGCTGGGCGGTGCGGGTATTGGCGCGCACCCGCGTCAGGGTCGCGCGCTGCAGCGTCAAGCTGGCTAGCGCCGTGGCCCGCGAGGCCTCGGCTTCGCGAACGCGGGTTTCATAGGTCTGCGGGTCGAGCCGGGCGATGACCTGGCCTTCCTCAACCTCATCATTGTAATCGACAAGCACTTCAGCGAGCTGACCGGAAAGCTGCGAGCCGACTTCAACGGTCACCAGCGCCCGCACCGCGCCGGAGGCCGCAACGATCCGCCGGACCTCGCCGGTGGTCACCGCGGACGTCTCGATCTGCACGCCTTGCGGCGAAGCGCCCGAACGACCCAGCAGCCACCAACCCGCGAAGGCCAGCACGGCAATGCCGACCACAACCAAAATCCAACGCCTGTTTTGAAACATCTTCGCCCCTCGGACCTCGAAAATTCTGAATAGTTTGACCTTGTATGCGTCGGTTCAACGCGGTGCCAACCTGATTCCGTCGCGCGCCTTGCAGTTGAATGCGGTGTAGCCTGCCCGGTCCGGGAAGGCTATCCGGGGGGTGTTGTTGTCAGGGGTGCGGTCGTGGACGTGATGGAATTGCTCGATGCGCCAGGGATGGCATCCCTGCTGAAGATCGCACCACTGGTTGGCGGCGCGGTGTGGCTCGTCGTCACGGCCCTGTTGTGGAAGAATGGCTTCAACGATCTGTTCGAGCGCTTCACCCGCCCGCGCTGGAGCTTTACGCAGCGGATCGCCACACTCGCCATGATCCCCTGGCGGGCCGCGATGCTGACTGTCGCCGCAGGCCTCGGCGCAGCCCTGACGACGCTGGGCCTGCTGGTCAATATCGCCGTCATTCTCAATCTCATACGGGCCGGCAAGATGCTGCTGGCCGGTTGAGCCTGGTCCGGCCAGTGCGCCGTGCCATCGGGCTGTTTGTCGCATCCGCTGTGGGGTGACATCGTCGCTTATCGCGCTTATGTGTAGACCTGCTAGATGATAACGACTTGCAAACGCAGACAATGGCGACAGGACCTGACGTGACGCTCGACCAACTCGATAAGGGCCGGATTTCCCGGGTCACCGGATTTGCCGCCGGCCATGAGGATCTCGTGACCAAATTGCGCGAGATCGGCTTCGCCGAATCCGACGAGGTTGAATTGATGCATCGCGGGCCGCTCGGCGCCAATCCCCTGTGCTTCCGGCTCAACCGCACCCTGATCGCCCTGCGCAGCGACGAAGCACGCGCCATCCATGTGGACGCCGCTTTATGAGCCGTCTGCGCATTGCGCTGGTCGGTGCCCCGAATTCCGGCAAATCGACCCTGTTCAACGGACTGACCGGCGGGCGCGCCAAGGTCGCCAATTATTCCGGCGTCACCGTCGAAACCCGCACCGGCTGGCTGCAGACCCCCGGCGGAACCGGGATCGATCTGATCGATCTGCCCGGCATTTACGGCCTCAAACCGCGCTCGACCGATGAACGCATCGCCATCGACCTGTTGCGCAATGGCCGTGATGGCAAAGCGCCGCCCGACGGCATGCTGGTGCTGATCGACGCGGCGCATTTGCGCACCCACCTTCACACCGTGCTGCAAATGCGCGCCATCGGCCGGCCGATGATCGTCGTGCTCAACATGATCGATCTGGCCGAACGCGACGGGCTGAAGATCGATATCGAGCGTTTGCGGACGGAACTCGGCGTTCCCGTCGTCACCGCGCGCGCCACCCGTGCCGCTGGCCGCGCCGATCTGCTCGCCTGTATCGATGCCGAGACAGCCAACTGGCACAAACGCGACGATACTGCGGACAGCACCACAGAACCCGTCGAGCTTGATCTCAGCGCCCTGCAGCGCGAGGCCCGCGCGATCGCCAGCAAAGCAATCCTGTTTGAGCCGACGATGAACCGGCTGACCCGCCAGATCGACCATTTCGTGCTCCACCCGATCATCGGGCCGATCATCCTCTCGGCGCTGCTCTTCTTCATGTTCCAAGCGGTCTATTCCTGGTCCGGCCCCTTCATGGACGCGCTGGAAGCGGGCGCCGCAGGCCTTGGTCAGCTGGCCGGACAGCTCCTGCCCGCCGGCTGGTTCCACGACCTTATCGTCGATGGCATCATCGCCGGGGTCGGCAGCGTGGTGGTCTTCCTGCCGCAGATTGTGATCCTTTTTCTGTTCATTCTGGCGCTGGAGGCGTCGGGCTATATGGCCCGCGCTGCCGTGTTGATGGACGAGCTGATGCTGCGCGTCGGGCTTAATGGCCGCGCCTTCATCCCGCTTTTATCGAGCTTCGCCTGCGCCATTCCCGGCATGATGTCTGCGCGCACGATCGATAATGAGCGCGACCGGCTGACCACGATCATGGTCGCGCCGCTGATGACCTGTTCGGCCCGCCTGCCGGTCTACACCCTGATCATCGCCGCCTTCATCCCGCCGGACTCCGTGGGTCCGTTCAACCTGCAGGGCATAGTGATGTTCGGCCTCTATCTGACCGGCGTTGTCAGCGCCGTGACGGTCGCCTTCGTGCTCAAGCGCACCGTGACCAAGGGATCCAACCAGGTCCTGATCATGGAATTGCCGACCTATAAACTGCCCAATCCGCGCGATTTCTTTTATAGCCTCTGGGGCCATATCCGCGCCTTCCTGAAGCGCGCCGGCACCATCATCCTGACGACCTCGATCATCCTGTGGTTCCTCGCCAGCTATCCCAGCTCCGCCACAACGCTGCGCGAGAGCTTCGCCGGCCAGCTCGGCTCGATCCTGGAAAAACTGCTCGCCCCGATCGGCTTCAATCTCGAAATCTCGATTGCCCTGGTGCCCGGCATGGCCGCGCGCGAAGTCGCGGTCGGCGCTCTGGGCACCGTCTATGCCATCCAGGGCGGCGAAGAGAATGTCGACGGCCTCGCCGCAGCACTCCAGTCGGCTTGGTCGCTACCGACCGCGCTCGCCTTCCTCGCCTGGTATGTCTTCGCCCCGCAATGCTTCGCCACCCTGGCGACGGCGCGGCGCGAAACCAATTCCTGGGCCTGGACCGGCTTCATGTTCGCCTATCTGATGGTGCTGGCCTATGTCGCCGCCGGCGCCACCTTCTGGACCGCGACCTGGCTGGGGCTTTAAGGCGCTCCACCCAATTTAGGCGTGTTAATCCTGGAGCACCCCTTTAAATTGTGAGACATTGCCCTATACTCGCGCCAAACTTGGCCGAAAAGGGAGCCTACGCCATGCGTGCTTTTCTGATTGTGTGTGCCTGTTTCCTCATCACTTCCTGCGCAAGCATGCGCCACACCGCGCTCTGGGATCCCACCTACTCTCTGTCGGGGACACCTTATGCGGCGGCGACAAGCGTGACCACGGCGATCCGGGCTCGACAGGGGGAGATTTCCGTTCGCGAAATAAATACAACTCGTCAAGGTGTCCGGCTCGATGGCGCCACGCTGTTCGGCTCGGCAGCGGCGATTGGTGCCGCAGCCTTTGGCGCCAATGGCGACACCCTCACCGGTACGACACTTTTCATGGGCGGGACGAACACGTTCAGACAGCGCCTGTCCTGGCGAGATCGCGCCATCATTCTGGGCGATGCACATGACGCCCTCGATTGCATTGTCGATACGGCCTCGCCCTTTCAGCAGGCGGCGGCGGAGGAAAACTATACCAATTACCGGTCGGCCGCCGCTCAGCTGCGCTCGTTGCATCGCCACGTCGTAGAGATCGGAAACCCCCTGATTTCCGAGGCTTCCGCAGAGGCACGCTTGGCCTTCGACACCGAACTTGCCAATATTCAAAACACGGTTCTGGCCTATTCCGACGAGGAAAATGCCATGGCGAGCGCACCACTCGTGATGATGTCGGCGGCCCGCATGGTGAATCGGACCCTGCGGCAAAGGGAGCTGGATGCATTGCCGGATATCGAAGCCATTATCGAACAGATCCGCACGGCCGGGCAGTCCGAAGGCCAACTCGCGGGGGATGAGGAACCTACGGAGGCGATTGATAAATTCAACGGCGCCCAGCTGAACGCACTCGACGCCGCACCAGCCAGCCTGTCGGATGTGACGATTGTCGCGCGCCAGGCCCGCGAGGCAGTCAATATCCAAACAAGCCGCCGATCGCCCGCCTACCGGTCCCTGCTGCCGGACATTGCTGCGTGCCCGGCCCGTGCCGGATCGAGCTGACGATCTTCATCAATCGAGCCCCCACCACTTAGCGCCGCCGCTGTTTTGGCGATGACACGGTCAACGAAACCTCCCTTGACATGATACCAAAAGGTTTCCTATAAGCGGAACCGAAAGGTTTCATATCATGTCGCTTCATACCGATCACGCCCAGCCTGTCTTCCGCGCCCTTGCCGATCCGACGCGGCGCGCCATTGTCATGCTGCTGGCCGACAGGGATTTGCGGGTCAGCGATATCGCGACCCGTTTCGAGATGACGCGGCCGGCCGTGGCCAAGCACCTCGCCGTGCTCAAATCCGCCGACCTGATCCGTGTCAGCATCGCCGGGCGTGAGCGCATCAATCACCTCAACCCAGCGGCGCTGAAGGCCGCAACAGACTGGCTCGCCTGGTTTGACCGTTTCTGGGACGACCGCTTGGCCGCCCTCAAATCTGCCGTGGAGAAAGACGCATGACCGAACTCAAAATCACCAAGACTCTGTTTCTCAAAGCCCCCGCCGCCCATGTCTGGAAATTCCTCACCGAGGCCGACCGGCTGGCCGAATGGTTCCATCGCGGCGGCGCCGACCTCGCCGCCAATGGAGAATACAGCCTGCTGACCAATACGCTCGGCAAGGAAGGCACCAAATTGTGCTGGGGCAAGGTGGTCGAATTCGATCCGCCGCGCCGGTTGGTCCACACCTTCACCCACGGCCATCTCAATGGCGTCGAAACCCTCTGCGCCTGGTCGTTGCAGGATGCGGCGGGCGGCACGGTGTTGACGATGGAACATTCAGGTTGGGAGAAACTGGGCGAAGCCGGCTTCGCCATGGCCGCCAATCACGACAAGGGCTGGGACGAGCACTTCGCCCGCCTGCGCACGGTTACCAACTAGGGCGGGCACCAACTGGCACGCCATGGGTTCACCCCAGCGCGGCAACCATTTCCGCCAGCTTGGCAATCGTATTCATATTGCGGGCGGTCCCGGCCTTGGCGGCCGGGATCACCAGCTTCGAATTGCCCATGCCGGCGCCATAGTGGACATAGATCTCGCGCACGCCGAGCTGGATCTCCTCGGCCTTGCGCCCCTTGACCGCATCGAGACAATCCGACGCCGGCGCCGCGTCCAGAAAGATCGCCACGGTGCGGTTGGGCGCCGCATCGGGAAAGGGATTGGCCTTGAGCACGGCGTGCATCTGATCGGCCGTGCGCACCATGATGCCGACGGGTTTGCCGGCCCAAGCTTCGAGGCAAGCCTCAAGATCGGCCTTCACCCGCGCTTCGGTATGATCTGAGGTGAAGACAACATTGCCCGACGCGATCCAGGTCTTCACCGCGCCATAGCCCAACCCCTCACACATCGCGACCAGCTCATTCATCGGCAATTTGCCGGTGCCGCCAACATTGACGGCGCGCAACAGGGCGATGAAGGCGGTCATGGCTCGATCATCCAGGCCGGGATATCGGAGCCGAGATGCAGGACGCGCCAGACTTCAATCTGGTCCCCGTGTGCAACGTAGAAGACAGCGTACGGAAACCCGTCGATCCGCCAATGACGCAGCCCCGGCAGACCGAGATCGGCACCAAACCGGCTTGACCCGGTTTCGGGCCAGTCTGCGATATGGCGACACGCCGCTCCAAAGGCGTCGACAAAACGCACAGCCACCGACTCGCCTGCCTCCATGGAATAATAGTCCACTGCGGCCAGAATATCCGCATCCGCAGCCTGTTGCTGGACAAGCGGCCGGCTCACCCGGTGCGATCACCGCGCCGCGCCCGCGCCCGCAATCCTTCCAGATAGGCCGTATCGACCACCGGCCCAGGACCGGACCGGGCACCTTCAAGCAGTAGCGCCCGCACTTGTTGCAGCTCGCGATCCTTGCGTATCAGTTCGCGGACATACTCGCTCACTGTGCCATAGCCACGTTCGGCGATCTGCTCGTCGACAAAGACCTTCATCGGCCCCGGAAGGGAGATATTCATTGTGCTCATAGCGTCAGAATAAACCGTATGGCAAAAATTGGCAAGAGTATGTGGGCCAAACGAGGGCGCGCACCGGCCCTGAAAATGCCGACCGCGTCCCTCCCCAATCAGGCAATCGCGCCGCCGCGCGTTGAGGCGATGCCGCCATCGCAGACCACCGTGGTGCCGACGATATAATCACCGGCGCGCGAGGCGAGGAAGATCGCGGTACCGGCCATGTCTTCAATCGTCCCGACGCGGCCCGATGGCACCGCTTGGGAAACCAGATCGGCATGGTCGCGCGCGACCTTGTTCATTTCCGAGGCAAAGGCACCGGGCGCAATCGCCGTCATCACGATATTGTCGCGCACCAGTTCCAGCGCCATGCGCTTGGTGAGATGGATGATGCCGGCCTTGCTGGCGGCGTAGGAATAGGTCTCGAGCATATTGACCGAAATCCCGTCGACCGAACCGATATTGATCACCTTGGCCGGCTGCGCCTTGGAGCCAGCCGCCTTCAGCGCGCCGAACAGGGCCTGGGTCAGGAAGAACGGCCCCTTCACATTGACGTCCATCACCTTGTCCCAGCCATTTTCCGGAAACTCCGCGAAGGGCGCGCCCCAAGCGGCACCGGCATTATTGACCAGAATGTCGAGCTTGTTCTCATGCGTCAGGAACCGCTCCGCCAGATCACGGCAACCCTCAACGCTGGAGACATCGCCGGGAATCGCGATGCATTCCCCATATTGCGACAACTTCTTCGCCGCCTCGATACAAGGCCCCGCCTTGCGCGCCGAAATATAAACCTTGGCCCCAGCCCGCAAATACCCCTCGGCAATCATCGCCCCAATCCCGCGCGATCCACCTGTGATGAGGGCCACACGGCCCTTGAGAGAGAAGAGGTTTTCCATGGGAGGTCTCGCAGATTGGGCGCGGCGGAGAGAGGCGCAGCGCGAATTGGAAGAATGGGTGTGTTGGGGATGGATTAGCGTGCGTGGGGCGAGGCGTCCAGTTGAGATGTGGGTATGGCGCTAAAGGGGACAGGTATATTTAACGCGGTAGCTGCGCGGTAGGCGATTTCGCTGTGGTGGGGACCGCGTTAAATATACCTGTCCCCTTTTGTTCAAGCGCCGCGCCCGGACGCGAGGCGCCCGACAGCGCGGCTTATCCCCGCCCCGCTGCGGCGGCGTTACACTCACGCCGATCCGCTCTTTGACATCGCGAAGACACAACGCAAAACGGCATGGCCCCGAGGGGAGCCATGCCGTCTGCAGTTTCGGTAGTAATAGTCGTAGTAGCAGGCGAATTTCACCCACTCTCAGAAATTCTAGCCGCCGGCGGCCGTGCGGGCCCGTTTGCGTTCGAATTCCTTGAGGAAGATCTTGCGGACGCGGATGGATTGCGGCGTCACTTCGACCAACTCATCATCATCGATGAATTCGAGCGCAAATTCGAGCGTCACCCGGATTGGCGGGGTCAGGACGATATTTTCGTCGGTGCCGGAAGCACGCATATTGGTCAGCTTTTTGCCCTTGGTCGGATTAACGACCATGTCGTCATCGCGGGCATTGACGCCAATAACCTGGCCTTCATAAATATCGGCCGCGTGACCGAGGAAGAGCTTGCCGCGATCCTGCAGATTGAACAGCGAGAAGCCGGCGACCTTGCCATCCACCATCGAGACCATGGCGCCGTTATGGCGCTGGCCAAACCGGCCTTCGGTGCGCGGAGCATAGTGATCAAAAGTGTGGAACAACAGACCGGTGCCCGAAGTCAGGGTCAGGAATTCGGAGCGGAAACCGATCAGGCCACGCGTCGGGATGACATAATCCAGGCGCACCCGGCCATGCCCGTCCGGCACCATGTTTTTCATGTCGGCGCGGCGCTGGCCGAGCTTTTCCATCACGCCGCCCTGGTGAATTTCTTCCAGGTCGATGGTCAGGGCCTCGTAAGGCTCACAGGTGACGCCGTCGATTTCCTTGAGCACAACGCGCGGACGGCCAACGGCAAGCTCGAAGCCTTCGCGGCGCATCGTCTCGATCAGGATGGAGAGGTGAAGCTCACCACGTCCCATGACGTTGAACTTGTCGGCATCGGCCATCTGTTCGACGCGCAGGGCGACATTGTGGATCAGCTCACGATCAAGGCGTTCCTTGATATTGCGGCTGGTGACGTATTTGCCCTCACGACCGGCAAACGGGCTGTCATTGACCTGGAAGGTCATCGACAGGGTCGGCTCGTCGATCGACAGCAGAGGCAGAGCCTCGACCGCATCGGGATCGCACACGGTGTCGGAGATTGTGAGCTTGTCGATACCGGTGAAGGTGATGATATCGCCCGCTTGGGCGCTATCGATCTCGACGCGCTCAAGGCCGTGAAAGCCGAACAGCTGCAGGATCTTGCCCTTTTGCAGCGTGCCATCGGCCTTGGCGACGGTGACGAGCTGGTTCTTGCGCACGCTGCCGCGCGCGATACGGCCGATGCCGATAACGCCGGTGAAGCTGGAATAATCGAGCGCCGACACCTGCAGCTGCAGCGAACCATTACGGTCGACCGGCGGCTCGGGGGTGTATTCGGTGATCATCTTGAAGAGCGGCTCCATATCGGTGCCGATCTCGCCCGGATTGCTCGCGGCCCAGCCCTGCAGGGCCGAGGCGTAGACGACCGGGAAGTCGAGTTGTTCTTCGGTGGCGCCGAGACGGTCGAACAGGTCGAAAGTCTGGTCCAGCACCCAGTCAGGGCGCGCGGACGGACGGTCGGCCTTGTTGATCACGACGATCGGCTTGAGACCGCGCGCCAGGGCCTTCTTGGTGACGAAGCTGGTCTGCGGCATCGGGCCGTCAACGGCATCGACGAGCAGCAGCACGCAATCGACCATGGAGAGGACGCGTTCGACCTCGCCGCCGAAATCGGCGTGTCCGGGGGTGTCGACGATATTGATCGACCAATCGCCCCAGGTGACGGCCGTGTTCTTGGCCAGAATCGTAATACCGCGTTCTCGCTCCAGATCGTTGGAGTCCATCATGCGTTCGGACGTATTGGCGCGGTCACCCAACGTACCTGACTGCTTGAGCAGCTGGTCAACGAGGGTGGTTTTGCCGTGATCGACGTGCGCGACGATGGCGATATTGCGCAGCTTGTCGAGGGACGCGCTCATGAGTGTAATCCTGCTTGGTGAAAAGGCGCGCCCTAATACGCCGCGAAACCTGGCATGACCAGTGATTATTCCGCATTATTAATACCGGGTCCGGTCTGACCGCCGCGCAGGGCGGTCAATCAGTCCGCTTGCGGCGTTGCGGCCCGGTCGAAGATGGCGCGAATTGCGAGCGCGCCGAGCATGGCCGCGAGCACGAACAGGAACAACATCTGGCCCCAAAAAGTCGCCGCGCGCCGCAATGCAGCCAGGTCCACCACCGAGACGAAATACCAGGACGGGCCATCAATGCGGCTGAAGGCGATCATCCGGCTACCATCCGGGGAGAGGAAGACGCCGAACGGACGCGGATCAACCCGAAGCATCGCCATGATCGCCTCGGGCGCCAGGGCAGCGCTGGATTCTTGTTGCCCCGGTTGCGCTACCGGTTGCGGTCCGCGCGAGATAATATTGCCCTCGCGGTCGAACAGCATGTTCATGCCATGGGCCGGAGGCGTCTCGAGTGCGGAGGCGAGCGTCTCGGTCATCGAAATCGAGGTGCCGAAACCGCCGAGCAATTCATCGCCGTCCCGAACCGGTTGACGACAAGCGCTGGCAGCGCGCTCGCCACCATCGGAATAAACGAAACGGGACAGCGCGGTGCATTGCATGGCGCTGTCGGGATTGGTGTGGAGGTCGAACAGGGCCGCATCCTCATCGCCGCGCAGATCAAAATCTGCAGGCGCCTCGCTACGATAGAAGAGCAGCCTGTCCTCCCGGTCGGGCGCAAACATCACCATGCGGCGGTCGGGCGTGAAGTAATACAGGCTGGTGAAGTGGCCCAGAAAGGCCTCGCCGACACTGCGCACAGCATGGAAGCCGGCCAGATAGCGACGCTTTTCGGTTTCCGTCATCGCCGCGCCGTCGGCCATAAAAGCACCGACCCCAAACACATAATCGCCTGCGGAGAGCGTCGTGCCATCATACAGATCCGGCGCGCTGCGACGGGTTCCATCGGCCATGACCGGGAACAGCCGGTCGAATTCGACATCCACCGGCACATCCTGCAACACAGCCAGTCGGCGCCGGTAGGCCTGTGCTGCCGCGTGATTCAACCGCCGTGCGTCCTCGAAAATCTGTTGCTCGCGCCCGGCCCGGACGCGGATATAGACATTGAGATGCTCAGCCTGTGCAATCTCCAGGCGCTGATTGAGAATACGGTCGCCTGCGAATCCGGCCAAGCCCGCCAGCAAAATCGAAATGCAGACTTGCCCGATCAAGATTGCCAATTTCTTGGACACCAAAGCCCCTGCTCCACATTCCACTCTTCGCCCGTCAAGCCGATTCAGAGGTTGGCGTCAAGGTTTCTAATATGCAGGCGCACCAATGCCGGAGCCGTCGCGATATTCGCCAAGCAGCGGCGATCAGCTGCCGGGCGTCTCCGACATGGTCGAGACCAGACGTCCCAAAAAAGCACCAAAGCGTCGCTGTTCATCGGCAGACAGCGACGCGTGGATCTCTTGCGCCACCGCTTCAACGCGCGGCATCAGTGCTTGATACAGTGTTTCGCCCTGTTCCGTGAGAAACAGGTGGCTGACACGGCCATCGCCCTGCGAGGCTTCACGCCGGACCAGACCGGCTGCGAGCATGGCCTTGGTGGCCCGGCTGACAATGCCCTTGTCCATCGGCGTGATCGTCACGACCTCGGCGGCGGTGCGGCCCGATTGTTCGGCGATGGCGGCCATAACCCGCCATTGCGACAGGTTGAGCTGGCCATGCTGCTTCACGATCGCGGCCGTATGGCGTGAGATGCGGTCAGCCAGAACGGTCAGCTGATACGGCCAATAGCTGCCCAGCTTGATGACGCGGCGGGTGACGGGAGAAGATTTCATATCGTCAAATTAGTTGTTTTCACAACTTGACGCAATAGCGACAGGAATGATATTCACGGACGCAATGAGGCGTGGACACCATGCCGAACCACCACCATTTTGGGAGACGATGCATGGCCGATCTGTTCGAAAATCCTATGGGGCTTTGCGGCTTCGAATTCGTCGAATTCACGGCACCCCAAAAAGGGATATTGGAGCCGGTCTTCACCTCGATGGGCTTTGTCCACATCGCCAATCACCGCACCAAGGATGTCGCGCTCTGGCGCCAGGGCGGCATCAATATGATCATCAATTACGAGCCCAATTCGCCGGCTGCCTACTACGCCGCCGAACATGGCCCTTCGGCCTGCGGCATGGGCTTTCGTGTCCGCGACGCGGGCAAGGCCTACACGCTCGCCGTCTCCAAGGGCGCCGAGCCGATTGATATGAAGACCGGTTTCAGCGAGCTTAGGCTGGCCGCGATCAAGGGCATTGGCGGCGCCTCGGTCTATCTGATCGACCGGTTCGAGGACGGCCAATCCATCTATGATGTCGATTTCGAATTCATTGAGGGCGTCGACCGTCACCCGACCGGTTGCGGCTTCAATGTGATCGATCACCTGACCCATAATGTTTACAAGGGCCGGATGGATTATTGGGCGAATTATTACGAGACGCTCTTCAACTTCCGAGAGATCCGCTATTTCGACATCAAGGGCGAATATACCGGCCTCGTCTCGCGCGCCCTGACGGCGCCGGACGGATTGATCCGCATCCCGCTCAATGAAGAGAAGGGCGAGAAAGTCGGCCAGATCGAGGAATATCTGCGCGAATACAAAGGCGAAGGCATCCAGCACATCGCTTTCTCCTGCGACAATCTGCTCGAATGCTGGGACCGTCTGAAAAAGGCCGGCGTTAAATTCATGCCAGCCCCGCCATCGACCTATTACGATATGCTCGAGGAACGCCTGCCCGGCCATGGCGAGCCTGCTGACGCGCTGCGCCAGCGCGGCATATTGCTCGACGGCACCACTGAAGGCGGAGATCCGCGTCTGCTGTTGCAGATTTTCTCTGAAAAGGCGGTCGGTCCGGTCTTCTTCGAATTCATCCAGCGCAAACAGGATGAAGGCTTCGGCGAAGGCAATTTCGAAGCCCTGTTCAAATCCATCGAGGCCGACCAGCTGGCTCGCGGTGCGATCAGCGCCTAGGAGGCAATCATGACCGTCAATCTGAAACGCATCCACCACGTCGCCTATCGCTGCAAGGACGCGAAAGAGACGGTCGAGTTCTACCAGCGCGTGCTCAATATGGATTTCGTGCTCGCCATTGCCGAGGACGAGGTGCCTTCAACCAAGGCGCCTGATCCCTACATGCACATCTTCATGGATGCCGGCATGGGCAATGTGCTGGCCTTCTTCGAACTGCCCAACTCACCGGCCATGGGCCGTGACGAGCAAACCCCGCAATGGGTCCAGCACATCGCATTCGAAGTCGCCGACATGGCAGCGCTGGATGAGGCCAAGGCGCATGTTGAAGCCGAAGGCCTCGACGTGCTCGGCCCGGTCAATCACGGCATTTTCAAATCGATCTACTTCTTCGATCCCAATGGCCACCGCCTCGAACTGGTCGCCAATACAGCCACCGAAGCGCAGATGAATGAGCTGCACGAGGTGGCTCCCGCAATGATCGAGGAATGGAGCCGCACCAAACGCGCGCCGAAACACGCCGCGTGGCTGCACGCACTGGATTAGGCCACCGCCAACGCATTTTCTCCGAGCCCCGGCCTCATCGCCGGGGCATTTTTTTGCCCGCCACAATGAAATCGAGGACTTGCAGTATTCCTCAGGCCCGGAGCGTGCTAGTTCCCGTCTAACGGGGGAAAACACGCATGAATCGCCTGCTGAGCGAATTGTTGAGACGCAATGTTTTGCGCGTCGCCGCCGCCTATCTGATCGTCGGCTGGCTGATTATGCAGGTGGTCTCCGTCATGACGCCCGCACTCAATCTTCCCGAGTGGGTCGACGGGTTTTTTGCCGTCCTGTTGATCGCCGGATTTCCCCTTGCACTCTTGCTCGCCTGGGCTTTCGAGCTGGCACCGGAAGGCGTGCGCATGACCGAGGCTGCGGATGCGGGCGAAGCGCCGCGGGCGCTGGTCACCACCGATTTCGCCATCATCGGCCTGCTGGTCATCGTGCTCGGTGTGGCCGGATACCAGATACTGACACGCAGCCCGGCGAGCACGGCCCAGGTTGAGGCGACGCCCGGCGCCCTGTCCCAGCCAGCCGCTGCCGTCATCGCCGACGCCTCGATCGCCGTATTGCCCTTCGCTGATTTGTCGCCGAATGGCGACCAGGCCTATTTTTCCGATGGTATGGCTGAGGAAATCCTCAATCTGCTGGTTCGGATCGACGAACTGGACGTCACTTCGCGCACCTCCGCCTTCCAGTATCGCGGCGATTCCTGGTCCATCCCCGAAATCGCGACCGCGCTGCGTGTGCGCCATATCGTCGAAGGTTCGGTGCGCAAGGATGGCGATACGGTGCGCATCACCGCCCAGCTGATCGACGCCCGCGACGACCGGCATTTATGGTCCGCGACCTTTGACCGCCCGCTGACCGCCGGCGCATTGTTCGCGGTCCAGGACGAAATCTCCGCCGCCATCGTGGCCGCTTTGAGCGAAGCGCTGAACATCACCGTCACCGCCCCGCTCGCCGCGCCAACCCTCACTGACGATATCGGCGCCTATGACGCCTATCTTCAGGCCCGCGCACTGGCCCAGGCCCGCTTCGGCCTCGACCGGGCCGAGCAATTGCTCGAGCATGCCGTGACGTTGGACCCTGACTTCGCCGCCGCCTGGGCCCTGCGAGCCGTCGTCACCAACCTGTCCCGGGAATACGGATACGGCCAGATGAGCCGGGCCGAGATCGACCGTTTATCGCTCGAATATGCAGACCAGGCTCTGGCGATCGATCCGCGCAGCGCCATGGCGCTGGCAGTCCGGGCCAAAATCCGGGTGAATGCCAATGAGGCCTTCGCTGAGCCCCTGCATGACTGGGCTGAAATCATTGCCGACTACGATGCCGCCCTGGCCATTGATCCGCTCAGCCCGGAAGCCTTGAACTGGCGCGGCCTGGCGATGGTGGAGTTGGGCCGCATCGCCGAGGCGCGCGCAAACTTTCAGCAATGCATCACGGCGGAGCCATTCTATACGCCCTGCCGCAGGAATTTCTGCGACGCACTCATTCAGGCCCGCGACGATGATGCAGCCCTGACCTGCCTTCGGGACGGCCTGGAACGAGGTCTCATCGGGAGCCCCGGAACCTTCCTCCCTCTGTTTGCACGCAGGGGCGACGAAATCGCCTTCATGACAGCGGCCAGCCATCCGTCCGTCCTGCCGGGTTGGAACCGCTATGGCGAGCTCTATGAGGCGTTTCGAAATCCCGATGCCGATCATTCAGCCCTGCTGGCCTCGGTCCAGGCGCATTTCGAACGATTGCCGACCTACGCCAATTCTGTCGGCATGGATATCGTGGCACCGCTCGGCGGCGAGCCAGACATAGGCTGGCCCGCCTGGGGTCCCGATTATGGGCGTTTTCGCCGCTCCGCCGGTTTCATCGAGCAAATCGAGCGCGCCGGGATTCTCGCCTATTGGCAGACGCACGGCTTCCCGCCGCAATGCCGCCCGGTCCCGGCGACCGATGGCGGCGATGACGGTTTCGAGTGTGATTGAGGCATGATCCGATGACCCGTTTTCTCGCCGAACTTCGCCGCCGCAATGTGTTCCGCGTAGCCGCCGCCTATCTCGTGGTGGGCTGGCTCGTGCTGCAAGTCGTCGGCGCGGTCGAAAACGCTGCGGCCCTGCCCGGATGGACCGACGGCTTCGCGCTTGTCGTGCTGATCACCGCCTTTCCAGTCGTGCTCTTCATCGCCTGGGCCTTCGAGCTGACACCGGAGGGGTTGAAGAAGACCGGCTCCCTCGAGGAGGCGCCCAGCGTCAGACTGCTCGGGGCCAGCGATTGGGTGCTGATCGCCAGCGTCCTGATCGTGGTCGCTGTTGTGGCCTATCAGAGCCTGACACCGCGGGGCGGGGCAGCCCCGGCCAGCATCGCGACGGTGGCCGGCCCCACCGCGCTCGTGGTCTCCGATGCCTCCATCGCCGTCCTGCCCTTCGCCGACCTGTCCCAGGCCGGCGACCAGCAGTATTTCTCGGATGGTATCTCGGAAGAGATCCTCAACGTGCTGGTCCGCGTCCAGGGCCTCGAGGTCGCATCGCGCACTTCGGCCTTCCAGTTTCGCGGCGATGCAATGGGCATTCCCGAGATCGCGGGCCGGCTCGGCGTGCGTCATGTGCTGGAAGGCTCGGTGCGCAAGGATGGTGAGACAATCCGCATCACCGCCCAGCTGATCGATGCCCGTGATGACCGTCATCTCTGGTCGCAGACCTATGACCGCCCCTTCACCGCCGGCGCGCTGTTCGCCGTCCAGGACGAGATCGCCAATGCGATCGTGACCGCCTTGCGCAATGTGCTGGATATGGGCGAGGCTCCGACCATCGAGGTTGCGGCCATCACCGACGATATCGACGCCTATTCGCTCTATCTCGAGGCGCGCACCCTGTTCCAGGCCCGCGCCCGGCTCGATTATGTCGACCAGTTGCTGGAGCGAGCGGTGCAAATCGACTCGGACTTTTCCGAAGCCTGGGAAATGCGCGCCGCCGTGGTCTCCCTCGCAGTCGAGTATGATTTTTCTGATATCACCGACGATGAAGTCACGCGCCAAACGGAAGAGTTTGCGCATCGGGCCCTGGAGCTCAATCCGGACAGCTCAATGGCCATGGCAGTCTTGGCGAAACTGACCATGAACCGGTCGACCGGCCTCCTGATCCGTGCCGACTGGGCAAACATCCTCGAGCAGTTCACGCATGCAGTTGAGCTCGATCCGAGAAATGCCTCAGCCCTGAACTGGTATGGCCTGGCGCTGGGAAGCGTCGGACAGCTCGAAGCCAGCCTGGCCAACTTCGAGGCCTGCGTGCGGTATGAATTCACCTATAGGCCATGCCGCGAAAACCAGGTCGACACCCTGGTTGCGCTCGGCCGCGACGCCGAAGCGCTTCAGGCGCTCAGGGAGGCGCTGGAAGCTGGCGCAATGAGTCCGGAATATGCCAGCCTGCCACTGCTCGCCCGCACCGGCGAACGCGATCAGTTTCTATGGGCGTCCAACGCCTCGAACCGTTTGCTGGGCTGGAGCGGGCATGCTGAACTCTACGAGGCGCTCTCCCATGCCGACCGCAGGGATGAGGCTTTGGCGGAACGCATTCGTGAGTTTTTCACGCGCAATCCGGATCGGCACCCTGGCGCGAGAGGGATCGTGCTCGGCCCCCTCTCGGGCGACGGCGAGGACATCGTCGATGTCGCAGTGAACCAACTGTTCTACGACATCCACTACCCGCGATATCGCGCCTCGGCCTGGTTCCGCACCTGGGTGCGCGAGACGGGCATTCTCGCCTATTGGCAGACCGAAGGCTTTCCCGACCTTTGCCGCCCGGTGGGCGCTGATGACTTCGAGTGCGATTGAGGCATGACCCGATGAGTAAATTCCTCGCCGAACTCCGTCGCCGCAATGTCTTCCGCGTCGCCGCCGCCTACCTGGTGGTCGGCTGGTTGGTGATGCAGGTGATCTCGGTGATCGCCAGTGCCGCCGCCCTGCCCGACTGGGCCGACAGCATGGCCCTGATCCTGCTGCTCGCCGGCCTGCCAGTGGCGCTGTTCATCGCCTGGGCGTTCGAGCTGACGCCGGAAGGGTTGAAAAAAACCGGCACTATCGAGGAGGCGCCCAGTCTCAGACTGCTCGGCGCCAGCGACTGGGTGTTGATCGCCAGCGTGCTGATCGTGGTTGCGGTTGTCGCCTATCAGAGCTTCACCTCGCCGCAGACCGCCGCCCCTGCCGCGACCGAAAGGGTCGTCGGGCCCGCCACTCCGGCGATCTCCGATGCTTCGATTGCGGTTTTGCCCTTCGTGGATCTCTCACCGGGCGGAGATCAGAGCTATTTCTCCGACGGGATATCGGAGGAGATTCTCAATGTCCTGGTCCGCGTCCGGGGGCTGGAAGTGACATCGCGCACCTCCGCCTTCCAGTATCGCGGCGACGCTTTCTCCATTCCGGAAATCGGTCAGCGCCTCGGCGTGCGCCATGTGCTGGAGGGCTCGGTGCGCCGGTCCGGCAATACGGTGCGGATCACCGCGCAATTGATCGATGCCAATACCGACGTGCATCTCTGGTCGCAGACCTATGACCGCGCCCTGACGGCCGAAAACCTGTTCGCAATCCAGGACGAGATTGCGCGAGCCATCGTGACCGCGCTCGGCGATGCCCTCGGACTGGACGAGACGGCCTCTGTCACCGTCTCCGCCGACACCGCCAATCTGGACGCCTATGACACCTTCCTGCAGGCGCGCGAATTTTTCCGCAATCGCTCCGGGGAAAATCTGCCTCGCGCAGTGGAGCTATTCGAACAGGTAACGCGAGAAGATCCGGGGTTTGCGCGGGCCTGGGCCGGACTGGCGAGCACCTATGCTGTCTATCCGGGTTGGGTGGATGACGAGTCCCGGAACTGGGCGCAACTGGCAAGGGAAGCCGCCGACCAGGCCAGCCAACTCGATGACAGCCTGGCCCTGCCTTATTCAGTCAGGGCCCTGTTGACGACCGAAGCCAGCGATTGGGCTGAAGCGCTCCGGCAATCCGACCTCGCCATTGAGCGCGGTCCGGAAGAAGCTAATTCCTGGTATTTTCGCGGCACCGCTTTGCTGAGGGCCGGGTATTTTGCCGCAGCTGCGCGCGATCTGGAACACTGCCTTGAGGTCGACCCGGCCTATGAAATCTGCCGGCGATTCCTGTCTTTTGCCTATCTCTATGGCGGACGGACTGACGAGGCGATGACGGCGTTCGAACTGAGCCTCATGCGCAACCAGCAATCGAGCGTTGGCGTCTTCCTGCCGGTTTACGCAGCTCAAGGCAATCTCTCGGCGACACGCGTCCTGCTCGGCTATCTGGCGGAATTTGGAGACTGGAGGAACGAGATTGAGGATCGCTGGCTCACGGATCCGGGCTACCCGCTCGAGGACTATCGCGCCGATATGTTCAACGCCTACAGGCAACACTTCGGCGCGGAGTATGAGCCCGATCAGAATGACACCTGGACCTGGTTCGACACGGTGTGGAACCCCTACCGCCCGGAACGGCTGCGGCCGGAATTGATTGATGCGGACCGCGCCGAACGTCATGCGATCATCGAGCGCAAGCAACTGCCCGCCTTCTGGCGCGAACGCGGCTTCCCGCCGCAATGCCGGCCGGTTGGCTCAAATGATTTCGAGTGCGATTGAGGCATGATCCGATGACCAATTTCCTCGCCGAACTTCGCCGCCGCAACGTGTTCCGCGTTGCCGCCGCCTATCTGGTGGTCGGCTGGCTCTTGATCCAGGTCTCGGCCCTGCTGGAAGCGAGCCTCGGCCTGCCCGCCTGGTTTGACGCCGTGGTGATCGGCTTTCTCGCCGTGTGCTTCCCCATCGCGGTTTTGCTCGCCTGGGCCTTCGAGTTGACGCCGGAAGGCATGAAGCTGACCGCCGCCGTGCCCGACGGCCAAAGCATCGCGCCGACCACAGGCCGCAAGCTCGACTTCGCCATTGTCGCGGCGCTGGCGCTGATGATCGTCTTCATCGCCTGGCAGCAATTGGCCCCGCGCGACGCAGCCCCAGCCAACACAGTCGCCGCGACCGAAACAAGCGCCTCTGTCGCGGTCCTGCCCTTCGTCGATCTGAGCCAGGCAGGGGATCAGGAATATTTCTCTGACGGGATTTCGGAGGAAATCCTCAACGTTCTGGTCCGCATCCCGGGACTGGGCGTGGCGGGCCGCACATCGAGCTTTGCCTTCAAGGGGCGCAATGAGGACCTGCGCGTGATCGGTGAAGCACTGGGCGTCAATCATGTCCTGGAGGGCTCGGTGCGCCGCTCTGGCACGCGCCTGCGCATCACGGCCCAGCTGATCCGCTCATCCGACGGCTTCCACATCTGGTCGGAAACCTATGACCGGGAAATCGCCGATATTTTCGACATCCAGGACGAGATTGCCGCGGCTGTCGCCGGCGAACTGGCGCTCTCACTCGGCCTCGACTGGCAGTCCGGCGCACACAGCCGTACCGATGATATCGAGGCCTATGAGAAATACCTGCGAGCGCATCAGCTTTACCTGCTGCGCGGTGAAGAAAATATGGCGACGGCGGCTCTGCTGCTGCACGAGGTCGTCGCCCGCGATCCCGGTTTCGCACCGGCCTGGACGGCACTGGCGGGCGTTTATGGTGTCTATGATTCCTATTCGCTCGACGAGAACCCCGATCACATGGCGCAATGGACCAATATCAGCGAAGCCGCGGCACGTCGCGCCATCGCGCTGGATCCGGACTCGGGTGAAGCCTGGGTCCATCTTGGCGCCTACCAGTCGGTCGTGGGGGATTGGGTCGAGGCCTTCGACTCGATCGAACGGGCCCTCGCCCTGGCCCCGAATAATTCCACCGTCCTCGACCAGGCTGCCCAGCTGTATACACAAACCGGCTATATCCGGCAGGCGCGCGAGCTGTCAGCCCGGGCCATCGCGATCGATCCTCTGGTGCCGCTCTATCACAGCAATCTGGGCTGGACGACCTCACTTCCACCGGGCGCGGATCTGGCGGGCGCCATCGCCAGCTATAATCGGGCCATCGCCATCGACCCGTCCTTTGGTATTGCTCATCTGAACCTCTTCAATGCCTTGGAAGCATCAGGCAATCGGGAAGCGACGCAGCAAGCTTACGATCAGGCTGTCTCCAACAATGCCTTCTCTCCGGCACAGGTCCATGACTATGGCGCGCTCTTCCAGGCCTGGGCCGAAGGGCCAGAGGCCGTAAGGGCCGTCGCACTCGAAATTGATCCTGAAATCGGGGCCGATGCCGGCATCATTCTCGGCGATGCCGATCTGTTTGTTGATCGCCTGTCGGCCATCCGGGACAAGCCGGGAGGGTTGGTGAGCTCCTATCTCTACCTCCCCGTCCCCGGCGGCTTGCCCGGGAATGCACACTGGCGCCAGCTCGTAGGCGAACTCGGTGTGCTCGACCTCTGGAAAACGCGCGGCTTCCCGGATGGGTGTCGCGCCCTCGGCGATGATGATTTCCAGTGTGACGGAGCCTCGGCCCAATGATGCAATTCCTTGCCGAGCTTCGCCGCCGCAATGTCTTCCGTGTTACCGCTGCCTATCTCGTGGTCGGTTGGCTGGTGATGCAGGTGATCGCCGTGATCGCCGATGCCGCAGCCCTGCCGGACTGGGCCGACGGCCTCGCTTTGATCCTGCTGCTCGCCGGGCTTCCCGTGGCACTCTTCATTGCCTGGGCCTTCGAACTGACCCCGGACGGGTTAAAGCCGACCGAGAGCATCGATCCGGCGACCTCGCTGGCGCGGGCGACCGGGTCGACGCTGGACATCGCTATTCTCGGCGGGCTGGCCCTGGTGGTGATCCTGGTGCTGGGCAGCTGGCTGATGCCCAACACGGCTCCTGCGCCGAACACGGAGTCCGACCTGGCAGCGCCGGCACCCGATTCAGAAGCGGTGGCCGTCGCCTCATCAGCGCCCGCCCTCTCGGTTGCCGTTCTGCCCTTCATGGCGATGTCTTCAAACGATGATGACCGCTATTTTGCCGACGGTCTGACCGAGGAGATTCTCAACTCGCTCGCCGCCCTGCCGGACCTGCTCGTCACCTCTCGCACCTCGGCTTTCCAGTTTCGCGGTGAGGACCACAATGTGCCGGAAATCGCGGCGCAGCTCGGCGTCGCGCATGTGGTCGAGGGCTCGGTCCGCCGCTCCGGTGACCAGGTTCGCATCACCGTCCAGCTGATCCGTGCCGCCGATGACAGCCATGTCTGGTCACAAACCTATGACCGCACCATGGAGGATGTGTTCGCGATCCAGGAGGACATCGCCACCAGTATCGCCGACGTGCTCGATATCGTGCTCGACGAGGCTCAGCGAGCCCGAATGCGCAATATCGGTGTCGGCAATGTCGAGGCCTATATCGCCTATCAGCGCGGCGTCGAGATCGCCATCGCCGCCCATGGCGGCGTCGGCAGCCTTGTCGCCAGATTGGCCCCGGCGGACGCGCTGTTCGAGTTGGCAACCGAGCTGGCACCGAATTTCTCCGACGCCTATGTCCAGCGCGCCGACTATTACGCGCACCAGACCCATGTCGATGCCGCGACCGGTGGCGCCGAGGAAATCGCCGCCGCCCAAGCGGCCGCTGACCGCTATCTGGAACTGCTCGATCAGGCCGCTGCGACCACGGACCGGTCGGAGAATCGCGCCATGATTGCCATTGACCGGCTCTATTTTCAGGATGACTGGTCCGGCGCCGGCCGCATCCTCGACCGTGCCAACCAGGCCGATGGTTGCCCTAACGCCGCCTGGGTGTCGGAAATGGCCAGCATCTCCGGGCGATCATCGGAATTTGTGGCTTACGCCCAACGTTTGGTCTCCTGCGATCCGCTCAATCCTCAATACTGGGCGACGCTCTCGGGTATCGCGCGCGATGCGGGAGAGTATGATCTCGCTCTTGCGACTGCGCAGTCGGGCTTGGCCATCGACACCGGCAATAACCTCCTGATGTCTCAAGCCGGGCTGACCCTGCTCGAGGCTGGTCCGCGCGCCGAGTTCGAGGAGTTTCTCGACGACATCCGGGGCCCTGAAGTATTGCGCAATTTCCTCACAGCCATGGCCGCTGCCCGCGATGGCGATTACGAACAAGCCGCCGCCCTGCGTGACCGGACGGAGGGGGATTTCGGATTCACCGGACTGGTCCTGCACGCCACGCTCGGAGAGCGCACCGAAGCCAATGCACGGGCGGCGGCCAATGACGCCCTGCCCTTCGGCTTTCATGATCTGATCCAGACCATCGTTATCTGTGCCTGCGGAGCCCCCTGGGATCTGGAAGTCACACCCAATTTCGCGCGACGTCTCGAGCAAGCCGGTTTTCCCTGGCCACCTCAGGACAACGGAAATTTCCCGCTGAAGGATTGGTGAACCGCCCCGTGAACGACCGAACCCGCAATATCCCGACACGCACGGCTTCGTGCAATCGCTTCCATCCTGTTATCTGGAAAACCACATGAATTTCCTCGCCGAGCTCCGCCGCCGCAATGTATTTCGCGTCGCTGCCGCTTATCTGGTGGTCGGCTGGCTGGTGTTGCAGATCGTCAATGTCCTCACACCGGCGCTGGATTTGCCAAGCTGGGTCGATGGCGTGGTTGCCGTCTTCCTGATAGCGGCCTTTCCGATAGCCGTGCTGCTGGCCTGGGCCTTCGAGATGACGCCCGACGGGATGAAGCGCACGGAAGGGCTTCCCGAGGCCGGCAATCCAGCGCCCCAGGGCGTGCGAGCGCTCGACTACGCCATCATCGCCGGGCTGGTAATCCTGGTCGGTCTGATCGGCTGGCAGCAAATGGCACCGAGCCGCTCCGGCCCTGCCCGCGCGATCGCTGGCAACGAAACAGACGCCTCGGTCGCTGTCCTGCCCTTCGTCGATCTGAGCCAGGCCGGCGACCAGGAATATTTCTCCGACGGCATCTCCGAGGAAATCCTCAACGTCCTGGTTCGCATTCCGGGGCTCGGCGTGGCGGGCCGCACATCGAGCTTCGCCTTCAAGGGCCGCAATGAAGATTTGCGCGCCATCGGCGAGGCGCTCGGCGTCAATCATGTGCTCGAAGGCAGTGTGCGCCGCTCCGGCACCCGCCTGCGCATTACCGCCCAGCTGATACGCTCATCGGACGGGTTTCACATGTGGTCGGAGACCTATGATCGCGAGATCGCTGACATCTTCGACATCCAGGACGAGATCGCCGCCGCCGTCGCCGGCGAGCTCGCGAGCTCTCTCGGAATTGATTGGCAACCGGCCGCGCATGATCGGACCAGCGATATCGAGGCCTATGAGAAATACCTCCAGGCCCGGCAGCTCTTTCTCCGGCGCGGTCCGCGAAATCTGGAGACGGCAGCCTTCCTGCTGCAGGAAGTGGTCGCTCGGGACCCCGATTATGCGCCGGCCTGGATTGCCTTGGCCGGGGTGTATTCGGTCTATGAATCCTATCACCCTGTCGCGGCCGTCGCCGATTTTCGATATTGGCGCAATATCGGTCTGGCCGCCGCCCGGCGCGCAGCGGCGCTCGATCCCCAGTCCGGTGAGGCGCAGGCCTATATCGGCAGCTTTCTGGTCGGCCAATTCCAGTGGGTCGCAGCCTATCAAGCCTTCGACCGGGCTGTGGCGCTGGAGCCGCAAAATGCCGCCGTGCTCGATAATGTGGCCCAAAGCCTTGTCGGGATCGGATATTCCGTTGAAGCCCGGGAGCTGGCGGCCCGCGCCGTCGCACTCGACCCGCTGGTGCCAGTCTATCACAACACGCTGGGCTGGGCCTCGATCGACCATCCCGACTATGGCGGCGACGCCGCGCTTGACGAGTTTCGACTGGCCCGCGAGCTCGGCCCGGATATGGTCGTTGCCTACTTTCAGGCCTTGCAGGTCCTGCTAAGCCACGGACGGCTTGAGGAAACCGGCGAGCTTTTTGAAGAGGCACTGCGTCTGGGTATCTATCCCCCGGAGTTCCGCGAGCCCGTCCATCGCTTCATGGAAGCGTGGGCGGCAGGAGATCCGGCGCTCCGCGCCTTTGCGCAGAACAATCCCGAGTGGCGCGGCTGGATTGCCATGCTGGTGGACGATACGGATATGGCCCTGGATGCAGCCGAAGCCAATTGGTCAACCGAGCCGCAATCCCATTTGCAGCTATTCCTCGGGCTGACGAGCAATTACCGCAATGATCCGCGCTGGCGCCAGCACATCCGCGATATTGGCCTGCTCGAACTCTGGCAAGTGCGCGGCTTCCCCGAGGGCTGCCAGGCACTTGGAAACAACGACCTACAGTGCGAGGCTTTGCCGATCCGATGATCCTCTCCCGCATCATCCATCATTTGCGCAGCCAGAACTGGACTGCCATCGGACTCGAGTTCCTGATCGTCATTCTCGGTGTGGTGATCGGTTTTCAGGTCACGGCATGGAATGAAACGCGCCATGAGCGCGCCCTGGAGCACCGCTATATTGAACGCATCACTGTGGCGCTGGAGTCCGATATCGCGGAGTTCGAGGACGCAGCCCACCTGGCCGCCGACCGCGCTGCCCAAGTCCGGTTAATTCTCGAGGCCGCCGGTTCAACCAGTGCTGTCATCGAGGAGCCAACCCCCTTCTTGCGCTCGATCATCACGGCCTCCTTCACCTACACCGCGACCGTCGACCGCATTGCCTTCGACGAGATGATTGCTGTCGGTGACGTCGCCATCATCCGCTCGGAAACGGTACGGGCGCGGATCGCGGAATATTACCAGTCGGCCGCGTCGGTCTCGCAATGGAATTATCTGCGCGAAAACGTCCAAACCACCTACCAGGAGCGCCGCGCCGGCATCCTCAAACCAGCCCAGGAACGGCTCTGGCAAGACCCCAACCCGCCGGAGCCCTTCACCGCCGCCGATGTCGATGAGGCACTCACGCGGATGCGGGCCCGGCCAGACTATGTCGAATGGCTGCCCATCGTCGAGGCCTGGCAGGTCTATATCCAATCCTCCGCCGAGGAGGCGGTCGCAGAGGGTGAGGCCCTGCATGATCTGCTCACAGCCGAACTGGAGCGATTACAATGATCCTCTCCCGCATCATCCACCATTTGAAGACCCAGAACTGGACCGCCGTCGCAATCGAGTTTGTGATCGTCATTGCTGGCGTGGTGATCGGTTTCCAGGTCACCGGATGGCACGCTGAACGGTCCGACCGGGAACTGGAGACCTATTATTTGGAGCGTCTCCACGCCGATCTGGTCGGGACGCTGGAGGATTATTTTGCCAACGCCCGATGGGATGAGACCCAGCTTGACGCCGAGGACATCGCGCTGAACGCCCTGAGAAACTGCACGCCTGCGGACGATGAGCGCGACCTTTTCATTCGAGGCCTTGCTTTTGCCGGCAATATCAATCCGGTGCCACTGCGTTGGGAAACAGCCGATGAACTGGTCGCGACAGGGAATATCAGCCTTATCCGCGATCTGGAATTGCGCGAACGCCTGGCGCGCGTCAATGGCCTCAACCAAAGGAGCGGCACGATCATCGAAGGCGCCCGGCAGGATACTGTCGCCCTACGCCCCGAAATCACCCGACAGGTCGACGTCACTCAATACGACTTTGTGAGAGACGCTGGTTTTGACGCCCGCTTTGACTTTGATGCCCTGTGCAATGACCTTGCTTTTGTTGGCACGCTGTCCGCCATCCATGTTCGCTCAAGGCTGATTTTCGGCTTCACGGGAGAACAGCTGGAACGCATAGCGGAGCTGGAGTCCTATCTGGCCACAAGCCGCGGCCTTGAGCCCTGGGAGGCCCCCGACGACACCGAAACGAGCGACGGGGATGCGCCATGATCCTCTCCCGCATTATCCACCACCTGAAAACCCAAAACTGGACCGCCGTCGCGCTTGAATTCGTCATCGTGATCGCCGGCGTCGTGATCGGTTTCCAGGTGACGGCGTGGAATGAGGCCCGCCAGGGCGAAGCGCGCGGACAGGCCTATCTCGAACGCATCCAGTCCGATCTCGCCGTCGATATTGCGAGTTATGACGACCGGATCGCCTTCTGGTCCACGGTCTCCGATTTCGGGGTTCAAGCCCTCGATACCAGCAGTGACCCCGACCGGATTCCCGGCACCGAAGCCGACTGGGACCTGGTCGTCGCCTTCTTCCAGGCCAGCCAGGTCAGCGAGTTCAACGCCGTCCAGACGACCTATACCGAGATTACCAGCGCCGGCGAGCTCGGCCTGATCGCCAACCTCAATGTCCGCGAGCGGCTGTCGGTCTATTATACCCTGACCGAAAACTTCACCATGACCGAGCGACCGGCCTATCGCGTCTCGGTGCGCGGCATCATTCCGGTTCGATTACAGCTCTATATCTGGGAAAATTGCTGGGATTCGGATTTCTATGGCCGCCAATTCCTGATCGCCTGCGATCCTCCGGCCGAAAGCGAAGAAATCACGCAGACCGCAAACCTGCTGGCCGGCGACACAGAGCTCCACAACCAGCTTCGCTACTGGATTTCAACCCTCCAGGTCCTGCAGACGATGGGGCGGGACCGGCGCAGCGAGGCCAGCGATATTCGCGAAGCGATTGCAGCAGACCGCGAGGCCGCCGCATGATCTTCTCACGCATCATCCACCATCTGAAAACCCAGAACTGGACGGCTGTGGCGATTGAATTCGTCATCGTGATCGCCGGTGTGGTGCTCGGTTTTCAGGTCACTGCGTGGAATGAGGAAAGGCAGGACCGAATTCAGGAAGGCGCCTATCTAGCGCGGCTTCATGCCGAGATCGTCGATGCGGAAGCCGGCCGTCTTGGACTTCTCGACAACGTGACCCGGCGTGTCGACCACGCCAGCGCTGTCGTCGAGGTGATCTATGATGGCCGCGATCCGGCGACCCTGCCCGACGGGGCCTGTACGAGCATCTCGCGGCTCGGGATTTTCTACCTTGAAGGTTATGCATTACCGACGCTAGACGAGCTGCTTGCTACGGGCAATCTCGGTATTATTGGCGACGATGCCCTTCGCCGGGCCCTGATTAGCTATCGCGGTTTCGCCGATACGGCGGCCGACCGGTTTTCCGATATCCGGGTCGACATGCCAAACCTTGTGCGGCCCTATCCTCATCTCTTCTCAACGGTCCCGGACCGGCAGAGCGGGCAGTTGCGCCGAGCGGCAACGGATTGTGATTACCTTGCCATGCGCGACGATGAAAGCTTTGGCGCCGACCTGCTTGATGTGGCCGCGCGCGCTGGCTTCTTCCGGATGACCGCGCTCGCCGAAGAAGACAGGCGGCTGGCAGCCATTCACGCGGCACTCGATTCGCTACTCGGTTCTCATGACGATGAGGCCCGTCATTCAGAAGCGGGGATGACGCCATGATCCTCTCACGCATCATCCATCACCTGCGCACCCAGAACTGGACCGCCATCGCGCTCGAATTCCTGATCGTCATTGCCGGTGTCGTGATCGGTTTCCAGGTCACCGCCTGGAATGAGGCGCGTCAGGACCGGCAGGAGGCCCAATTGCTGGTCGCGCACATCGCCACCGAGCTCGACCAGTCCCTGCAATTGATCGACGAGGAAATGCCCTTTGGCCGGGAAGCCGTCGCGGCGACGCGGGCCGCGCACGACATGCTGGTCGCCGGTCTGGTCGACGAGACGACCCGAGACGAATTCGAGCACAATTTCCGGCAAAACGGCTTGTCGGAAGTGCGCTTCCACCAGTCCGCGCTGGAAGTGTTCGTGAACTCCAGGGCGGCCAATAGCGTCACCTCGCCATCCTTGCGGCTGGCCATCGCCCGCTATTACGGCTTCGTTCTCCTCGAACGCGAAAAGGAAATACTCCTGCTCGACGATTTCACGGACCTGTACAGCGATCTGTTCAACCAGATCGACGTCGATGGCGATTATTACGAGACGTCGCATCTGCGCGGAGACATCACCGCCCTGAACCATGACCCGGCGCTGGCGCGAACCCTGCTGCAGATCCATTTTCGTCAGCAACTCCAGCTGGGCAGGCTCGAACTTGTCCGTGCGACGATCATCGATTTGCGCGAATTGATCCAGGCGGAACAAGGGGGCGCTCCTGACCTGGGCCCGCCCACACCGGCAGGTGAGGGCGAGCCTGGCGCGGAACAAGGCTAGGCCTCCCGCAGTTACCAGGCCCGCAGCGCCTGCGCCGGGCCGGCATTGATCTGCCAGTCGAGATCACTCACCACATCGGGGATCGGACCGTAGGCCGCAAGGAAAGCGGCATGGGCGGCCTCGTTCTGCGCAAAGGCTGTCTGCGCCTTCGCGGCGGCCGGGTCGAGCCCTTCGGCGGTGGCCCAGCGTGTCACCTCTCCGCCCGCATCACTCAGCTCGCGAAACTGCATGTTGAGCAAGGCTAGGCACAGCGCCGGATTGTCCGGCCGGGCATCGCCATATTCGTCAAACAGGGTGATGCGCAAGTCCGGCCTCTGCGGCGCCGAGACGATGAGCACGACAGCGTCAATTCCGCCCAGGTCCGAATCGGCCGGGCCGACCGCGATCTCAAGTCCATGTTCAGCAAGGAAAGCCCTGAGCCTGCGCACTGCCTCAGGCGGCGCCATCAGACCAGGCCCGTCAATTGCGGCCCGTCGCCGGGCTGGGTCAGCCAATCGCCATCGGTACGGACATTGCCGACCGCCTTGTTGGCCGCATGAATCCACAGCGTCTCGGCAGGCGGCCCCTTGAGGATGAGATCGATATCGGCGGTGTGCGGCTCCAGCCAGGGCTGGCAATCCTCCGGTCGCAACATCACCGGCATGCGGTGGTGCAGCCGCTTCATGGCGTCATTGGCCGGGATGGTCAGAATGGTGAAGCTTTCAATGGTCGCGCCCCCGATCTCGGCCCGGTCCCACAGCCCGGCCATGCCGAACCAGTCACAATCCTTGAGCCCGATAAACCAGGGCTGCTTCGCCCCCTTCTCACCGGTCCATTCGTAAAACCCGACTGCCGGCACGATGCAGTGATGGCGGCGGAAGGCGTGGCGGAAGCTGGGCAGGTCGGCGGCGGTTTCGGCCTTGGCATTGAAGGTGGAGTATTTCATCTCGCTCAGCGGCTTGTGCCAGAAATGCGGCACCAGCCCCCAGCGCGCCATCGCCATCTCATTGGCGTGTTCCTCGTCGGTGCGCTGCCGGATGATCGGTGCAAGCTGGGTTGGAGCGACATTCCAGCGCGGCTCAAGATTGGTCGCCGCCTGCTGGAGCTTGAACGTCTCCTGCAGGATCCACCATTGCAGCTTGCCGATGGCGTAGCGTCCACACATGGGGTGAGGTTAGCGCGAACCGGGCGCGATTGCAGCCCGGGAGATGGTCCGGTCCTGAGGGGCAGGGGCACGTCCCGTTTAGGGCGCATTTCAGAGTTGGCTCCGCCCGGGGAGGATGGGGTTTGCATCCTAAATTTAGGTGGTTTTATAGACGCTTGGCTTTCGGAAATTGTGTTGGTTCTGATTATTCTTCATTTCCGGATGTTGCCGCTCGCTCACAACTATTCGGTGTCACCGGGGGATAGCGGGAATCCATAGTAATCTTCAAAACGCTTTTCGCGGCAGCCGCTCTGCTCTTCATGAAAATCAAGTGACAGGCTCAAACCGCCAAACTGGGCGCCGTCAAAATGCGCGCGAAAATTCGACTCCACGTCCTCTGCATGAAGACTCCTTGAATCCTCCACCACATTGCAATAATCGACTGAAATTTTCATTTCATCTGGCAAAACTTCTACTGACACATCGTAATATTTAGTCCCCATAGATTGCAAAATTTCATACGGGTCGTTGCCGTCACACATTATGTATAAACTTGGCGTGGCCGAAAGAAATCCAGATCGAACGCTTTCATATACCTTGCAATGCTCACCTTCATAAAAACTTCTGCCAGGAATGATGGTATGTGGAGAGCAGGACGCCAGTGTCAAAGTAAAAAGCAATATTGTGCATGAACCATACTTTTTGACTATTTTATTCATCGTCCACGCCCCTAATCGACATAAACTCGACCCACTCGACTATAGAGCGCATTTGCCGCCTTGTCGCCTTGAAGGTCGTTGGCCCGCACTGGAGAAACATCGCGGGGGAAAGCGTGGAATGAATGGCGACGCTTCGCGGGCCAGCCGCAGTTTCGGCCTTGGCGTTGAAGGTGGAATATTTCATCTCACTCAGCGGCTTGTGCCAGAAATGCGGCACCAATCCCCAACACGGCTCAAGATTGGTCGCTGCCTGCTGGAGCTTGAACGTCTCCTGCAGGATCCACCATTGCAGCTTGCCGATGGCGTAGCGTCCACACATGGGGTGAAATTAGCGTGAACCGGGCGCGATCGCAGCCCGGGAGATGGTCCGGGCACAGGTGTGCTTTCCAACCTCGCTCCAACCCGCCTCATCCGGCCTTCGGCCACCTTCTCCTCGCGGAGAAGGAAAGCGCGCATCTTCCCTCTCCGTGAGGAGAGGGTGCCCCGCAGGGGCGGGTGAGGCGGGCAGCGCTACGATGGAGAACGCCCACACCCCTCACCGATTCCCCTCTTGACTCTCTCCGCTCCTGAACGGAACATAAGCGGAACATTCAATAGAGGCTATGACATGCCAACTGCGCCGCGCGTCCTTAGGGGACGGCCGCAGCTCGAGGAGCTGCGACGCCAGATCCAGGCGATTGAAACGCCCATAACCGTGCCCGTCCTGACGGGTCAGGATGCGCTGGTGCTTGGCCCAGGCCTGCATGAGGTCTGCCCGGCGAGCTATCTCGACACGCCCGCCGCGCTGGCTTTCCAGATCGGCATGCTGGGTCATGGGTTGGCCGAACAGGACCGGCTGCGTCCGGTGATCTGGGTGCGCTCGGCGGGCCATCGCGCCCATGATTTCGGACGTCCCTATCCGCTCGCCTTGGCCCGATGGGGGCTGGAGCCGGAACGGGTTCTGCTGGTCGAGGCGCGCGATGCGAGCGATGTGCTGTGGGCGATGGAGGAAGGGCTGAATGCCGGCGCGCTGGTGGTCGGCGAGGTCGGCGCATCGCTGCGCTATGACCTCACCGCCTCGCGCCGCCTGCACCGTTCGGCCCAGGCACGAAGCGCGCGCGTGCTCGTCTTGCGTGGTCATCAAGATATCCAGCCCAGCGCGGCCCTGACCCGCTGGCGATTATCCGCCCTGCCGTCACCGGACCGGCCATGGCGCGGGGCGACAGGCCTGCCGGGATTGGGAGTGCCGCGCTTTTGCGCCGTGCTCGAACGGGTCCGGGGCGGCCCGCCGAAAAGCTTTGAGGTCGAGTGGAAAAATGCGGCGTTTCATGTCCTTGAGCCTGCCGAGATGGCCCGTCGAGCGACGCAATCTGCGTCCCAATTCAGCCGCCTCGCCGTCTGATGCGCCCGAGCCCCCCTTCGCCCTGGTTCACACCTCAACCGGTGGGGAACGGCTCTATGCCCTCAATAATGAGGCGGCGCGGCTGGGCTTGCGGCGCGGTCAGGCGCTGGCCGATGCCAAGGCGCTGGAGCCGGGTTTGCGCATTGCCCCCTTCGCGCCCGATGCCGACCGGCGTCTGCTCGGCGCCTTTGCCCGCTGGTCTGGCCGCTGGTCACCCTGGACGGCGCCCGATCCCGGTGAACCGGGGGAGGATGGCGTAATGGTCGATATCTCCGGCTGCGCCCATTTGTTCGGCGGCGAGGACCAGCTGGTCACGGCCGCGCTGGACGCTGTGCGCGGTCAGGGTCTGACCGCCCACGCTGCCATCGCCCCGACCATAGGCCTTGCTTGGGGTCTGGCGCGCTTTCCGGCACGGCGGGTCCCAACCGGCTGGCTGATCGCCCATGATGTCGGCGCCAGCCTGCATGGCCTCCCGGTCGAGGCCCTGCGCATTGGCGATACCGCCGCAAGGCTGCGCCGGTTCGGGCTCAAGCGGGTTGGCGATATTGCCGGCCTGCCGCGCGCCAATCTGGCGCGGCGTTTCGGCCCCGATCTGGTGCGCCGCCTCGACCAGGCACGCGGCCAGGAGGATGAAACCCTCAACCCGCTACAGCCGAAAACGCCGTTTCGCGCCCGGATGCGCTTTGCCGATGCCCTGCTTTTGCTGGAGGGAATCAAACAGGCGGTGCGCGAGACCGCCAACACGCTGTGCGCCCATCTCGAGAGCGAGGGCCGTGGCCTGCGCCGGGCCGAGCTCAATCTGTTTCGCGTCGACGGCAAGATCCACCTCCTGATCATCGGCACCGCCGCCCCGGCGCGCGATGCGGCGCATATCGCCCGCCTGTTCAATGAAAAGCTCGACCGCGCCGAGATCGATATTGGGTTCGGCATTGATGTCATCGAACTCAATGCCACCGCCACCGGCGCCCTGTCGGGCCGGCAATCCGGCTTAATCGGCGATGCCAGCCTTAATGATAATCGTTTGGACACCGAGGCTTTCGCGCGCCTGACCGACCGACTCAGCGTCCGCTTGGGCGAAACCCGCGTCAAACGCGCCGCCCGCCGCGACAGCCATATCCCCGAACGCGCCGCCGGCTGGAGCGCGGAGACGAATCCGTCCGGCTCAGCCCTGATGGTGCGCGAGGCGAGCGGCCAACAGGCCTTCCTGCTGTCGCCGGAACGGCCTTTGCTCATCCTCGCCCGCCCGGAACCGGCCGAGGCGGTGGCAGAGATCCCCGACGGACCGCCGCGCAGCTTCGTCTGGCGCCGCACCCATCACCAGGTCCACCAGGCCGAGGGCCCGGAACGCCTCGCCCCGGAATGGTGGCGTCCTGAAAGCCGCGCCAGTCCGAAGACCCGCGATTATTTCAGGATCGAAACGATCGAGGGCCGCCGTTTCTGGCTCTATCGCGACGGGCTCTACGGCCCGGAAACCCGTAACCCCCAATGGTTTGTCCACGGAGCATCATGATGGAAATGACCCAATTAGCGACGCCCCGACGCGCCCATCCCCACCACGAGACGACGCCCCTGGCCGGAAAAATTCTCTGGGAGCGCCTTCGCGGGCGCAGGATTTCCGGTCACCGCTTCGAGCGTCAACACCCGATCACCGGTTATATCGTCGATTTCGCCTGCGTGCGGCACCAGCTTGTGATCGAGCTTGATGGCAACACGCACCGCCGCCCGGAGGAGATCGAGCGCAGCCGGCTGCGGACGATGGAGCTGATGCAGCAGGGCTGGACCGTGATCCGGCTTGCCGATGCCGATATCGCTGAGCGCCTCGAACAAGTGATCACGACCATTGCCCGGCATCTTCCCATCCTCCCCCGCAAGGCGGGGGA
>TARA_R110002051_G_scaffold6231_5_pt1 | contig 37648 bp, 35 predicted proteins | sample TARA_R110002051 | Tara Oceans TARA_R110002051 (sample SAMEA4397023) | marine metagenome | biome: Polar Biome; feature: [MES] marine water layer (ENVO:01000295) within the mesopelagic zone...; material: water (ENVO:00002006), including particulate matter (ENVO:01000060) such as...... | reverse complement strand
GGCGGGGGAGCTGGATTACCTGAGTATCGCGGGCGCGCCGCGCTGGATCGGCGGTGTGGAGGTGAGGCCGCGTGAACCAGCCTGGCGCTGGGATGAAGAGGGCGGGGCCGTGCGCAGGGCCTGATCGCTGGATGGCCGGGAGGGCCGCTCTTGGAACGGGCCTCCCGTGCCTCTACCATTACCGGATGATTCGCGAATGCTTCACCTATCTCACAACCCCGTGCCCGGCGCCTTACAGGCGGATGGGGTATTTGCGGGAATGCGTCGGTATCGAAAGCCGGTATCGGCGGAACCGGAAAGCGTGGGCATCGCATCTGGAAGAAAGCCGCACGCTGATGCTGGAGGCGGCCGGGCAATGCACCGCGCGGGACACGGTTCTGATTTTCGGCGCCGGTCTGCTGCATGACATCCCACTGGCGGATCTGCTCGGCATGTTCCGGCGCGTTATCCTGGCGGACCTTCTCTTCATGACACCGGCCCGGCGCGCAGCGCGACGGGAGGAGAGGATCGAGCTGGTCACGCTCGACGTCACCGCCTCGCTCACCTCCCTTGCCGAAGGAAACACCACGCTGACACAACCGACAGCCTATCTGGACGACCCGTCAATCTCGCTGGTGATCTCCGCCAGTATCCTGTCCCAACTCTCCGTCGTCCCGAACCTTTATCTGGAGAAGCGCTTCCGGCAGAGCGAGGCGGAAAGCGAGCAACTGGGGCAGGCTCTGGTCCGCGCGCATCTTGCCTATCTCGGTGCGTTCGAGTGCCCCGTGGCACTGGTTGCCGACGAGGCACACATCATCCGAGACCGCTCCGGCGCGGAAACCGCGACGGTCTCCGCGCTGCATGACGTGCCACTTCCGGCGGGCGGCCGATCCTGGGACTGGGATATCTGTCCGCTCGGGGAGATCGACAGGGATCACTCGGTGATGCACCGGGTGAGAGGCTATTCGGATTTTTCTGCAATTTGATTGGTGAGTTGTCGGGGTGTGCTAACGGCCCCGTTCCCGCTGAACAAACGCATCCCGCTCCGCGTCATCGACAATGCCCGCGAAATCCCCGATCCCGCCCATGGTGCGCATATAGGCGCGGCGGCTTCCGGCATAGATACCGAACAATCTTCTCAGTTCGGTGACGGGTTCCGGGTGGTCGTCGATGCGGATGTCGGCTTCGGCGTATGGCTCGCTTCCCTGGATGAGCAGGGCGGCCGATTGCTTGCCGCGTTTGTCGCCGCCTGCGGCTTCCCCTGCCTCCAGCGCCATCAGCAGGCGGTCGCCGAATTCGAGGCCCGCGCTTGCTTCGTACTTTGCCAGCGTATCGGCGACTACCGCAGGACCGGCCAGCATGTTGCCGGCGACGGTGACGTTCTCTCCCGTCAGGTGCCCGCACCACTCGACGCAGTTCGCGCCGGTATGGGCGAAGATATTGCCTTTTGCATCGACGCCGTGCACCTGGCGGATTTCCCGGCCTTCGTCGTGGGCGAGTGTCATGGCTAGGGCTTCGGTCACCGGCAGGCCGCGCGTCATCAGGTCAATTGCGAGCGGGCCGTGCAGCGGATTTGTGTGGGCCTGGGTGGAAATGGCGCCGACACCGGCCCGGGACCAGGGGCAGATGGCGCCAACGGCGAAAGCACAGGTCGAGACCGCAATGCCGAAACGGCCGCTTTTCGGATCGCGTGCGACGATTGACCACGTCATAAACTGTTCCCGTTTTTGTCGATTTAGAGCAAGAGTGCGCCCATATTCTGAGTTTGGTCAAATCATGCTGGGCGATAGGCAATGCGTAATATAATTCTGCTCGCCGTGGGTCTTTTTGCGCTTCTGGGGTTCTCCCTCTGGGGCGTGTGGGAGATGTGGTTTGCCATTGATGAAGACGTTCAGATCAGCATCCATGGCTTCATCGCTCTGGCCATCGGGTCTTTCTTCACTCTGCTGCTGGGTGGCGGACTGATGTGGCTGGCCTTCTACAGCTCCAAGCACGGCTATGACGAGCGGGCGGGCGATCCCGAGGACGAGCGTTAATCCGGCGCCCGGTACGGCATGGTCTCCACCGGCTCGTGGCTGGTGGTGCAACATTTTTCGTGATCCGACAGCACGTTGATAACCCGGCAGTCCGCCACGGTGCCGTGCGAACAGCTTTTCAGCATCCGGGCCAATTCTCCTTCCAGAGCTTGCAGACGGCCGATCCGTCTCCGGACTTCGCCCAGATGGCGGCTGACAATTTCGTCCGCTTCTGTGCAGGAAGCCGCGGGCCGGTCGGTCATGTCCAGCAATTCGCGGATGGCATCCAGGGGAAAGCCAAAGTCGCGGGCATGCTTTATGAAGCCCAGCCGGTCGAGCTGGTCTTGGCCGTAGACCCGCTGATTGCCTGCCGTGCGGGCGGGTTCCGGCAATAGGCCGATGGACTCGTAATAGCGAATGGTCTGCACCTTTGTACCTGTCTGACGGGCAAGATCGCCAATCGGATAGCGCGGGGCTGTATCGGTGATGGCAGGTTGCGTCATGGCTTTCTCGATTTTTCGCTCATTCTCTCTTGAACCTACAGTCGCTGTAGCTCCCATATTTGGGATCAACGAGGTGATTTGTCGAGGAGCGAGCCATGGCCGGCTGTTGTGGTCACGATCATGAGAATGTGGTTTTCGAAGGAATGTCAGCGGCTTACCGTCGGGCGCTCTGGGCTGTAATTCTGATCAACGGGGTGATGTTCGTTGTCGAGATGGCGGCCGGGTTTGGTGCCGGGTCGATGGCGCTGAAAGCGGACGCGCTCGATTTCCTGGCCGATACCGCGACCTATGCCCTAAGCTTCTACGTCATCGGCAAGGCGGCGAATGTCAGGGCCGGTGCCGCGCTGTTCAAGGGGATATCCCTGGCTTTGATGGGGATCTGGGTATTTGGCTCTACCGCGTATCAGGTTCTGGTGGTCGGTGTGCCCGAGGCAGCCGTGATGAGTGTGGTTGGTGTTCTGGCCTTTGTCGCCAACATGGCCAGCGTCGGCTTGCTCTACCGGTTCCGGGACGGGGACGCCAATGTCCGCTCCGTCTGGCTCTGCTCGCGCAATGACGCCATCGGCAATGTTGCCGTCGTCCTCGCCGCTGCCGGTGTCTGGCAAAGCGGAACCGGCTGGCCTGACCTTGCCGTCGCAGGTGTGATGGCAAGCCTGTTCTGCTGGTCCTCGTTCCAGATTATCCGGCAAGGGGTTGGTGAGATGCGGGCGGTGTCCGCGACCTGAATGCAGGCTGCCTTGCCGGGCGGATGATGCGTCTCCATTGCAAAAATATTTCATGTTCAACCCTGCGGATTTATTGACTCGCACATGGTGCGGTGCAAAAAATACATGCTCCAAAATAGGTAACTGACGGGGCCAACCTCGCGCCTAACCTAAAAATACGGAACAGGGATATTGAATATGATTCGTTGGACACGACGCAGCCTGATGGCTCTCGCGGTCGTGGCCCTGCCATTGGTAGGGACCCCGACCCTGGCGAGCGCCGAGACGGTGTTGCGGGTAATCCCGCATGCGGACCTGAAGAACCTCGATCCGATCTGGACGACGGCCTACATCACCCGCAACCACGCTTATCTCATCTATGACACGCTCTTCGCGATGGATGAGGACTTCAAGCCGCAGCCGCAGATGGTCGACACCTGGGAAACATCCGAGGACGGCAAAATCTGGAGCTTCACCCTGCGCGACGGGCTGAAATTCCATGACGGCGCACCGGTCACTTCCACGGACGTCATCGCGTCGCTGAAGCGCTGGGGTGCCCGCGACGGCATGGGCCAGAAGCTCATGGAACAGATGGAAGAGATGGTCGCCGTCAGCGACAAGACCTTCCAGTTCAAGCTGAAGGCACCGTATGGCCTGGTGCTGGAGTCGATCGGCAAGATCTCCTCCAACGTGCCGTTCATCATGCCGGCGCGGATTGCCGCGACGGATCCGTTCGAGCAGATCCCCGAGCATATCGGCTCCGGCCCGTTCAAATTCGAGGCGGACCAGTGGGTTCCGGGTTCGACCGTGGTCTATACGAAGTTCGAGGATTATGTCCCGCGCTCCGAGCCGCCGTCGGCTGCCGCTGGCGGCAAGCTCGCCAAGGTCGACAAGGTGATCTGGACTTATTTCCCCGATCAGACCACGGCAATGAACGCGCTGATCGCCGGCGAAGTCGATTTCTTCGAACAGCCCTCCACCGACCTGATGCCGCTGCTGTCAGCCGCTGAAGGCGTGACGGCCGAAGTCAACGATCCGCTCGGCTCCATCGGCTTTGCCCGCTTCAACCATCTGCTGCCGCCGTTCGACAATGTCGAGATCCGCAAGGCCGCAACCATGGCGATGAAGCAGGAAGACTATCTGGCTGGTGCCATCGGTGATCCGCAGTTCTGGAAAACCTGTTTCTCGATCTACCCCTGTGGCACGCCTCTGGCGAGCGAAGTGGCGTCCGAGACCATCAAGACCGGCTCCATCGAAAAAGCCGCAGAGGCTCTGAAGGCTGCCGGTTATGACGGAACGCCTATCGTAATCATGCACCCGACGGATATTCCGGTTCTCTCCGCTTTCACCCTGATCACCGCCGAGAAGCTCCGCAAGGCCGGCTTCGAAGTTGATCTGCAGGCGATGGACTGGTCCACACTGACCTCCCGCCGGGCCAAGCGTGACCCGGTCTCCGAGGGCGGCTGGAACATGTTCCACACCTGGTGGATCGGTGCCGACGTGATCGACCCGATGTCCATCGCCTTCTCCGGCGATCTGGCCAAGGGCTGGTTCGGCTGGGCCACGGATGAGGAACTCGAGAAGGCGCGCGGTGAGTTTGCATCCGCAACCACGCCGGAAGAGAAGCTTGCTGCTGGCAAGAAGGTGCAGGAGCGGGTCTTGAAGATCGCGGCTTCTGTCGAGCTTGGTCAGTTCTTCGTTCCGGTTGCATACCGGAACAACGTGAAGGGCCTCATCAAGTCTCCGGTCCAGTTCTTCTGGAATATGTCGGTCGAATAATTTCGCCCGTCAGAAAGCCGCCCGGGCCTTATGGTTCGGGCGGCTCCTCTGAAATGCTCTGCCCCGGGCCGGTAAGGCCCGTCTGGCGACAGACGCCTTGAGGAGCTTATCTCTCCATGCTGACCTATGTGTTGAAGCGCGTGCTCTCGACCATCCCCGTGATGGTGATTGTCGCCGTGCTGGTTTTTCTTCTCCTGCGGCTCGCGCCGGGTGATCCGGCGGCGGTGATCGCGGGCGACTATGCGAGCGCGGAGGATGTCGAGCGCATCCGCAGCCAGCTCGGGCTGAACGACCCGATGTTCGTGCAACTCTGGCGCTGGATCCTGCAGCTTGCCTCCGGCGATCTCGGGACTGCCATTTTCTCCAAGAAGCCGGTGATGGAGCTGATCGGTCAGCGGATCGAGCCGACCCTGCTGCTTTCCCTGTGCACGATTGTGTTCGCGGTTGCCGTCGCGGTGCCGCTCGGAACCATCGCGGCCTGGAAATCCGGCTCTCTCATTGACCGGTTCGTCATGTTCTTTTCGGTCGGCGGTTTTTCGGTGCCGGTCTTCGTGCTGGCCTATTGTTTGATCTATGTGCTGGCGATGCAGCTCAAGATCCTGCCGGTCCAGGGCTATAAATCGCCCTTCGATCACGGGTTGCTTACCTTCCTCAGACACATGGTGCTGCCGGTCATGGCGCTCTCTGTGATCTTCATTTCGCTGATCGCACGGATGACCCGGGCCTCGGTCATGGAGGTTCTGGAAGAGGATTATGTCCGGACCGCGCGTGCCAAGGGACAGTCCGAATGGAAGATCCTGATGAAGCACGCGGTGCGCAATGCGGCGGTGCCGATCGTCACCGTGATCGGTGTCGGCATCGCGCTGCTGATCGGCGGTGTGGTGGTGACGGAGTCGGTCTTCAATATTCCGGGCCTCGGGCGTCTTGTGCTCGATGCGGTGCTGGCCCGCGATTACCCGGTGATCCAGGGGCTGATCCTGTTCTTCAGCTTTGTCTATATCCTGATCAACCTGCTGATCGATCTCTCCTATACCCTGTTTGACCCAAGGATCAGGTACTGATGACAGCAACGGATCCTCAACTGATGTCCGTCGACGAGGTGCTTCCGGAAAAGCAGCAGCCGTCGACTTTCGCGCTGATGATGCGGAACAGGTCTGTGTTCTGGGGCGGCGTGTTGCTGCTGATCATGGCGGCAATCGCGATTATCTGGCCGATCTTCACCGGATCGCCAACCGAGCAGAACGTGATCAGCCGATTGAAACCACCGTCGGCGGATTTCTGGTTCGGCACGGACTTTCTCGGCCGCGATATTTTCGTCCGAGTGGTTCATGGCGGGCGGATCTCGCTCGTTGTCGGCATTTCCGTGGCGGCTATCGCAACGGTGATCGGCCTGTTCACGGGGCTTCTCGCCGGGTATGTGCGCTGGCTCGATGCTCCGGTGATGCGGGTGATGGACGGTTTGATGGCGATCCCGGCGATCCTGCTGGCGATTGCCATGATCTCGATTTCAGGCGCGACACTGACCACGGTCGTGATCGCCATTACCATTCCCGAGATTCCGCGGGTTGTCCGGCTGGTACGTGCCGTTGTGCTGACGGTGCGGGACGAGCCCTATGTCGAAGCGGCGATTGCCTCCGGCACCCGGCTCCCGGCGATCCTGATCCGGCATATCCTGCCGAACACCATCGCGCCGATGATCGTGCAGGCCACCTATATCTGTGGTGCGGCGATGCTGACCGAGTCCATCCTCGGCTTCCTCGGTGCGGGTATACCGCCGGAAATCCCGAGCTGGGGCAACATCATGTCCGAGGGCCGGACCTATTTCCAGCTCACGCCCTGGATCATTTTCTACCCTGGTGTCGCGCTCGCGCTGACCGTTCTGGCCGTCAATGTTGTCGGCGACGGACTGCGTGACACGCTTGATCCCCGTATAGCCCGGAAGATGCGCGCATGACCGATACACAATCCGCAACGGAGACGACGGGGGGCACAGCGGCCACGCCCGTTCTTGAAGTCCGCAATCTCTCGGTCGCCCTGCCAAAGGGGGCGGACCGTCCGTTCGCCGTCGAGGATATCAGCTTCACCGTCGGCGCGCGGGAGATCGTCTGTGTGGTGGGGGAGTCTGGTTCCGGCAAGTCCGTGACCGCGTTCACCACCATGGGGTTGAACCCGAAGGAAGTGAAACCGGTCAGCGGTGAGATCATCCTTCAGGGTGAGGATCTGCTGAAGAAGTCGGACGCCGAGATGCGCCGGCTGCGCGGCGAGAAGATGGCGATGATCTTCCAGGAGCCGATGACGGCCCTGAACCCGGTCATCAAGGTGGGAGACCAGATCCGCGAGATGCTGGAAATTCACACCAGCCTCTCGGCGGACGAGCAGAAAAAGCGTGTGCTCGAGGTCATGGCGGATGTCTCCCTGCCGGATCATGTGAAGATGTATGACAGCTATCCGCACCAGCTTTCGGGCGGGCAGCGTCAGCGCATCATGATTGCCATGGCCCTGGCGCTTGAGCCGGGCCTGCTGATCGCGGATGAGCCGACAACGGCGCTCGATGTGACCACCCAGGCGCAGATCCTGGACCTGATCAAGGATATCCAGCGCCGTCACGGTTCTGGCGTGCTGTTCATCACCCATGATTTCGGCGTGGTGGCGGAAATCGCCGACCGCATCGTCGTCATGCAGAAGGGCAAGATCGTCGAGCAGGGCACGCGGGACGAGATCCTGCTGAGGCCGCAGCATCCCTATACCAAGATGCTGATCGGCTCTGTCCCCTCAATGGAGCCGAGCCACCGGGCGGAGATCGACAAGAAGGCACCGGCCCTGATCGCGCAGAACGTGAACAAGGTCTATGGCGGGACCGGGCTGTTCCGGAAAAGCCGTGAGGTTCACGCCAACAAGGATGTGAACCTGGTCGTGCACCGCCGGGAGACTCTCGGCGTGGTTGGCGAGTCAGGATCGGGAAAGTCGACGCTCGCCCGCTGCATCGTGCGCCTGCAGGATCCGAGCTCCGGCCATATCCAGGTCGAAGGCTCGGATATCGCGACCATCTCGGAAAATGCGATGCGTCCGCACCGCCGGGATATCCAGATCGTCTTCCAGGATCCGTACCGCTCTCTCAATCCGCGCCGCACGGTCGGTCAGTCGATCGTCGAGGGACCGATGAATTTCGGCGTCAGCGAGTCCGAAGCGGACAGCCGGGCACGCGAGCTGATGGAGATCGTCGGGCTCAGCCCGGACGCGCTGGATCGTTTCCCGCACCAGTTCTCCGGCGGTCAGCGTCAGCGTATCTGTATCGCCCGGGCGCTCGCCATGCATCCCAAGGTACTGATCGCGGACGAGGCGGTATCGGCACTGGACGTTTCGGTGCAGGCACAGGTGCTGGAGCTGCTCGACGATGTGCGGGTCCGCTTCGATCTGGCGATGCTGTTCATCACCCATGATCTTCGGGTGGCGGCGCAGATCTGTGACCGGATCATGGTCATGCAGAACGGCGTCGTGGTTGAGGAAGGCGAGACCGCGAAGGTCTACGCCAACCCGCAGCACGAATATACCCGCTCACTCCTGGCCGCCGCGCCGGGCCGGGATGTCGCTTTCGCGAAGTGATCCGTTCAGCGCTTCAGTAAGGCCAGGAACCCGGCACTGGCGATCAGCACCATTCCGGTGACGGTCGGCAGGTCCGGTGTCTCGGCAAAGAGCACAAACCCGAACAGGGTTGCGAAGATCAGGTAGCTGTAATCGAAGGCCGCGGCGATGGATGGCGCGGCCTTCTGATAAGCAGCGGCGAGGCCGAGACCGATCCCCACCATCAGGATCGCCAGCATGGCGATCAGGCGCCATTCGCCTGCCGCCATGGGTGCCCATACCCGCACCAGAAAAGAACCCTCATTTCCGCCGGGCCAGAGGAGATAGGCGAGCCCGCTGATCGCGGCCCCGCCGGCGAGCAGGGCGAGGTTCAGGGACAGTGCCAGGGACACCGGCGCGTCGGAACGGCATTTGCCGCGCGCGAGGATGGCCGCCAGAGCGTAGAGAAAGCCGGAGAGGACAGGGATCAGCGCCGCTGGCGTGAAGGCCACCGCCCCGGGCCGCAGGAGCACCAGAACGCCAAGAAACCCGACACTGACCCCGGCCCAGCCAAAGGCCCCGACGCGCTCTTTCAGCAGCAGCGCGGCAAGCAGGGTGATGAAGAGGGGCCCCGTATAAAATCCAGCGGCGAGTGATGCCAGCGGCAGGATATCGATGACGGAATAGAGCGTCATATACATCAAGGTCAGGAAGAGCCCGCGCAGGAGCGGCCATGGAGCAAGGGCACCGCGCCAGGCCTGTCCGGCGCCCCGGCGGTAGAGCAGCGTCAGCAGCGGCAGGACCATGATGGAGCGCAGCAGGAAGATCTGCCCGAGGGCCAGGTCGACGCTCATATATTTGATCAATGCGTCCTGTCCGGCCATCAGGAAGACGGCACCAACGATCAGCGCCGCGCCGATGGCATTACCACTTCGGTCCATTTTTGCAGATGAGGGTGATGTCATGGGACGACTCCGCTGGTGTCCGTCCTAGCTAGCAATAGCCGGTCTGTTCGAATAGATTTCAAAAAATAAGATTGTTCTTTAGAAAATCTAAAATATGTCTGGCGTGATAGGCGGTATCGAAGTGTTCCTGGCGATTGTCCGGCATGGCTCGCTGAGTGCGGCGGCCCGTGCGCTCGGGGTCGGGGTGCCGGCTGTCAGCCATCGTCTCAAGGCGCTGGAGCGGGACATGGGGGTGGAACTGCTGACGCGGACGACGCGTTCGCTCGATCTGACTGCCGCCGGTCAGGTTCTTCTGGAGGGCACCGGCCCGGCCCTGGCGGAGGTCTCCGCCGCGATTGAGAATGCCCGCGCCACGGGCAAGGCGAAGAGCGGCGTCTTGCGGCTGACCGTGCCCTGGAGTGCCTACCGGATCATCATCGCCCCTGTACTGGCCGATTTTCAGCAGGCCTATCCGGAGATCCGGCTTGAAATGTCCTTCAATGAGGGGCTGGTCGATATCGTGCGGGAAGGGTTTCACGCGGGCTTCCGGCTGGGTGACCGGCTGACCGACGGAATGGTCGCGACCCGTCTGACGCCGCCACTCATGGCCGCTTACTCGGCATCGCCGGAATATCTTTCCGCGCATGGCCGGCCGGAACATCCGGGTGACCTCCTGGCGCATAAATGCATCCGCTATCGTTTCGTCAGCGCTAACCGCGTGGCCGACTGGCTGTTTTCCATCGACGGGCGGACCGTCACCGTCGACCCGCCGGCGCATCTGGTGTTCGATGATTTCCGTGGTGTGATCGAAGCGGCACGGAGCGGACACGGGATCGGCTGGTCGCTGCGCCGGGTGGTCGAAGAGGAACTGGCGGACGGGCGGCTGGAAACGGTGCTCGACCCTTTTGTGATCGAGCACCCGCCGTTTTACATTTTCTATCCCGAACAGCACCGTCGTCTGGAGCTGCTGCGCCTCTTCATCGATTTCCTGCGGGAGCACCCCTCGGGGCGGCTGTGAGCAGATAGATCTGAATTAACCTGCAGAGGTGACTTTGCTTGCCAGGGACTTGTAAGTGCCTTCGCCCATGGCGATCAGGGTGCCTTCGGGGCTGTAGACTTCGCAGCTGGCGAAGAAGACCGATCGGCCGCCGCCACGGCGTTTGGCGATGGCATAGATCCGGCCTTCCTTGGTCGTTCCCATGAAGCTGGTGGTCAGGGACAGGGTGAGGGCGCGCTTTTTCTCGGCCCCTTCCGGGACCCAGACACCGCAATAACCGCCGACGGCATCGATGATCGTCGCGACCACGCCGCCATGCAGGATGCCGCTGCGGTTCAGGTGCTTTTCCGTCAGGTCGAGTTCCAGCTTCGCATAGCCGTCCGCCCATTCGACAAGGCGGAAGCCGAGATCGGCATTGAAGCCGAGCATGGTCTCGAGGGAGGGAGGCTGATCTGATGCGGTTATGTCGGCCGATTGACTCATGGGGAAGATCTATCCTGGAGAAATAAAGAATACTGAAGTGTTCGCGCGGGCACCCTATGCGGGGGACAGGCTTGGAGCAACGGGCTGATTTAGCATTTCTGCCTGCGCGGCGGGAGGGTATTAGGACTGCTGTCGGCTATCTTGCTCCGACGGGGGCTGGCAAGGTTAATATCAAGAGTCCGGGTGAGCCGATTCCAACCGCCGCCGGTCTTGGCCTGAACGGTGCTGTTTCAGCCGAAACCGCAATCTTGCGCGGTATTTCCGGCATAGCGTAACCCTATATGTACTTTTCCGTGGCACCCGGTAATATTACCACATGATAGTTAATGCATTACTTGATCCGGTTTTATTCTCTATGACGAAGATAATCGCACGCAGCCTGATGGGCCGTGGCAGTCTGATTGGACGTGATCGTGTAGACTGTTGCCCGGGAACTGGAGGCTAGGTGATGAATGCTGTAGCCGAAGCAGTGATCATTGAAGAAAGACGCCGGCACGGACGGTGGTCCGTAACGGGTGCCTATGCTTCAGTGCAGGGGCGCCGGCTACCTCTTGTCGATATTTCCATCGGTGGATTTCTGGCCCGTTTGCCCGATGACGGGCGGGACATCGAATCTCCGCTCGAAGGCACGATCTACTGGAAGGGCAGCCGGGAGGTTATCGACTTCCCCTTCAGCGCGGATATTGTCCGCCGTCTGAATGACGGAGAAAATATCGCAGCCCAGTTCCAGGCCCTGGCTGGCGAGTCCATTGACAGCCTGCTGCGTTTTCTCAGCGCTATCGAGGCGGAACGGCACCATCGTATCGATCGCCAGCAGCGCGCTGCGGAACGGCGGATACTGATCCGCAAGCTTGGCTTATGGAGCGTCACCGGGATCAGCGTGCTGACGGCCGTCTATCTCTTCTGGCTGTTCGGTCTCTCCGGCGCTTGACCCCGTGGTGAAGACGGAACGCTGGATCATCTGGCGCCGGCTGGATGAGCCGGGCACCGATCTTTGCCGTATCTTGCGAAGTGACGGCGGATGGCACCTTGCGGGCACCGCAACCGGACTTCATGACGGGACGCCTCTCCATATAGACTATCGTGTCGCGTGCGATCCGCACTGGCTAACCCGGACGGTACGTCTGGTTGGATGGGCGGATAACCGCCGGATCGATTTGGCCATATGGCGGGACGATGACGGAACCTGGACATGTAATGAAGAGCCTGTCCCTGCCGTCGAAGGGGCGGTGGATATCGATCTTGGCTTTACCCCGGCGACAAACACCGTTGCCGTGAGGCGGAGCTGTCTGGCTCCGGGCGCTTCCGTTGAAAACACGGCGGCCTGGTTCGATGAGTCCGACTGGACCTTGAAACCGCTCCGCCAGACCTATCGCCGCGTGACGGAAGACCGGTATGAGTACGAGTCCCCGGCCAACGGTTTCAAGGCGATGCTGACGCTGGATGATGCCGGGCTGGTCCGTGACTACCCGGGCCTCTGGACTGCCATCGACCGGCGGTCTGAATGAAAGTCCAATCTCTGAAGTAGCCCTGTTTGGCGGATCAAATCAGGGTATCTGTGGAGGCGAGCGTGCGGAGCAGTTTTGCCATGGCATCTTCGTAGTTGCCCCGGGGAGCACCGTGCGCGATGGCGAGCGCCGCACGGTCGAAGGCGGCGGAGAGCAAATCTGCAAGAGCCTCCATTTCCGGGTCCGGAGTGCGGCCGAAATGCGCCGCTAGTCCTTCCAGCAATGATCCGCCACCGGTTTCTCTGTCGATCCGGGACATCTCTTCCGGACCAAGCACTGCTGGCCCGTCGAGTAGAAGCAGCCGCGTGCGGCCTTGTGTGGCCATTGCATCGAAATAGGCTTCGGATCCGGATGCCAGCGCATCGAAAGGCGTTTCGGCGGAGACAGTGCTGCGGCCGATTTCCGCGCTGACCATGGAGGCTTCCCTTTCGATGACGGCACGGAACAGGTCTTCCTTGTCACGGTAATGGTGATAAAGCGCGCCGCGCGTGACGTTTGCCGCCTTGACGATTTCCGGAGTGCCCGTGTCGGCATAACCCTTCTCGATGAAAAGGGCCCGTGCTGCAGAGAGCAGAGCCGTGCGGGTTTCTTCGGTGCGGTCCCGATTGGAACGCCGGCTGGAATTTTCTTGCATACATGCAGCCTGTATGTTTATTGATATTTACATGCATACTGTATGTATTTTTCTGCTGGAGGGAAAGCAATGAAATGTACGCAGTTCTATCCGGTTATCCTGACCGCTGATGTCGCCGACACGGCCCGGTTTTATCGGGAGCATTTCCGTTTCGAACCTGCTTTCGAAAGCGACTGGTACGTTCATCTTCAGTCCAGGGAAGATGAGGCTGTGAATATCGCCATCCTTCAGGGAGACCACGAGACGATTCCGGAGAGCGGGCGCGGCCGCGCAGCCGGACTGATCCTGAATTTCGAGGTGGCTGACGTGGATGCGGAATATGCGCGGGTAGAGGACGCGGCATTACCGATATTGCTGCCGCTGCGGGATGAGCCCTTCGGGCAACGTCATTTCATCACACAGGACCCGAATGGGGTGCTGATCGATATCATCACGCCGATCGCTCCAAGCCCGGAGTTCCTGGCTCAATATGCGCCGGAAGCGGTGCCGTCCTAGAGTGCCGGGATCAGCAACCCGACGCCGGAGACGCCCAGCATCCAGAGCAGGATCTTTTTGAACTGGGCATCGTTGATCCTTTGGTAGAGGGCAAATCCGATACCGGTGCCGATGATCATCGGCGGAGCGGAAGCGCCGAGCAGGGGAAGGATGTTTTCCGGCAGGCGGCCCTGAAGGATATAGAGGGTGAGGCTGGCACTGTGCATGACGCCATTGAAGAGCTGAAATGTGCCGCGCTGGCGGTCCTTCGGCCATTTCATCAGGCTGCACCAGATCGTGGGGAGCACACCTGAAAGGCCGGAGAACCCGCCCATTATGCCGCCGCCGAAGCCGACAAGAGCATCGATAGCCCTGTATCTTCCGGTAATCGCCGGAAGCCGTCCGGCAATGACAAAGGCAGCGCAATAAAGGATCAGGGTTGCACCGACGAAGATCCGGAAGGGGCCAGGATCGGCATAAGGCAGGAGAGCAACTCCGCCCGGCACCCCGATCAATCCGCCGATCAGGAAAACCCAGACCGAACGAAAGTCGATCGCCCGCCACATCGGGCCAATTGTGGCGATCACGATCAGGAGCGAGCAGATGATCACCATCGGTGCCGCTTCCGCCGGACTGAGGACGTGTGCCCAGATCCCGAGCGAGGTGATCCCGAAGGCGAAACCGGCAAGGCCGGTGGCCAATGCTCCGGCGAATGCCCCCAGGGCAACGATGCCGTAATAGGCGAGATCGCTTTCCAACGTTAGTGCGCTCCTCGATGCGGTGGGGAGTGGGAAGGGAACAGAACCGGAAAGCCGTTCTAGTGCCAGAACCGGGAGGCCGCCAGTTTCTAATGCCCCGGAAGATGAAAATCCCCGTGTCTATGGACGGGCAGATTATTTCCCTGCCAGTACCGGAGGCTGTGCCGGGTGATTTTGGCGCCGCCAGATATGTCGCGGATGAGGGCGGCAGCCATGCCGCTTCTTCCGGGCGGGATGAAGTGCCTGAACTTGCGGCATTTTTCACGCTTTAGATTAGAAAATAACAAAGTCCTATATAGGACTTGACCTTATCTTTCGGTGCTAATAGCGTTTTGTATGTAATGTCCTTAATAGGAATGGTGCGCGCATGAGTGTCTCCAAACTCCGGTCGGTCAATACCTCTGACAAGGGGGTGGCGAAAGCCAAGCACCGGCAGATCTCGGAAGAGATCCTGAGCGCGATTGAGGCCGGTCGCTGGTTGCCGGGTGAGCGCTTGCCTGCCGAGGATCAGATCGCGGTCGAGACTGGCGCCAGTCTGGGGACGGTAAGGCGCTCTCTTCGAAGTCTGGTGCAGATGGGCGTGGTGGAACGCCGGCATGGCAGCGGCACGTTCGTCTCGGGCGCCCGGGCCCAGGAAGAGCATCTCCGCCATTTCCGCTTCATGGCCGAGGGCGGGGAGCGGCTGCTGCCGATCTTCTTCAAGGTTATCAGCGTCGAGACCACGCGCGAGACCGGCCCGTGGAGCCCGTTTTTCGGCGCCGATGTGGACAGCTATATCCATATCCAGCGGCTCGTTTCCGTGAATGACGAATTCGACGCCTTCAGCGAGGTCTATCTTCCGGCGGACCGGTTTGCGGATCTCGCCCGGATGAGCGACACGACGCTGAACGGCGTGTCCTTCCGGGACATGCTGGCCGAACGCTTCAACGCACCAACCCTGAACACGCGGCAGACCATGGTCTGCCAGACGCTGCCACCGCGCGTCACCCGACACCTCGACGTGCCTCCGGGGCAATTCGGCATGGTCTGGACGATTTGCGGCATGAGCTACCGCGATGCCCCCATCACCTGGCAGCGGATCTTCGTGCCGCCAAGCGACAGGGTGCTCGAAATTGTTCCCGCTGCATCCCACGACCAGCCGGTCATGCGCGAGATCACCTGAATTGACGGCGGTCAACGAACCGCCGCGTCAAAACAGAGTGGGCACTCAAGCCCATCGTTTCGGAGTCCGCCTCGGGAGGGCGGAAAACAAACAAACGGACAGGAGTGCTTCACCATGACTTCAATTTTTGGAATTCAATCGGATCTGCCTCGCCGGGCGCTCAAGGAAATGCGCAATGCCGCCACGGCCCTGATGGTCGCCGGTGTGATGACGGCCGGTGCCGCGACGGGCCAGGCAGCAATGGCCCAGGAAATGCCTGAGCTGTCCCTGAAATTCGGGCATCCGTATAACGAGACCCATCCGCTGGCCAAAGGCGCGCAGAAGTTCGCTGACATTGTCGCCGAGAAGAGCGGCGGCAAGATCAAGGTCCAGGTGTTCCCGAACAGCACCATCGGGTCTTCACGCGAACTCGTGGAATCGATCCAGATCGGGGTGGTGGATTTCGCCCTGGTTCCGACCACGAACGTTGCCAGCTTCTACCCGCCGCTGGATATCTTCTATCTGCCCTTCCTGTTCCGCGACAGTGCCCATGCCTATGCGGTTTCGGACGGCCCGGTCGGCCAGAAGCTTTATGCGGGCATGCTGGACAAGATCGGTATCCGCACCATCGCGATGTATGAAAGCGGTTTCCGGACCATCACCACGGCGAAGACCAAGGTGGAGAAGCCGGATGACATGAAGGGCATCAAGTTCCGCGTTGTGAACAACCCGCTCAATGTCGCCACCTTCAAGGCTCTCGGCGCGAACCCGACGCCGATGGCGCTCTCCGAGGTCTTCACCGGCCTGCAGCAGGGCACCGTCGATGGCCAGGACAACCCGGTCGGCAACGTGAAGGCCTTCGGCTTTGACAAGGTGCAGGGCAACATCACGCTGTCCAATCACCAGTGGGCTGGCATCATGTTCATTACGGACAACAAGATGTGGAGCGAGCAGCCGGAGAACGTGCAGGCCCTGTTCAAGGAAGCTGCGATCGAGACCCAGAACTGGGAGCGTAAGGAGCTGAACGCGGTGGAAGCGCAGTATCTGAAGGAAATGGAAGCCGGAGGCATGGTCGTGACGCGTCTCACGCCGGAACAGAGTGCCGCTTTCCAGAAAGCTATGGAGCCGGTCTGGGCCGAATATCGCGGCAAGATCGGTGCGGACCTGGTCGAGGCGGCTGTCGCCACGAAATAGCGTTCCGGGCCAAGCGCCCTGCACCCACAGCCCTGCAACCACCGCCAAGGACACACAAGATGCGAGTTCTTACCAAGGCTCTCGATCTATCCGAAACCGCCCTGGCGGTGGTTTGCGTGATCTCCTTTGTCGTGATGTTTCTTCTCGGCATCGCGACGGTCGTCTTCCGCTTCATTATTGAAAGCTCTCTCGCCTTTCCGGACGAACTCATCCGCTACCTGTTCGTCTGGATGATCTTTCTTGGGTCAGCCGTCGCGCTCCGGCGGAACATGCATGCCGCGATTGGCCTGCTGGTCGCCAGTTTGCCTGCTGTGATGCGGCGCACGGCCCTGATTGCGGCATCGCTGCTGAGCGGGGCGTTCTTCGTCCTGATCTTTGTTTATGGCATCGATCTGACCATTCGTGTCCAGCACCAGATATCGCCGGCGCTCGAGGTTTCGATGTCCTGGGTTTATGGCGCCATTCCCGTCGGCATGGCGTTCCTGATCCTCTACACCGCCGAGCTGATCGTTCGGCAGATACGTGCCCCGGGCGACGCGCTCTTCACCGAAGGTCTGTAGCGCTGCCCCGTGCCGGACAGATGGACAATCTGACATGATTACCCTGGCAATTTTTGGCTCTCTCTTTCTTTTCATGCTCCTGCGGGTTCCGATCGCCGTTGCGCTCGGTCTCTCGAGCGTGATCGGACTGCTGCTCAGCGATATCAGTCTTGAAATCGCGGCGCAGCGCATGCTCTCCACGAACAATTCCTTCCCGCTGCTCGCGATCCCCTTCTTCATCCTGGCGGGCGAGATCATGTCCACCGGCGGCATGTCGCGGCGGCTGGTCAATTTCGCCGGCTCCCTGGTCGGCCATTTGACAGGCGGGCTTGGAGCGGTGGCCATTCTCGGCTCCAGTTTCTTTGCCGCGCTCTCAGGATCGAACGCGGCGACGGTTGCCGCCATTGGCGGCGTCATGAACGCGCCGATGGAAGAGAAGGGATACCGTCCGCAATATACAGCAGCCACGATCGCGGCTGCGGGCGTGACGGGCATGATCATTCCGCCGAGTATCCTGCTCATTCTTTATGGCGTGGTGACCGGCGTTTCGATCGCCGACCTGTTTCTCGCCGGCATGCTTCCCGGCATTCTGATTTGCCTGAGCATGTTGTCGCTCAACTGGTTCCTGGCCCGCCGTGAAGGTATTGAGCGAACGGAATTCCAGGGAACAGCGGAGATCTGGGCGAGTTTCAAGACCGCCTTCTGGCCCCTGCTGATGCCGGTCATCATTCTCTCCGGCATCTATGGCGGTGTCTTTACCCCGACGGAAGCGGCCATCGTCGCGGTGCTGTACGGCCTTGTGGTTGGCCTGATGTACCGTGAGCTCACGCTCGCCGATCTCTATCGGGCTTTCCGGCGGGCGGTGATTTCCTCCGCTGTCGTCATGTTCATCATGAACTGCGCCGGAGTCTTTGCCTGGCTGATCACGATCAACCAGATCCCTCAAAGTATCTCCTCCTATCTGGCTGAAGCGGCCGGCAGTCCGCTCATCTATCTGCTGCTGGTGAACGTTTTTCTCCTGCTTGTCGGCTGCATCATGAATGCGGCCGCGGCGATCGTGATCTTCACCTCCATCCTGTATCCGGCGGCGATGAGCTTCGGTGTCGACCCGGTTCTGTTCGGCATCATCATGGCGGTCAATCTCAGCATCGGCACCGTGACCCCGCCGCTTGGCGTGGATCTGTTCATTGCCTCGGCGGTGACCAAGGTTGCCATCGAGCGGATCGTGGTTGCGATCTGGCCCTATATCCTGGTGCTGCTCGCCGACCTGCTCCTGATCACCTATGTGCCGCCAATCTCCACGTTTCTCGTGGATGTTTTCCGGTAGGCGCAAAACGCGAATTGAAACGAACCTCTCTTTCGGGAGAGACAATCAAGAAGGCTTTCCATGACCAAGCAAACATCGATGACCGGACGCGAAGATCGTCCCTGGCAGGACATGAACAGCGGCGTGATGCGTGCTCCGATCGCGCCATCCGCTCTCGGACATGCCGAGATCACGCCGAGCGGCCGGTTCGAGGCCGGGACATATGCCAGCTTCACGCTCGTCTATACGGCGGGAACTTTCGGGATCGACGATTCCGGCAGTCTTCGGATTTGCTTCCGTTTCGCGTCCGACCAGGGCAACCCGCAGTTCGACGATCCGAAAGCCGCGAACTATTGCACGGTGGAGGCTTCGAACGGCGCCGTTCTGCAATTGCGCTGGGATCCCAAGGGCAATGTCCGGCCGTGGGACCGGACGCTCTGGATCAAGGTCGTGAAGGGGTTCCTCGAGGAAGGGGACACGATCACCATCCGCTTCGGCGTGACCGATCATGGCGGCGCCGGCATGCGGCTGCAGACCTTCTGTGAGGAAAGCTTTGAATTCAGGGTTCTGGTGGACCCGATCGCAACCTTCAATTTCCAGACGCTGCCGGTGCAGCCTCAGATTGCGATCGTGCCCGGCATGCCGGAAAGCTACTCCGCCGCACTCCCGACCCTGCGCCGTCCGGGAGAGGTCTTTTCCCTGAAGATCAAGGGGCAGGACAAATGGGGCAATCCGTCGGACCGGTGCTCCGGCAAGATCTTCCTTGAGGCCGAAGGGGCACTTGAAGGCCTGCCGGACGCGGTGGCATTCCAGGAAGGCGACTTCAGCCTGGAGGTTCCCGGCCTGTCCGTGAACGCGCCCGGCCGCGTGTCCGTTACGGTGAAGAATGCGGGCGGCGGGATCATCGCGCGCACGAACCCCCTTATCATCGAGGACCGCGATCTCGTCCATTACTGGGGCGACATGCACGGCCAGTCCGAGGAGACCATCGGAACAGGCAGCGCGCGGGAATATTTTGCTTTCGCGCGGGACCGGGCCTGGGTCGATGCCTGCGGACATCAGGGGAACGACTTCCAGATCTCTGACGAGTTCTGGGCCGAGCTGAACCGGATCACGGCTGAATTCGATGCGCCGGGCAGCTTCGTTGCGATGCCGGGCTATGAATGGTCCGGCAACACTGCACTGGGGGGTGACCGTAACGTCTATTTTCAGAATGAAGGGCGGATCATCCGCCGGTCATCCCATGCCCTGATCGAAGACCAGACGACCGCCGATACCGATTGCACGACGGCGGGCGAGTTGTTCGAGGCTTTTGCCGAAAACGGGGAATTCGACGTTGTCTGCTACGCCCATTGCGGTGGCCGCTATGCCGATATCGGCGTTGCCCATGACGGCCGCTTCGAGAAGTCGGTCGAGGTGCATTCTTCCTGGGGCACTTTCGAATGGTTGCTGCATGACGCCTTCAAACTGGGCTACCGGGTCGGCGTGGTGTGCAATTCGGACGGGCACAAGGGGCGCCCGGGCGCGAGTTATCCCGGCGCGGGCAAGTTCGGCGCCATCGGCGGGTTGACCTGTTTCAGCACGGCGGAGCTGAGCCGTGCCGCGCTGCTCGATTGCATGCGCAAGCGGCGCCATTACGGAACCACCGGCGGAGATGGCGGACGCATGGTCCTGCGCATGGATGCCGCGTTCGAGGGCGAGGGGACGCTGTATCACGACGATCCGGCGCTGATGGACAGCACGTCTGTTGCGACCCGTTCCGCGACCATGGGGGATATTGTCAATCTGCCGGGTGGCGGTATGGAGCTGTCCGTCTCCGTCGACACCAATTCTCCGATCATCCGGGTGGATATCTTCAATGGGCTCGATCTGATCGAAACTGTCCGGCCCTATGGCGAAGAGGATCTTGGCGCGCGTCTTCGCCTGCATTGGGAAGGCGCGGAATACCGCGGCCGGTTCCGTGAAGTGATCTGGGACGGAACCGCCACGCTCGATGGTAATAGTCTGGAGAAGGCGGTTCCCGTTAATTTCTTCAACCGGGACAAAACGCTGGATCAGAACAGCGAGACCGAACTCAGCTGGAAGGCTCTGACCACCGGCAATTTCGGCGGCGCCGACCTTTATCTCAAGGATGCGGCCTCCGGTACGCTCTCTGTGAAAACGCCTCTGATCAGCTGTGCCCTCGATATCGCAAAGATCGGTCTGGAAGACACTGTGCTGGACGCTTCCGGCGAATTGCCGCGTTTCCTGAAGCTTTACCGTCTGCCCGACGTCAACCCGCACACCTCCTTCTCGTTCACGCGGAAAATCGCGCTGAAACCGGAAGGCGACAACCCGATCTATATCCGGGTTGAGCAGGAAGACGGCACCCGGGCCTGGACCAGCCCTATCTATGTCTATCGATAAGTGCTGACAAAGCGGGGCGGGAGCGGATCAGAACCGCTCCCCGCCACGCTGGCGCTGCGGGTCCGGAAAATCCCGGTACAGTGTGAAACGCACGTTCTGGACCTTTGAATTCACCGCATGATGAAAGCTTTCGACCGGCTCGGCCCGGGTCGAGACATGGGTGAAGGCGGCATCGAGCTGTGCCAGGTCGCGGGTTTCCAGCCACATATGGAATTCAGTGCCGTCGGCGGGGCCGAGGCCGAGTTTGCGCCGGGTAATCCGGGAGCCTTCGATCAGGCCTTCCTGCTTCAGATGCGCGAAATAGCTCTGCACGGACTCTGCGAACTCCATGTCCGACACGCCCGGCTTCAGGTCGCAGTAAATATGATAGAAATCCATCGGTCCCTCTCTCCCAGATCCCAGACAAATCATATCCTGAAACGAAAACGGGCCGCCCGAAGGCGGCCCGCTTAACCGACATTCGCCGGATATCCGTTAGCCCATCGCCTTCTGCAGGTTCTCGTCCAGTTTGGACAGGAACTGCTGGGTGGTGAGCCAGGGCTGGTCCGGGCTGATCAGCAGCGCCAGATCCTTGGTCATGTCGCCGGCTTCGACGGTGTCGACGCAAACTTTTTCCAGAGCTTCGGCGAACTTCGCCACTTCCGGCGTCTCGTCGAACTTGGCGCGGTAGGCGAGGCCACGGCTCCAGGCGAAGATCGAGGCGATCGGGTTGGTCGAGGTTTCCTTGCCCTGCTGATGCTGGCGATAGTGACGGGTCACGGTGCCGTGGGCGGCTTCCGCTTCGACCGTCTTCCCGTCCGGGGTCATCAGCACGGAGGTCATCAGGCCAAGTGAGCCGAAGCCCTGGGCCACGGTGTCGGACTGCACGTCGCCGTCATAGTTCTTGCAGGCCCAGACGAAACCGCCGGACCATTTCATCGCGGCCGCGACCATGTCGTCGATCAGGCGGTGCTCGTAGATGATGCCCTTGGCTTTGAACTTCGCCTCGAACTCTTCCTCGAAGACTTCCTGGAACAGGTCCTTGAAGCGGCCGTCATAGGCCTTGAGGATGGTGTTCTTGGTCGAGAGATAGACCGGCCAGCCAAGGTCGAGACCATAGTTCAGGCAGGCTCGCGCGAACCCGCGGATCGACTCGTCCAGGTTGTACATGGACATGGCAACACCGCCACCCGGGAAATCATAGACTTCGTGGGTGATGGCTTCGCCGCCGTCTGCCGGCTGGAAGGTCATGGTCAGCTTGCCCGGACCCTTCACGACCATATCGGTGGCGCGATACTGGTCACCGAAGGCGTGACGGCCGATGACGATCGGCTGGGTCCAGCCCGGAACCAGCCGGGGGACGTTCTTGCAGATGATCGGCGAACGGAACACGGTGCCGCCGAGGATGTTGCGGATGGTGCCGTTCGGCGACCGCCACATCTTCTTCAGGCCGAATTCCTTCACCCGGTCTTCATCCGGCGTGATGGTCGCGCATTTGACACCGACGCCATGTTCCTTGATCGCGTTCGCGGAATCGATGGTGATCTGGTCATTCGTCTCGTCGCGCTTTTGCATCCCGAGGTCGTAATATTTGAGATCGACGTCGAGGTACGGAAGGATGAGCTTTTCCTTGATCATCTCCCAGATGATCCGGGTCATCTCGTCGCCGTCGAGCTCGACGATAGGATTTTTGACCTTGATCTTGGCCATCTACCTGGCTCCTTTGTGGAAAGAAATTCTTTGTAGCGGCGGCAAAATATCAGCTAGGCGGCGCAATGCAAGATGCGCACTGCAGGCTTGTCGCGAAGAGACCGCGCCGTTAGGGGAACTAGAGGGCAGTCAGACCCACTTTGAAGCCACTTTTCCATGGCTCACGGGGGCGGCCGCAATTTTCGGGAAAATATCCTCGACGCTGTCCGCGACCTGCAGGATCGACCTGTTCTCGTCCCGCGCGAACCCGGTCGTGACCAGGTGATCGACGAGCGCAATCAGGGGATCCCAGAACCCGTTGATATTGGCGAGCACCACGGGTTTTGCCGACAGACCGAGCTGGGTCCATGTCACCACCTCGAAGGTTTCGTCCATGGTGCCGAGGCCGCCGGGCAGGATCACGAAGGCATCCGAGCGCTCATACATGATGCGTTTGCGGTCATGCATATTGTCGGTCACGACAAGCTCGTTCAGACCGTCATGGCCGACTTCGTAGTCTTTCAGGAACTTCGGAATGACGCCGACAACGGAGGAACCCGCCGCGAGTGCGGCGTCCGCGGCCATGCCCATAAGCCCGACATGGCCTCCGCCATAGACAAGGTCGTAACCCTTCTCGCCGACAAGGGTTCCGAACCGGGTTGCGGCCTGCCGGTAGGCTTCATCAACTCTCCCGGAGGAACCGCAGAATACGCAGATGGATTTTTTCTCTTTCATAAACTCGTCTATCTCACCCTCTCAAAGCTCGGTCAAGCAGCATAAAATCACAGTTTTCCGCTGCATTGCGCCCGGGATTGTAAGGGTTTATTGTCGTCCGAGCGCGTGTGGGAGCCCTTAAAGCATGTTATCAAAGCCGTATCTGATTGGCGCCGCCGGAATCTTGGTGCTCGCCTCGGCTGTGGGGCTGTTCTACTGGACCACGGAAGAGGGCGGTTTGCCGCTTCCCGTGGAGACAGAGAGCGCCCCGGGTTCGGCCGCTGCACCTGTTGCAAAAGCGCCGGATTCGTCGAGCGCACCGACCGCCGCGGAGACTCCGGAGCCAGCCGACGACAAGCCGGATCTGGCGGAGCCGAGCTTCGATGTCGTCCGCGTTGATCCTGAAGGCAACACTGTCATTGCCGGCAAGGCGAAGCCGAACGCGAAAGTCCGGATCATGGACGGTGAGCGGAAAATCGGCGAAGTGCAGGCCGACGAGAAGGGCGACTGGGTTTTCCTTCCGGATGAAAAACTGCCTTCTGGCAGCAGCGTGCTGACTCTGGAAAGCGATACCGGTGCGGATGGCGATACTCCATCCAAGTCCGAGAATGCCGTGGTTGTCGTGATTCCGGAAAAGGGCAAGAACATCGCCGGGCAGGAAAGTACGGCGGTGGAAAAACCGCTGGCCATGGTGGTGCCGCGCGATCAGGCCTCCAGTACACCGACCAAGGTCCTCCAGGTGCCGGAGCCGAAAGCCGAAACCGCAGGACAACAGCCCACGGAGACGCCGAAGGTTCAGTCCTTCCCCGAGACCGCGACGGCCAAGGCGGGCGGGGCTGCCTCTGAAAACACGGGCGCTGACGTGACTCTCGACGTGATCGACTATGACGACACGGGGGCGGTTGTTTTCAGCGGCAAGACCACGCCGGATACTGAAGTCCAGATTTACGTCGACAACAAACTGGCGGCCCGGGCGACATCCGGTGCCGATGGCAGCTGGTCGGCGAAGCCGGAACAGAATATCGAAGCCGGAACCCACCAGGTGCGGGTCGACAAGGTATCGACAAGCGGCCAGGTGATCGCCCGTATCGAGCTGCCTTTCATCCGCGCCGTTCCGATCACGGGATTGCCGAAAGACTCGGTCGTCATTATACAGCCCGGCAACAATCTCTGGCGGATCGCCAGCCGGGTCTATGGCTCCGGCTTCCGCTATACCGAGATCTATCAGGCGAACAGCGACCAGATCCGCGATCCAGACCTGATCTATCCGGGCCAGGTCTTCGGGTTGCCGACAGTCAACTAACCGGACGGAAAACAAATGTTAAATCAGCAGGACGATGGCGTTCTGAAGGGCGTACTGGTTCCCGTGGCGCGTGAGGGTTATCCGTTCATCGCCGCTTTCGCGGTGCTGACACTGCTGCTCTATGCCGTGTGGGAGCCACTCGGCTTCGTTGGCCTCGTGCTGACGATGTGGTGCATCTACTTTTTCCGTAACCCGGACCGGGTAACACCAAGCCGCGAAGGTCTGGTCATCACCCCCGCTGACGGTGTGGTGCAGATGATCGTCGATGCACCGCCGCCGAAACAGCTCGACATGGGCGACGAGCCGATGTGCCGTGTCAGCGTCTTCATGAATGTCTTCGACTGCCACGTGAACCGCATTCCGGTCGACGGGCAGGTCTGCAAGCTGGCTTACGTGCCGGGCAAGTTCGTCAATGCTGCCTTCGACAAGGCAAGCGAAGAGAACGAACGGCAGCTTGTCGCGGTAGAGATGAAGGACGGCCGCAAGGTCGCCTTCGTGCAGATCGCCGGTTTGGTCGCGCGCCGCATCATCTGCTACCTTCAGGAAGATCAGGCCGTGCAGGCTGGTGAGCGGTTCGGGCTGATCCGTTTCGGCAGCCGGGTCGATGTCTATCTTCCGAAAGGCGTCAATCCGCTGGTCACGGTGGGGCAGCGTGCGGTTGCGGGCGAGACCGTGATTGCCGATCTGAACTCCGCCGAGGCGGCACGCAAGGGCGAGATCCGCTAGGTCACTGGCGGTTCCGACAACTGGACACGGATAAAACACGATGATCAGGGGCAGACGGCGCCGGCTTCCGGTGATTTCCATCAGCAAGCTGATTCCGAACATGATTACGGTCATGGCGCTGTGCGCCGGGCTGTCTGGGGTCCGGTTTGCCCTGAACGAGCAATGGACGCTGGCGGTCGGTGCCATCGCCGTTGCCGCTATCCTCGATACGCTCGACGGCAGCATGGCGCGGCTCCTGAAGGGGCAGAGCAAGTTCGGCGCCGAGCTCGACTCGCTGGGTGACTTCATCAGCTTCGGTGTCTCGCCTGCGCTGATCCTGTTCCTCTGGTCCACCCAGGAGCTGAAGAGTTTCGGCTGGATGGCGGCGCTGTTCTTCGCCACCTGCATGGCGCTGCGTCTGGCCCGCTTCAACACCAAGACAGACGACCCGACCCTGCCGCCCTTCACCTACCGGTTCTTTACCGGTGTTCCGGCCCCGGCTGCCGCCGGGCTTGGCCTGCTGCCGCTGATCCTGAGCTTCGAGGTGGATTTCAGCTACCTGCACCAGCCGCATATTCTGGCTGTCTGGCAGGTTGTCATCGGTTTGCTGATGGTCTCTCAGGTCCCGACCTATTCTTTCAAGGGCGCCCGGGTGCCGCAGAAACTGGTGCTGCCGCTGCTGATCGTGGTCGGTGGCTGCGTCGCCTGGCTGGTCAGCGCGCCCTGGCAGTTCTTCTCCGCGCTGCTGTTCGCCTATCTCGCCTCTTTGCCGCTCAGCTACCGGTCCTACCTGCGCCTGCAGCGCAAGGTGGATGTCGAGACGGATGAGAGTGCGGTGGAGACGGATACCCAGCCAGCCTCCAGCCCGGACGATAACGTGACCCCTTTCGGCAAGACCAAAGGCGATAATTGACCCGTTTCGCTCGGATTAAAGACGCGCAATCTGTCCGGTGGATACATGTCGTGCGCTATTGATCGAGCGGCATGATTTTTGCCTGTTTTTCTCGCATGAGTAATTGTTGCGAGGGGACGGAGACATGACGACTTCCATCATTTCATCTGAAAATAATACGGCACCTGCAAACCTGCACACCGAACCTGGAAAAACGCGTGCTTCAGAATCTGAGAAAGCGTTTTCCGATCTGGTGACAGGTCTGGAGGCCCATGCGATGTATCCGGGCTGGGTCGGCGAGTACCTGCCGAAAGTCAACGTGCTGAACAATCCGGACTCGACCCGGGTTGGGTATTTCGCATGGGAAAGCAGCTTCCGCTGGGAGCACAGGCAAGAGCTTGAGGAATATGGCGGAAAGCTCAAGCAGTTCTATGCGGAGGCACCGACAGAGGATGAATTCAAACAGGCAATAGATAACGATCCGCGCATGCTTGATTTGATGGATATCCTCGAGATCAGACGGTCCCGCTGAAGAGGCTTCAAGACTGCCTGTTATCGAGCGATTTGCGTGATCCTGATCCTATATGCGCTCGTTCGGGACCGCAGTCCGCGCAAGATAGACCGTCTGCGTGAAGGGGAGGTCCTGCAGCGGGTTGTGGAAGGTTACCGGTTCGGCCCAGGCCTCGGCGAACACCTCTGAAAGTCTTTCGGTAAAGGCCGGGTCGGGTTTGTCGTTCGACCAGAGGCCGAAGATGCCGCCAGGTTTGAGGTGGGCGGCCAGCGCTCCGAGGCCTTCGGGGCCATAGAAGCTGGCGCTGCGATCATCGAGCAGGGCTTCCGGCGAGTGATCGATATCCACCAGAATGGCATCGAAGCGGCGGCCGGGGGCGTCTGGGTCGAAGCCGGCCGTGCTGGCCGCTCCGGCGAAGAAGTCTCCCTGGACCAGCGTGCAGCGGGAATCGTCAGCGACCTCTGTGCCGAGTGGCAGCAGCCCGGCGCGGTGCCAGTCGATCACCGCCTCCAGCATATCCACGACGAGCAGCGAGCCGACGCTGTCATGCTCCAGGACAGCGTCGGCGGTGTAGCCGAGGCCGAGGCCGCCAACCAGGATATCGAGTTTGTCACCGGTGAGTGCTGCGAGCCCCAGCTCGGCAAGGGCGATCTCCGATGCCGTGAACAGGCTCGACATCAGATGCTCGTCCCCGAGCATGATCTCGAAGACATCGACCCCGAGCGACAGCTCGCGCCGCCGCCGGAGGCTGATGGGACCGATCGGCGTGGGCCGGTAGTCCAGTTCCTCGAAATACAGGCTCATAAATACAGATTCATGGGGCTCGCGAACTTTCTTGAAGGCAGGGTTCTGCCTGATGTGACCGGCCTAATTCGGCGTGTTGGCGTTTCCGTCTCCCAGCTTCTGGGCCAGAGAGGCTTCCAGGAACTGGTCGATATCGCCGTCCAGCACAGCTTGCGTCGCGGAAGTCTCCACGTTGGTTCGCAGGTCCTTCACCATCTGATAGGGCTGCAGCACGTAGGAGCGGATCTGGTAGCCCCAGCCGATATCGGATTTCCCCGCCTCGACCTCGGTTGCCTCATCCTCGCGCCGTTGCAGTTCCGCTTCGTAGAGACGCGCTTTCAGCATGTCCATGGCGGTTGCCCGGTTGCGGTGCTGCGAGCGGTCGTTCTGGCACTGCGCGACAATGCCCGTCGGGATATGCGTGATGCGGACGGCCGAATCGGTCCGGTTGACGTGCTGGCCACCGGCGCCTGATGCCCGGTAGGTATCGATCCTGATATCCTTGTCCTCGATCACGATCTCGATGCTGTCATCGATCACGGGATAGACCCAGATGCTGGAAAAGCTCGTATGGCGGCGCGCGGCGCTGTCATAGGGCGAAATCCGGACCAGGCGATGCACGCCGCTCTCGGTCTTCAGCCAGCCATAGGCATTGTGTCCGCTGACCTTGATGGTGGAGGATTTCAGCCCGGCTTCTTCACCGGCACTTTCCTCCAGCCAGTCGACCTTGTAGCCGTGGCTCTCGCACCAGCGCGTATACATGCGGAGCAGCATCGATGCCCAGTCCTGGGCCTCCGTGCCGCCGGCACCTGCATGCACTTCTAGGTAACAGTCGAAACCATCCGCCTCGCCGGAGAGCAGGCTCTCGATCTGGCGCTTCTCGCAGACTTCCTTCAGCCCGAAGATCGTCGCCTCTGCTTCGGCAACAATATCGGCATCCTCCTCCATCTCACCCAGTTCGATGAGTTCGATGGCGTCGGCGAGGTCCTGTTCGAGTTGCTTGACGTCGTTCAGGTTTTTCTCGAGCTGGGTCCGTTCGCGCATCAGTTTCTGTGCGCGGTCGGCATCGTCCCAGAGCCCCTGATCTTCGACGAGGGCGTTCAGTTCCGATAGGCGGACATGGGAAACATCCCAGTCAAAGATGCCTCCTCAGCAGCTCTATCGACTGCTTGATCTCTTCGGCTGTTGCGGTGATCTCGGCACGCATGGCCGACGCACTCCCTGATTGGATTGGAAAGAGGTGGGGGCTCTTAATATAGCCCGGAGCCGCGTCCCGCAACCGGAGCCGTGTTGCCGGGGCCTGTCGAGTCCCATCCGGCGGTGTCGCCGCCGAACACGATCTCGCTCTCGCCGGTCGGCTCGGTGCCGCTCTTGAAGCTCTCGACCATGACGTCCCGGTCGCCAGGCTGGGCCAGGGCACCGGTCGCGACATTGATCCGGACCTTTCGTATGCCCGGCGGAATCCGGAACGGGATGGAAGGCTGGTCGGCCAGCGCCTTCTCCATGAAATGCTTGAACAGGGGCGCGGCGACATTGGAGCCGGTATCCCGGGGGCCGAGTGTCCTGGGCTGGTCGAATCCGACAAAGGCGCCGACCGCGAGGTCGGGCGTGAATCCGACGAACCAGGTATCGACATTGTCGTTCGTGGTGCCGGTCTTGCCGGCGAGGGGCTTGCCAATGGTGGAGATGCGCCGGCCGGTGCCGCGCTGCACGACGCCCTCAAGCATGCTGACCAGCTGATATGTCGAAGCGGGGTCGGAAACCTGCTCGCGGGTGTCGGGGATGCCCGGTACCGGCTCCATCCGCCAGCGCGTGGCAAGGCAGCCGTCACAGTTCCGTGCGTCATGGCGATAGATGGTACGTCCGTTGCGGTCCTGCACCCGGTCGATCAGGGTCGGCTCCACACGCTTGCCGCCATTCACCAGCATGGAATAGGCCGTGGTCAGGCGGAGCAGGGTGGTCTCCCCCGCGCCAAGCGCCATGGAAAGATGCTTCGGCATATCGTCGGAGACACCGAAGCGGCGGGCATAATCCGTGACGAGATCCATGCCGATGGTCTGTGCCAGACGCACGGTCATCAGGTTCCGGGATTTCTCGATACCCAGCCGCATCGGGCTCGGACCGTAGAATTTCTTGGTGTAGTTGGCCGGCTTCCACTTGCCGAGGCCTGCGCCCTGATCGATCACGAAGGGCGCATCCAGTATGCGGGTCGCGGGGGTGAAGCCATTGTCGAGCGCGGCCAGATAAATGAAGGGCTTGAAAGCGGAACCGGGTTGCCGGGAGGCCTGGGTCACCCGGTTGAACTGGCTGTCCTGGAAGCTCCAGCCGCCGCTGAGGGCCAGCACGCGGCCTGTGTGCGGATCCATGGCGACGAGGCCGCCTTCGACATTCGGAACCTGCCGCAAGGTGAAGGTGGCTGCCGGATAGTCCTTGCCGTCGTCGTTCTTGGTGACGGGTTCGACGAAGATCACATCACCCGGCGCCAGAACATCCGACGCTTTCTTCACGCTGCCGCCCAGTCTCTGCTTCTCGTGCCATTCCCGTGCCCAGGTCAATTCGCCCAGGGGAATTTGGCCGAACGAGCCGTCTTCGAAGCCGATCTGTACCTGTTTGTCCTCGGCAATCAGGACAAGAGCCTTGCGCCAGCCGGGAAGCGCCGTTTCAGGCGCCTTGAACGCGCCAAGAGTATCGCCCCAGCCGGCGACGATCTCGATCTTTCCGAGAGGCCCGCGCCAACCATGGCGGCGGTCGTAATGCATCAGTCCCCAATGCAGGGCCTCGTCCGCGAAGCGCTGCAGCTTCGGGTCGAGGGTGGTGCGGACGGAGAGCCCGCCTTCATAGAGGCCGTCCTCACCGAACCGGCCGACCAGCCAGCGCCGGACTTCCTCGGCGAAATAATCCGCCTGGGCGACTTCCGTGATCGTCCGCTCGTGGGTCGTGAGCGGATCTTCCTTCGCGCGTGCGGCGTCTTCGGCCGAGATGAAGCCGTTTTCCTGCATCTGGCCGATCACCCAGTTCCTCCGGGCCATGGCAGCGGCATGGTCGCGGACCGGATGATAGTTGTTCGGGGCTTTGGGCAGTGCGGCCAGATAGGCAGATTCGGCGATGCTCAGCTCGTCCAGGCTTTTGTCGAAATAGTTCAGGGCTGCCGCCGCCACGCCATAGGAGCGCAGGCCCAGATAGATTTCGTTCAGATAGAGTTCGAGGATCCGGTCCTTGCTGATCGCGCGCTCGATACGCAGCGCCAGAATAGCCTCCTTGGCCTTGCGCTCGATGGAGACCTCATTGGTCAGCAGGAAATTCTTTGCCACCTGCTGGGTGATGGTCGAGGCGCCACGAGGACGCCGGTTCTGGGCAAGGTTCCGCACATTGTCGATCACCGCCTTGGCAAGGCCGATGAAGTCGATGCCGGGGTGGGTGTAAAAATTTTTGTCCTCGGCCGAGAGGAAGGCCTTGATGACCCGGCGCGGCATCGCGTCAATGGGAACAAAGACGCGGCGCTGCCGGGCATATTCACTGAGCAGGCGTCCGTCGCCCGCATGCACGCGCGTCATCACAGGCGGCTCGTAATCCGCCAGTTGCTTATAATCCGGCAGTCCGCGGCCGAAATGGTGCAGGCCCCAGAGAACACCGCCCAGAGCGATCAGGCCGCCGAGCAGGACGGTGGAGAAAAGAATTAATACCCAGCGCATTGGCCGTCAGAACTCTCCGGTTGCGCAGCCTTTTGGCTGCAGGACGGCGCACAGTATCACCATCTAATGTGACACGATTGTGCGCTATGTCATGTGGTTCTTGCCCTGATTAACGCTTGAACACGCGATATTGTTCAATTGGCGCGGGCGGCCGACTGCACGAGATCGAAATAATCGTCGATTGCACGGCGCAAAGCGGCGGCGACGCGCTTCAGATGCGCGGTGGAGCGCAGGAGCTTCTCGTCGTGATTGTTCGACAGGAAGCCGAGTTCGACCAGCACCGACGGAATATCGGGGGCTTTCAATACGGCAAATCCGGCGAACCGGTGCGCGGTCTTGAGCAGTTTGACCTCGCCACGCATTTCGCGAACCAGCATGCCGGCAAAGCGGGCGGAGTGGTTCATGGTCTCGCGCTGGGCAAGGTCGATCAGGATGCTGGTGACTTCAGGTGTTTCCGTGCCGAAATCCATGCCGGCGATGATGTCCGACTTGTTTTCGTTGACCGCCAGCAAGTTCGCTTCCTTGTCCGAGGCTTTCTCGGAAAGCGTATAGATGGAGGCGCCGCGCAATTTACGGTTCGGGATCGAGTCCGCGTGCAGGGAGACGAAAAGATCGGCCCCGGCGCGGCGGGCGATGGCGATGCGTTCCCGCAGGCGCAGGAACACGTCCCGGTCCCGGGTCAGCAAGACCTTGTAGCGTCCTGTGCGCTCCAGCTCGCTTTTCAGCACGCGGGCGGCATTCAGGACGATTTGTTTTTCATAAACGCCGGAGACCCCGATGGCGCCGGGATCGACACCGCCATGGCCGGCATCGATCGCGACCAGAATTTTGTCGTTGGCCCGGCGCTGCGGGCGGGTCAGCAGGGGCGGGGCCGTGGGTTTCGGGGCGGTCAGGATCGGGCGCCGCGCGGCCTGTGCCGCTGCCACGGACTTGGCCGATTCCGTAAGAAAAGCAGCCCGGGTCGTCGGCTTCAGATCGAGCACGATGCGGGGGCTCTGGTCGCCTTTGGCCGGAAGCGGGAAGGCGGCCGCGATGGAATAGGGCTGCGCTGTATCGATCACGACGCGGGAGGTGCCGGGGCGGAACAGCCCGAACCGAAATCCCTTGATGGCTTTCGGCCGCCGGTTTTCCGGATGTGCACCGGAGGAAAAGCTGACTTCAGGCAAATCGATGACCACCCTGTAGGGGTCCGCCAGACTGAAAACCTTGAAATCGAGCGGGTTGGAAATATCCATGACGAACCGGATCTTGTCCGGGTGCTGGCCGATACGAATAGCTTCAACCGTCCCGTCGATGGCCATGGCGGATGGAATGGCGCCAAGCATGCCAAACAGGACAAGCAAAAGTGTCGTTATCCGTTTTTTCAATGTCTGCACCGGTCGCGCCCGCTTATGCGTCCATGCCACAATCCTGACCATTTTTAACCATTGCCGATTCGCATTGCAATAAAATCTCTTCAAATCAGTATTTTGAACGATACTTCTTGAGCAAAACATTAATTTCTGCAGGGGTTGAAGGAAATCATTGTTCCGAAAATCCAAAGTGACTATGTTACGCGGGTGCCGGTCCGTAGCGGACAGCGCAGATTTCTGCCCCGTAACTTTCGGAAACGTGGTGCCGGGGCGCCCTAATGGCGCGGGAATGCGCCAACATTCTACACAACGGGACATGTTCCGATCGTGATCCACGCTGGTTCAAATCCGATTATTCCTGCGCAGAGCCGCCTGATGGCTCCGTGTGGTGAGGTCGTGGACGGGCTAATCACAATGGGTCGAGCGGACAGGATCCCTGCTATCGAATGGAAACGCGGCGTTGGTGGCCATTGCGCCCTTACCCCCGTTTCGCTCTCAGAGAACATGCCCGCGGACGCGGCGCCTTTACGCATCGGAAGACTGAATTCCGGCGTACGGCGCGCGATACGCGTGGCCCAGGAGTCTACTTTTAATGTCAAAAAGCATGTTGATCGACGCCACACAGGCGGAAGAGACCCGAGTGGTCCTTCTGAGTGGCAATCGTGTCGAAGATTTCGACTTCGAGACAGAATCCCGCAAGCAGCTTAAGGGAAATATTTATCTCGCCCGGGTCACCCGGGTCGAGCCTTCACTGCAAGCGGCTTTCGTTGAGTATGGCGGGAATCGTCACGGCTTCCTCGCCTTCAGCGAAATCCACCCCGATTATTACCGGATCCCTGTCGAGGATCGCGAAGCTCTGCTCGCCGAAGAGCGTGCGGAAGATGCGGTGGCACAAGCTGCCGCCGAGGATGCCCCGGCCACAACGCCTGAAGAGCGCGCTGAAGCCCGAGCCCATAATGATGACGATGACGATGAAGACGGTGGCGCGCCTGCCCCGGCTCCGGAAAGCATTGGCGGAGACGATACCGACGGCGACGACGACGATGTCCGTCCGCGGAAAAATCTGAGCCGCCGCTATAAAATCCAGGAAGTCGTCACCCGCCGCCAGATCATGCTGGTGCAGGTGGTCAAGGAAGAGCGCGGCAATAAAGGCGCTGCGCTCACCACTTACCTGTCGCTCGCCGGCCGTTATTGCGTATTGATGCCGAACACCGCGCGTGGTGGCGGCGTATCCCGCAAGATCACCAATATCGCCGACCGCAAGCGCCTGAAGCAGATCGTTGAAGGTCTCGAGGTGCCGGAAGGCATGGCTGTGATCGTCCGCACGGCCGGTAGCCAGCGGACCAAGACCGAGATCAAGCGTGACTATGAATATCTGCTTCGGCTCTGGGATCAGATCCGCGAGAAGACGCTGACCTCCTCGGCGCCTTGCCTGATCTACGAGGAAGCGAACCTGATCAAACGCTCGATCCGCGACCTCTATACGCGTGATATCGACGAAGTTCTGGTCGAGGGCGAGGACGGTTACCGGATCGCTAAGGACTTCATGCGGACCCTGGTGCCGAGCCACGCCAAACGTGTGCAGCCCTACAAGGAGCAGACGGTTCCGCTGTTCCATCGCTACCAGATCGAAGGCCAGCTCGACGCCATCCATAATCCGGTGGTGCAGCTCAAGTCCGGTGGCTACCTGGTGATGAGCCAGACGGAGGCGCTGGTCGCCATCGATGTGAACTCCGGCCGCGCCACGCGTGAGCGGAACATCGAGGAAACCGCGCTGAAGACGAACCTCGAGGCGGCGGACGAAGTCGCGCGCCAGCTTCGGCTGCGCGACATGGCCGGTCTCGTGGTGATCGATTTCATCGACATGGACGAGCCGCGCAACCAGCATGCCGTCGAACGGCGCATGAAGGATGCGATGAAGAACGACCGGGCGCGTATCCAGCTCGGCCGGATCAGTCATTTCGGCCTGATGGAACTGTCCCGTCAGCGGTTGCGCCCGAGCGTTTTCGAAGCTTCGACCCAGGTCTGCGTTCAGTGCGCCGGCAGCGGCCGTGTCCGGTCCACGGACTCGACGGCCCTGCATGTGCTGCGCGCGATTGAGGAAGAAGGCATCAAGCAGAAGGCCAACGAGATTGCGGTCTACGTGCCCTCCGAAGTCGGCTTCTACATCCTGAACAAGAAGCGGGATGCGCTGGCCACTATCGAGGAGCGTTATGGTTTCCGCGTCTTCCTGGAAGCCGATGACAGTCTCGTGCCGCCTGATATGCGGATTGAGCGCATGCTGCCGAAAGCCGCCAGCGAGCGCATTGATCTCGCGGCTCCGATCGTTGCTCCGCACGTCGAAGAAGACGATGAGGATATCGAGATCGAGGCGGATGCCGAGGTCGAGACGGAAGAGCGTGACGAGGAGCGCCGTCCCAAGCGGTCCCGCCGCCGCCGCCGCCGTGGTGGTGACAAGCGCGCTGCAGAGCAGCAGGATCAGGGCGAGAGCGTCTCCGAAGAAGCAGAAGAATCGGAAGAGAGCGGCGAGAGTAACGCCGCTGCTGCCGATGGTGACGCTGTAGCCGGTGATGATGAGGACGGCAACAAGAAGCGCCGCCGCCGCGGCAAGCGCGGAGGTCGCCGCCGGTCACGTCGTGGCAATGGTGAAGAAGGCGTTGCGGCAAACGAGAATGGCGAGGGCACGGAGCAGACAGACGACGCTGCTTTGGAAAGCCAGAATAGCCAGGCGGCGCCTGCCGAGCAGAACGAGAACGAGCAGCAGACCGGGGTTCCGGTCGCTGCCGATGCTCCGCAGGTGACTGAGGAAGCTCCGGCCGAGGTCAAGGAAGTGGCGTCTGATGCCACGCCGGCTGAAGCCGAAGCAGAGGCACCGGCCGTTGCGGAAGAAAAGCCGAAGCGCAAGCCGCGTGTTCGCCGCAAGAAGGCCGCCGATGCCGAAGCCGCTCCTGCGGCCGAAAGTGGCGACAAGGCGGACAAGACCGACAAGACCGAAGCAAAGCCGGCGGCAAAACCGCGCCGGCGTAGCCGGGCCAAGAAAGCTGAAACGGTTGAGGCCGTCGAAGCTGTTACGGAAGCACCGAAGGCGGATACGGCTCCGGCCCCGTCTGCTCCTGCTCCTGCTCCTGCCGCTCCGGCGGAAGAGGCCCCGGCCGCGCTTTCTTCCGGAAACGGGTCCGACGCGATCGCTGAAACAGCCCCGGCAGAACCGGAAAAGGCGTCCGATGACGGAAGTAATGTCGTTGAAGTCGAGAGCACGGCAAAAGACGGCAAAACCCGCCGTGGTTGGTGGAACCGCCTTATTCCGTCCTAAGGGATCGTCGATATCATAAGAAAACGGGGCGCCTGTCGGGCGCCCCGTTTTTGTTTCTGGCTGAAACCTTAATTTTGTGCGGCTACCGCTCGGGCAAGGGCGCAAAACTCCTCGACCGTGAGCGTTTCCGGACGGGCTGTCGGGTCAATCCCGATGGCCTCCAGAAGCTCCGTGCCGCCATAGCTCCTGAGCGAGGCCCGCAGCATTTTACGACGTTGCGCGAATGCGGCGGCGGTAACCTGTTCCAGTAGAGCTGGGTCGGCTTCGGCGAGTGGCTTCGGGCGCGGCTTCAGCCGGATCACCTGGGAGGTGATTTTCGGCGCCGGCGTGAAGGCTCGCGGTGGAATGTCGAACAACGGAAAAACTTCCGCACGCCAGCGGGCGGCAATGCTGAGACGTCCATATTGTGGTGTGGACGGGGATGCCGAGATCCGCTCCGCCACTTCCTTCTGGAACATCAGGGTGAAGCTTTCAAAGGCTTCGGCCCGCTTCAGCCAGCTCAACAGCATGGGCGTGCCGACATTATAGGGTAGGTTCGCTATCACCCGGCGCGGGGCATCGCCCAGAGTGGTGATGTCGATGTCCATCGCGTCGGCCTCGATGATCTCCAGCCGCCCGTCAGCGGCATCCACGAGGTCTTGCAAGGCTTCTATGGAACGGCGGTCTCGCTCTATGGCGATGACCTTCCGGGCTCCCTCCAGCAACAGGGCACGGGTCAGGCCGCCAGGGCCGGGACCGATCTCGATGCAGGTGCCTTCACCGAGGTTCCCGGCGGCCCGGGCAATGCGCCGGGTGAGGTTGAGATCGAAGAGAAAATTCTGGCCGAGAGATTTGCGGGCCGAAAGCTGGTAACGCGCGATGATGTCGCGCAGCGGCGGCAGGGCCTCGACGGCGGCGATGATCGGGTCAGTCATTATGGGCCGCCCGTGCGCGCGCCATTTCGCCCGCCATCGCGAGAGCGGCAATCATGCTGTCTGCATGGGCCCGGCCGGTACCGGCCAGTTCCAGAGCCGTGCCATGGTCGGGAGATGTCCGGATAAAGGGCAGGCCGAGCGTGGCGTTGACGCCGCCCCAGAAGTCCAGCGTCTTGATCGGGATCAGCGCCTGATCGTGATACATGCAGATTGCCGCATCGTAAGTCTTGCGCGCTTCGGCATGAAACATCGTGTCGGCGGATAGCGGACCGAAAGCCGCTATGCCTTCCGCTTTCAAAGCTTCCACGGCGGGAGCGACAATGTCGCGGTCTTCGGTCCCAATGGTTCCGTCCTCTCCGGCATGAGGGTTAAGCCCGGCGATGGCCAGCCGGGGAGTTTTGCAGCCAAAGTCCCGCCTCAACGCTTCGGCGGTGATCCGTGCCCTGGTGACGATCATCCCGGTCGTGAGCGTCTCCGCAACCCGAGCAAGAGGAATATGGATCGTGACCGGAACAACGCGGATCTGTGGTGCGGCAAGCATCATGACCGGCGTTACATCGGGGCCGGCCAGTGCCGCCAGAAATTCTGTATGACCGGGATATTTGAAACCGGCTTCGTAAAGCACGCTTTTCTGGATTGGGTTGGTCACGATCGCGGCGGAACGTCCTGCGCGCGTGAACTCAACGGCTTGCTCGATTGCCGTGATAACGGCGCCGCCATTCGCCGGGTTCAGCTTTCCGGGGACTGGCGGGACGGGAAAGGTTATGGGCAGAACGGGAAGGGCGCGCTCAAAGACGGACGCGGCATCTTCCGGCTTGTCTATGGCCTTGATCGGTACGTCCTCCCCGACCAGGCGTGCAAGTCTGGCCAGACGCT
>TARA_R110002051_G_scaffold36358_2_pt1 | contig 37648 bp, 29 predicted proteins | sample TARA_R110002051 | Tara Oceans TARA_R110002051 (sample SAMEA4397023) | marine metagenome | biome: Polar Biome; feature: [MES] marine water layer (ENVO:01000295) within the mesopelagic zone...; material: water (ENVO:00002006), including particulate matter (ENVO:01000060) such as...... | reverse complement strand
AGTTCCCGCGCGCTCGGTTCTATTGCAGTCCCGCTGCGCGCGGCGTGAGCCACATCAGCACCGTCATCCGGCTGAACACCCACCGAAGACAGGTCGGAACCGGAGGAACTTTTTGTCGAAACAAGGGTTCAAAAGCACCCGAAGCCCAGCGTTGGAGCCCAATGCAGCGGCAGCGACGAACTAAGGCGACACAACGACGTTGAAGCCCGCCGCCAGGCAGACGGAAATCCCGATCTCGATGGCAGAGACTGGAAGTGGAGGAACAATGGAGACCGAGACAATCGAGCGATACCAGATGCGACAGGAAGAAGACGGGACCTGGACCGTCTTCGACACCACGATGTTGGCCAATCGCGAAAACCGCATGATCGCAGGTGTTTCAGAAAACCGAGCTCGACAATACGGAGCGCGGCTGAACAAGCTGCTTCCACCGATACTCTCGCACCCGTCCGAGCAGGCAGACGCGCATGAGAAGCGGCTCGAACGAGCTGACGGAGAGGATGGAGTCGGGCGGGATCGACAGGGAGGCCGCGATCTCGGCTCCTACGCATCGGACTGATGCATAGGAGCCGAGACAGCGTTGTGGCATGAAGGCCGCTCCTCGAGAGAAGAAGAAGCCGCGAGGGTTTTAGATCGGGTAGTGGATATGCCCGTCCTGGACTGTGATCCAACGCAGTTCCGTAAATTCGGCAATAGCGGCCTTGCCACCAAAGCGGCCGTATCCGGAGTCTTTGACCCCTCCGAACGGCATCTGCGCCTCATCGTGCACTGTTGGCCCGTTGACATGGCAGATACCGGATTCGATGCGACGTGCGACGCTCATCGCGCGGTTGACGTCGCGGCCGAAGACGGCAGCCGACAAGCCGTATTCCGTGTCGTTGGCGACGCGCACCGCCTCGTCGATCGAACCCACGCGCACGATGGACGCGACCGGGCCGAAGCTTTCTTCACCGTAGATGCGCATGGCGGGCGTGACCTTGTCCAGAAGTGTCGCATCCATCAGCGTACCCTCGACGCCGCCGCCGGCTGCCAGCACGGCTCCCTTGGAGACTGCGTCCTTGATCAGGCCCTCCACCCGCTGGGCCGCCTTCAGATCCACGAGGGAACCGAGCGGCGAGTCGCTGCGGCGAGGATCGCCCGCCTTCAGCGTCCGCACCTTGGCACTCATGGCGTCGACGAAATCGTCGGCGATGCGCTCGTCCACCACCAGGCGTTCCGTGGACATGCAGATCTGCCCCTGGTTCATGTAGGCGCCGAACGCGGCGGCTGCGACGGCCTCGTCGATGTCTGCGTCATCGAGCACGATCAGGGGCGCCTTGCCGCCGAGCTCAAGCAGAACCGGCTTCAGATGGCGAGCGGCCGTTTCCGCGATCACGCGCCCGACACGCGTCGATCCGGTGAAGTTGATGCGACGCACGGCCGGATGGGCGATCAGTTCTGCCACAATTACCCCGGCATCGTCCGGAGCATTCGAGATGGCGTTGAGGACCCCTTCCGGCAGGCCTGCCTCATGCAGCGCGTCCACGATCAGCCGGTGGGTGCGCGGGCAGATTTCGGACGTCTTCATGACGACGGTATTGCCGCAGGCAAGCGGCATGGCGATCGATCGGACACCGAGGATGACCGGTGCATTCCAAGGGGCGATGGAAAGAACGACGCCCGCTGGCTGGCGCACCGCCATGGCAAGACTGCCGGGACGATTGGAGGGGATCACCTCGCCGGCGATCTGCGTCGTCATCGCCGCCGCCTCGCGCAGCATGTCGGCAGCCAGGCCGACGTTGAACATGGCCCAGCCTGCCGTCGCGCCGGTTTCCTCCGCCATGGCGGCGACAAAATCCTGCGCCTTCTCCTGCAGGCGATCGGCAGCCGCCATCAGCAGCTTGCGGCGTTGCCCCGGCCCCATGGCAGCCCAGGCGGGAAATGCCTTGGCCGCCGCATTGGCAGCCTGGCGCGCTTCCTCCACGGAGGCGGCGGCAACCTTCGACGCCACTTCCCCGGTAATGGGGTTCATGCGCTCGAACGTCCGTCCGTCGGCGGCTTCCATTTCGACGTTGTTGATCTTCAGGCCCAGGATTTTCATGCGGTTCTCCATTGTCATTGGTTTGAGGGAATCGTCATGCGGCACCGCCCGGAAAGGCACGCTGCACAGCGTTGTCGTTCATGAGATCGGGTTCGACATCAGCGCACGGTCAACTGCCGCCATCTGCTATTCGCCACCCGACATGGTGTTCAGCTGTTGCCGGCGGCGCCCTGCAGGCCCGCACCGATTCTGCCGAGGAGGAACGTGTCCTGCGCAGCTGCGTGTCCGACGCAACCAAGGGCAAGCGTCGACGCCGAAAACGCCATCGTTCGCAGGACACGCCTGCGTGACATCATATTCATGGATGATCCTCCCTTTGGGCCTGCTCCCACAGGCCGTTCTGATCGTCACCGAAACACGCTCCCATCGCTTTCTTCGGATCCGAGGAGATTACATTAGCAGGCCCCCCATCGAACAAAATAGACTTTCAGAGGAGAAGCTTGTACTTTTCACGGGTATCGCAGGCTGCGACGCAGGAGGCCGCTGCTGCCTCGTCATGCCGATGGCCGGGGACAACGATGGAAGCCCGTATCTTGCAGGGCGGCCTGCAGCGGGTCGAGTGGACCTTCAGCGGCCGCCGCAACCGCATCTTTCTGCTCGGCTCGGGCAGCGGCCTTCTCCGCCTCCGGGATCGGGAGGCACCGCTTCTGGGGCCGCTGCTGGTATGGGTGCCGGCCGGAGAAGCCGGTTCGATCGGATTCGACGCCGGGAGCGAGGGTGGATGGCTGGCCGTACCGGACGTTTTTCTCGGTTCGGCCATGCCCTTCGGAGCCGTCTTTTCTCAGGTGCGCGAGGCCGTCACGAGACCGATCGTCGGCGCACGCCTTCCGCTATCCGATGCAAGGCGCCATCTGGCGACTGTCGCCACCATCGAACAGGAACTCCGGGGGGATCTCCCAGGGGCCGAAGAGGCGGTTCGTCATCACCTGGCACTTCTGCTACTGGCGATCTGGCGGCTTTCCGAGCCGGCGGCACGACACGTCCAGCCTTCACCGCGGGTGATCGTCCGCAGCTTCGTCCATCTTGTTGAACTGCATGCCACGGAGCACTGGACGATCCCTCCATACGCTGCAGCGCTTGGCATCACGCCCGACCGTCTCAACACGGCTGTCCGGCGCGCAACGGGGCAGACGCCGACTGAACTCATCCACGCCCGCATCCTTTCGCAGGCGGCAATGCTGCTGGAAGGTACAACGATGCAGATCGGAGAGATCGCCGAAGCGCTCGGCTTCAAGGATGCCGCCTACTTCAGCCGCTTCTTCAAACGGCAGGCCGGGGTTTCTCCCAAGTCTCACCGCGAGGATGCAGCCATCGCGCGGATACCCGGCGAGACCAGCTATGCGGCCTGGCCGTAGCGGCAGAGTGCCGTCAGTAGCCGCGCTCCACGGCCACGACGCCTGCCATCGGCTTTCCCATCCGGTGACGGACCAGATTGCCGGCGATCGCCGTTGCCAGCATCTCGACGCGCGTCATGCAGGCAACGTGAGGCGTGAGGATGATCTGGGGATGCCGCCAGAAGGGATGCGTATCGGTCAGAGGTTCCGGATCGACAACATCGAGGAAAGCGGAGCGGAGCTGCCCCGTCTCGAGGGCCGACAGGAGATCATCGTGCTGCAGATGCTGGCCGCGCCCGGCGTGGACCAGCGACGCTCCGGTGGGCAGGCGGTCGAAAAGGTCGTTGTTCAGAATGCCGCGGGTCTCGTTGGTGAGCGGCAGGAGGCAGACCAGGATATCCACCGACGGCAGGAAGCGCTGCAACCCGTCCTCGCCGTGGAAGCAGTCGACGCCTGCGATCTGGTGTGGACTGCGGGCCCAACCGGAAAGCTGGAAACCGAAGTTTGCCAGGGCCGCGAGCGCTCCCTTGCCGAGTTCGCCCAGTCCCATCACCCCGACCCGGCGCTCGCGGGCCGGCGGCGGAAGGGAGACCTGCTTCCAGACGGCCTGTTCCTGCTGGGTAACATAGGCCGGCAGATCGCGATGAAGGCTTAACACCGCCATGGCCACATATTCCTGCATCATCGCCGTGAGGCCCGGATCGATCAGCCGCACCAGCGTCACGCCTTCCGGAACGCCGGTGGCCACGAACTGATCGACGCCCGCACCCACCGAGAAGATGATCTCGAGATTGACAAACTCGGCCAGGTTTTCGGGGATCTTCCAGGTGAGGAGATGGCGGACATCCTGCTTCTCGAAACTGTCGTCCGGCAGGACGAGGACCTGGTCCGGAGCAACCTCGTGAAAGCGCTGCTTCAGTCTCTGACCGCGTTCGGCGTCGATATTGGCAAGGAGAACCATGGCCGTCTCACATGTGATCGCTGCGGACATCGAGCGCATCGCGCAGGCCGTCGCCGATGAAGTTGAAGCTCGTCACGGCGATGGTGATCGTGATGCCGGGGATGATCGCGAGCCACGGCGCCGTCGACAGATATTGCTGCGCGCCGTTCAGCATGTTGCCCCAGCTCGGCAGCGGCGGCTGGATGCCGTAACCGAGGAAGCTGACGTAGGCCTCCAGCAGGATCGCCCGCGCCACCGTCAAGGTTGCGGCCACGATGATCGGCCCGATGGCATTCGGCAGGATTTCCCGGAACATGATGTGCGCGCTGCTCAGGCCCATCATCCGGCTTGCCTGCACGAAATCGCGCTCGCGCAACGAGCGCACTTCCGCCTCGACGATACGCGCAACCTCCATCCAGCTCGTGAGCGCGATGATGATGGTGATCATGATCGGGGTGGGCTGCAAGAGGGCGGCCAGCGCCAACAGCAGGAAGATCGACGGGAAGGACAGGAAGGCGTCGACGACGCGCATGAGGCCTGCGCCGACTGCGCCGCGATAGTACCCCGCGACGACGCCGATGAGCGTCCCGATCATCGTCGACAGCAGCATGGCGAAAAAGCCGACGAGCAGCGATATGCGCCCCGCCTCCAGGAGACGCGCGGCAACGTCACGCCCCAGCGGATCGGTGCCGAGAAAATGGTACCCGGTCAGCGGCGGCGCAAAGCGAGCCCGCAGATCGATGTAGAGCGAGTCGTACGGCAGAAGATACGGCCCCACGATGCAGGCAAAGGTCAGCAAGGTGATCATCACCAGGCCAATGATGGCCAGGCGATGGCGTGCAAATCGACGGACGCCACGGCTGCGCCACCAGGGCGTATGGACGGGGATGGCAAGAGCGCTCATGGGTTTTGTTCCTGCTTCGGGCACATCGATCGACATCAGCCGACCCGGATGCGCGGATCGACGATGGCCACCAGAAGATCGGCAATGAGGCTGCCGAGCAGCACGAGAATGGCCGAGACCATCAGCAGCCCCATGACCACCGGATAGTCGCTGTAGCCAAGACTATCCAGGAAGAGGCGGCCCATTCCCGGCCAGGTGAAGACGGTTTCGGTGACGAGCGCTCCGCCCAGAATGCTTGGCAACTGCATGCCGGCCAGCGTGATCATCGGCACCATCGCGTTGCCGACAACATGCTTCATCAGCACACGCCGTTCCGTCAGCCCCTTGGCGCGAGCCGTCTTGACGAACTCCTGGTTGATCACATCGAGCGTTGCCGTGCGCATGTAGCGGCTCCAGACCGCGACGTTGACCAGCGACAGCACCAGGCTCGGCATGATGAGGTGGTGCAGGTAGTTCAGGAACGACCCGTCGCCGATGGTGTACATATTGCCCGCCGGCAGCCACCCGAGCTCCAGGGTGAAGATGTAGATGCCGACAAGCCCGAACCAGAAGGTCGGGATCGAAAGCGCCACCATGGCGCCGATTGTCACCGTATAGTCGAAGATCGAATAGGGCCGCGTCGCGCCGTGGATGCCGATCCAGGTTCCAATCGCGATGGAAAAGGCGGTCGATGTGCCCATCAGCAGAAGCGTCGCGGTGATGTGACGGCCGATGACGTCCAGCACCGGCTGACCGTCCCGGTAGGACGTCCCCCAGTCGCCCTGCAGCAGGCGCCAGCCCCAGTCGAGATACTGCACCGGCAGGGGCCGGTTCAGGCCCATCTGCTCGGCGATGCGGTCCATCGCTTCCTGCGTCATCCCGGGCGTCAGGGCGAACTGGGACAATGGGCCGCCCGGGGTGAGGTTGAGCACGGCAAAACCGATGATCGAGACGATCACCAGAAGGACGACGCTCTGCCACAGGCGATTGAGAAGATATCCCGCCATGGTCTGCTTCCTGCTTGTGTTGAGACATTCAAGATGGCGGCAGTGTTTTGCACCCGCCGCCACCGATCGCCGGGTTTAGCTCGCCCAGTAGTAGGAGCCGGCATTCCAGGTATCGATGCGCGTGTTGATGTTGGGTTGCACGCCTTCGATACCTTCATCACGCCCGCGCACCGTCATGTTCTGGAACAGCGGCAGGAACGGAAGGTCGGCACGGATCTTCTCCTGCACCTCGCGGTAGATCGCCTTGCGTTTCTCCTGGTCGAAGGTTTTTCCGCCTTCTTCCAGAAGCGCATCCACCTCCGGATTCTTGTACTGCCCGGTGTTGGCACCGCGTCCGCCCTGCGCCGGGATGGCCTCGGAGTGGAAGCGATAGGTGACGTCCGGATCCGCGCCGATCATGAAGATCACGCCAACCATGGCGGTGTCGAACTGCGACTGCGTCCAGAACTCGCCCCACATGACGGCAGGCGGCAGGTTGGAGATCTTCATCTCGATGCCGACCTCCGCAAGCGACTGCTGAATGAACTGCTGGGCCTGCTCACGAAGATGGTTGCCCGAGGTCGTGGAGTTTGTGAAGGACAGCCGCACGCCATCCTTTTCGCGAATGCCGCCGGCGCCAGCAACCCAGCCGGCCTCGTCCAGCAGCTGGTTGGCCTTCTCAACATCGTAGCTCTGCTTCGGCAGGTCCGGATTGAAGTAGGCGGACTCCTGCGGCATGTAGGTCTCGGTCGGCGTCGGCAGGCCGTAATAGAGCGCGTCGATGATGGTCTGCTTGTCGATCGCGGCATAGATCGCCTGACGAACCGCGAGGTCCTTGAACTGCGGGCGCTCCATGTTGAGGTAGATGGATTCGACGGTCGCGGTGGAAACGGTGGTGACCACCTTGCCGGGAAGCGTCTTGGCCTCTTCGTAGTTGTCCGGCGTAATGTACTGCGAGCCGATGATGTCGATGTCGCCGCTCTTGAACTGCGTGTAGAGCACGGTGAGATCGGGAATATACTTGTAGATCAGGCGCTCGATATAGGGGCCTTCGCCGAAATAGTCCGTGTTGGCGACGAGCTCCAGATGGTCCCCCGCGGTGCGGCTGCCCCACTTGAACGGACCGGTGCCGATCGGCGCGTTGTTGAACGGTGCGGTATTGGGATCCTCGGCGGCGCCCAGGATATGTTCCGGCACGATGAAGGTGTCGGCCAGGAACGAGAGATAGGGCGCAAACGCGCTCTCCATTTTCCAGGTGATCTCCGTGGGAGAGACAACCGTGATGTCGCGAACGAGCGTGTGACCCGTGGTCCGCCAGCTGCGGAAATTGGGATTGACGATCAGCTCCAGCGTGTACTTCACGTCCTCGGCCGTGAAGGCTTCGCCGTCATGCCACTTGACGTCGTCGCGCAGCTTGACGCGCCATTCCAGGCCGTCCTCGGAAATCCCGCCATTCTCGATGGAAGGAACTTCCGTTGCGAGACCGGGCGTGAAAGAGCCGTCCGGCGCGATGCGGAACAGCGTGTCGAACAGCGAGAAGTGGACGCCGTCATCCACCTCGATACGCGGCATCAGCGGATTGAACACCGTCGGCTCCTGCGAGAAGCCGACCACGATGCGGCCGGTCGGCGTTTCCGGAGGCGTTGCGCCGAAGGCCGGCCTGCCGAGAAGGTTCGGCAGGAACACACCTGCGGCTGTGGTGATGCCCAGCATCTTGAGAGCTTCGCGACGTGTCGCGGCGAATTTCTGTTTCTGATCGGTCATGCGCATGTTCCCCTGCTTGTTGAAGTTATGAACCGTCGATTGTCGAGGCGTTGCTAGGCCGCGATTCTCTCTCCCGGAATCGCGGCAACCAGCTCGCGTGTGTAGTCGGATTGCGGATTGCGGAAGATCTGCGATGGCGGGCCATGTTCCACGATCACCCCGCGCTGCATGACGAGGATCTCGTCGCAGATCTGGCTCGCGACCCGCAGGTCATGGGTGATGAAGATCATCGCCACGCCCGTCTCGCGCTGGATGTCGTTGAGCAGTTCCAGGATCTGCGCCTGGATCGAGACGTCGAGCGCAGAGACGGCCTCGTCGGCCACGAGAAGCTTCGGCTTGAACATCAGGGCGCGCGCAATGCCGATGCGCTGGCGCTGGCCGCCGGAGAACTCGTGCGGATACCGGTCGAAGGCACCGCCGTCGAGGCCGACATGCTCGAGCAGCGCCCTCGCCTGCTGGCTCGCCTTCGCCGGCGCCATGCCATGCGCGACCGGTCCGGCAGTCAGGATGCGGCCGATCGTCGACCTCGGATTGAGCGAGGCGAAAGGGTCCTGGAAGATCATCTGGATCTTGGGGCGGAGCGCGCGGAACTGGGCTTCCTTCATCGGCGCGATGTCCTGGCCGTCGAACAGGATCCGTCCGCCATCGCTGTCCATGAGCTTCACCAGAAGCCGTCCGAGGGAGGACTTGCCGGAGCCGCTTTCCCCGACGATCCCGAGAGTCCGCCCGGGCTGGAGCGCGAAGGAGGCTCCCTGGACGGCCTTCACCACCCGCTCCTTGCCGAAGAAGATGCTGCCGCTGCGGTATTCTTTGCGAAGATCGTCGACCTCGATGACTGGCGCGCTGCCAGCCACCTCGTCATGTGTGCGATCATTGTCGGAAAGATGCGGAACGGCAGCGATCAGGCGTTTCGTGTAGGGATGCTGGGCGTTGCGGAGCACCTGCTCGGCACTCCCCTGCTCCACGATAACCCCTTGCTCCATGACGATGACGCTGTCGGCAATCTCGGCCACGACGCCGAAGTCATGGGTGATGAACATCACGCTCATGCCCTTGCGGCGCTGGATATCGCGGATGAGGTCGAGGATCTGCGCTTGGGTGGTGACGTCCAGAGCAGTCGTCGGTTCGTCGGCAATGAGAATGGCCGGCTCGAGGGCAAGCGCCATGGCGATCATCACCCGCTGACGCTGGCCGCCCGAGAGCCGGAAGGGATACTGGTGGTACATGAGTTCCGGATCCGGCAGGCCGACCTCCGTCAGCAGCGCGAGCGACCTTGCGCGCCGGTCTTCCCGCGTGCCCTCGCCATGCGCAAACATCACCTCGTCGATCTGGTCGCCGACCGTCATCAGCGGATTGAGAGCCGACAGCGGATCCTGGAAGATCATCGAGACGACACGCCCGCGGAGATCGCGAAGCACCTCGGGTGATGCATCCGTGAGGTCGACGTCACCACATCGGATGCTGCCGCCCGAAATGCTGATCGCGCTCGGAAGCAGGCCCATGACGGCATTGGCGGTGACGGATTTGCCGGAACCGGATTCACCGATGATGCAGAGGATTTGACCGGTCTTCAGATCAAAGGAAATGTCGCTGACCGCGTGCTTTCGCTCCATGCCCTTCGGCAAGTCGATCGTCAGGTTGCGGACCGTGAGCGCGCTGACAGGCGCAGCTATAGGATCATGATTGGCCATGGCCGAACTCCAACCCCTCTTGTTCTCATTTTCATGGATGATAGGCTTATAATGAAAATTTTGACAAGGGCCGATCAAAGGGCAATTGCACCAGGAAATCGCCGCAAGGGCGAAAGAGAACATAAATATCTGATTTTAATAATGTAATTTCTGTTATTATTTTCTCGTCGCATTTTCATCGCATACTACTGAACAAACATATTGAAAATCCGCGCGAGATATTTCACTTTCTTGCAGGGTGGCCAGAGGGGTGAGTTAGGAATGTCCAAGGGAACGCAATCTTTGATCGGGGCTACCGTCAGGCAGTTGCGCAACGCCAAGGGCATGTCCCTTCAGCAGCTGGCGGACATCTCCGGCGTGTCGGTGGGCATGATCAGCCAGATCGAGCGGGATCTTGCCAATCCGTCGATGCGCGTGCTGACCGCGATCCGGCGGGCACTGAACGTGTCCATCCAGGAAATGTTCGGCGAGCAGCCGGACGAGGCGCCGGAACAGGGCGATCCGCCCTTCGTGCGCCGCCTGAAGGATCGACCCCAGATCGATCTCGGCCTGCTCAAGAAGGAACTGTTGACCGCCAGCGGCCACCATCACCTGCAGATCATGATCTTGCGCGTCGAGCCCGGTGGCGTCTCCGGCAACACGGCCTTGAGCTATCCGGCGGAAAAGGGCGGCCTGGTTCTGTCCGGCGAGCTCACGCTGACGGTCGGCGAGCAGGCAAGCACTCTACGCACTGGCGACAGTTTCGTCTTCGACAGCTCGCTGCCACACAGTTTCAAGAACGTTTCGCAATCCACTGCGGAGATCCTCTGGATCATCGGCGCGGTGCAGTTCGACCGTCATCTCTAACAAGCTCAACACAACAAGGGGAGCATCGAGACCGACATGCCCGAGACCAATCCAGCGCCGGCACACAAGACCACACCCTTCTGGTGGGAGGCAGCGCCCGTTCGGCCTCTGCCGGAAAAACCCCTTCCGGCCACCGTCGATGTCGCAATCATCGGCGCGGGCTACGCCGGCCTGAGCGCCGCATTGCACCTCGCGCGCGCGGGCCGCTCGGTCGTCTGTCTCGACAAGATGAACCCAGGAGAAGGCGCATCCTCGCGCAACGGCGGCATCACGAGCGGAAATATCCGTCTCGACCATGCAACGCTGGTTCGCCGCTTCGGAGAGCCCCGCGCCATGGCGATCGAGGCGGAGGGCAAGAAGGCCCGAGAATTCCTCTACCACCTCCTGGCAACGGAAAACATCGCCTGCGACTTCAGCCTCTCCGGCCGGTTCAGCGGCGCACTTGGACCCGACGATTACGAGAGCCTCGCCCGCACGGCGGAAAAACTCGAGAAGACGCTCGGCATCGAAGCCTATGCGGTGCCGCAGTCGGAGCAACGCAACTATCTCGGCACAGACTTCTATCGGGGCGGATCCGTGCGCATGGACATCGGCGGCCTGCAGCCTGCCAAATTCCATGCGGAACTGCTGCGTGTCGCACTCGAAGCCGGCGTGGAGGTTCGTTCAGGCGCCGCCGTGACGGCGGTCGAGAAAACTGGCAGCGGCTTCCAGGTGACCACCGAAGCCGGCCGGATTTCGGCCCGGCAGGTTCTCGCCTGCACCAATGGCTACACCGACAATTCCGACCGCTGGCTGCGCCGGCGCATGGTGCCAATCCGCAGCCGCATCATCGCCACGGAAGAACTTCCCGAAGGCCTGATGGCGACCTTGATGCCGAAGCTGATGATGTGCAGCGAGACCCGCAACCTGGGCTTCTACTACCGCCCGTCACCGGACAACAAGCGCATCCTGTTCGGCGGCCGCGACGGCTCCACGTCCGGCGAGCCGATCGAGCCTACCCTGCATCTCAAGCGCAACCTGATCGAGATTTTTCCCGAGCTGAAGGACGTCACCCTTAGCCACAGCTGGTTCGGCCACGTCGCCATGCACCGCGACATGATTCCGCGCATCTTCGAGCGGGACGGCGTTGTCTACGCGACGGGCTTCTGCGGCTCCGGCGTCGTCTGGGCTCCCTGGATCGGGACGCAGGCTGCGAGGAAACTGATGGGCGACAAGGACATGGAGCCATCGGCCTTCGACTTCCGCCCGCCCTCGGCCGTGCCCTTCTACACCGGCAAGCCCTGGTTCATGCCGGGCGTCATGGCCTGGTACCGCCATCTGGACCGCAAGCTCATGCGACGCGCCGGTCGCTGAGGCCTGCTGCGGCATGCAGGGTGACTTGCGTGCCGCTCGTCTTCACCTGCTAAGGGAAACGCCGTGCCATGACTGTCCAATCCTTCGTGCAGTATGACCTGCATGCCCCCGGCTCACGGTATGCGCTGAACACGCCCGCGCTTGTCCTCGACCTTGACGTCTTCGAGCGGAACGTCTCGAGGATGGCCGACATCATGCATGCCCACGGCAAGAACCTGCGACCGCATGCGAAGTCCCACAAGTCGCCGACGATCGCCAGGGCCCAGATCGCGGCCGGAGCGGTCGGCTGCTGCTGCGCGACGCTGGACGAAGCCGAGGTCATGGCGGCAGCCGGAATAGCGGGCATTCTCATCACCTCGCCGGTGACGACCGCTCTCAAGCTCGACCGCCTGATCGCGCTGGCCGGCAAAGCCCCCGACACAATGATCGTCGTGGACAATCCGGCCAATGCCGAGGCGCTTGCGACAAGGGCCGCTGCCGCCGGCGTCAGGCTGAATGTGATCATCGATGTCGAGCTTGGCTTCGGACGGACGGGCATAACCTCGCCGGAGGCCGCCGTCGGGCTGGGTCAAACCATCAAATCCTTGCCGTCCCTGGCCTATCAAGGCCTCCAGGCCTATGGCGGACACATCCAGCACACCATCGACCCGGACGAGCGCTTGGCGCTGTGCCGGCAGGCGCACCTCAAGATCGATGCGGTGATCCTGGCACTGTCGGCCATCGACATGAAGCCGGGCATCGTCACCGGCGGAGGTACCGGAAGTCACGCGATCGACGGAAGGGAAGGTCCCTTCACCGAGATCCAGGCCGGCTCGTATATCTTCATGGATGCCGAATATGAGACGGTGATCTATGAAAGCGGCAAGGCCTGGCCCTTCGAAAACGCGCTGTTCGTCCAGACGGCGGTGATCAGCACGAATGTCGCCGGCTTCGTGACCACCGATGCCGGGACCAAAGCCTTCGCGCTGAACGGCCCGGCGCCGCGCGTGATCAGCGCCGGGTATGAGACGGCCACCTACAGCTACGCCGGCGACGAACACGGGCGGCTGCACCTGAAGAATGAGGCTGTTCGTCCGGTGATCGGCGACGTCATCGAATGCGTCGTCTCCCACAACGATCCCACCGTCGCACTCTATGGTCACTATCACTGTGTCCGGGCTGACAGGCTCGTGGCGCTATGGGACGTCAGCGCGCGGCGATAGGCAACCGAGGCCAGCGACCCAAAATCCGTGCTTTCCCCGCCTGCAAAGCGCATTTCCACCTCCATCCGCCAATCGACATGCACGGGCGTAAGCTCTGCGGGCGCAGAGAGGCTCGCGCTAAAGCCATGAATGAAATTGATCAGAGTCGATGAAAACTAAAAATTCGACTTATCTCCATTCTCTCGCCTTAATTGAGAAAGGGTAGCGGTCGCAGTGTTTCTTGCGGCACGGGCAGAGGAATGGTGAGGCCAGATGCGACATCCAGGCACGATGGACACCCTGCACTTCGAGACGGCCGAACAGCTGCGGCTCGCCTGCCGCCGGGGGCAGTTCAGCGCACCGACCAGCGGCCTTGCCGAAGGATACCAGCAGGGCAACATCGTCATTCTTCCGTCTGCCCTTGCCGATGACTTCCTGCGCTACTGCGTTCGCAACCCGAAGCCGGCGCCGATCCTCGGTATTTCGGAAGTCGGTGATCCGCGACTGCCGTCGCTGGGCGCCGATCTCGACATTCGCTTCGACGCGCCGCGTTACCGGGTCTTCCGGAACGGCGAAGCCGTCGACACCGTCACCGACATCGGTGAACTTTGGCGCGACGACTTCGTCACCTTCGTCCTCGGCTGCTCGTTCTCGTTCGAGACGGCATTGCTGCGCGCCGACATTCCGGTGCGCCACATCGAGGCCGGCCGCAATGTCGCGATGTACGAGACCAATATCCAGACGGCGCCATCGGGACCGTTTTCCGGTCCCATGGTCGTCTCGATGCGCTCCTTCACGCCGCAGGACGCGATCCGTGCTATCATCCTGTCGTCGCATCTGCCTCAGGCGCATGGTGCGCCGGTGCACATCGGCGATCCTTCGCAGATCGGCATTTCCGATCTGGCAAAGCCGGATTTCGGCGATGCGCCCGTCATTCACCCAGGCGATGTTACCGTCTTCTGGGCCTGCGGTGTCACACCGCAAACCGCCATCCGGCACGCCAGGCCGGAAATCGCGATCACGCATGCTCCAGGCCATATGCTGGTCACGGACCTCCGTACGGAAATTGCATGACCGCATGCCGGCGCAACGCGCCGGTCGATGATCACTATCAACAAGAACAAGGGGATCTAAAATGAAAACCATCCTACGCACACTTCTCGCAGGCGCCGCAATGGTTCCGCTCGCCTTTGCCGCCTCCGCTCAGGAACTGCCGGAGACAACCCTCAACGTGGTGGGCAGCTGGAGCAATCTGCCCCTCTACCAGAAGTTCGAGCGCAGCTTCTGGGAGGAGACGATTCCGGCCGCCTCCAACGGCAAGATCACCGTCAACATGACCACCTTCGACCAGATGGGCGTCACCGGCGGCGACGTCTTCCGGATGCTCGGTGACGGCGTGTTCGACGTCGGCATGACCGTGGCCGATTATACCGTCGGCGATGCGCCGGAACTCGAAGGCCTCGACGTTCCGCTGATCGCCACCGACGCGGAATCTGCCCAGCGCATGACCGAGGCCGCCAAGCCTATGGTCCGCGATATCATGCGCGACCGCTTCAACGCCCATGCGCTTGCCATTGCCCCCTATCCGCCGCAGATCGTCTTCTGCAACGCCGAAGTCAGCAGCCTTGCCGATCTCGAGGGCAAGAAGATCCGCGGCTCCGGTCGCATGACATCGCTTTTTCTTGAAGCTCTCGGCGCCGAAGGCGTGACGATGGCGTTTTCCGAAGTGCCCGGCGCACTCGAGCGCGGCGTCATCGATTGCGCCGTCACGGGCGCCGGCTCGGGCTATGCCTCGGGCTGGTTTGAATCCTCGACGCATCTCGTCAACCTGCCGCTGGGCGGCTGGGATCCGGTCATCACCGCCGTCAACCTCGACGTCTGGGAAGGCCTCGACCCTGCCGTCCAGACCTTCCTCACGGAACAGGTGGCGACGGAGTTTGAAGCCAAGGCATGGGCGGATGCGGGCGGCGCGTTGGAACGTGACATTGCCTGCCTGACGGGCGGCGAATGCGCAGCCGGTGCGGCCGCATCCATGACCCTGGTCGAACTGTCCGACGAGGACAAGGCGCGCGCTGTGACCGTTCTGGAAGAGACCATCCTTCCCGATTGGGCCAAGCGTGCCGGCGGCGACTGGGCCAAGCGCTGGAACGAGAGCATCGGATCGGCTTTCGACGTCACGATCGCGCAGTAACCCGGAATCGAGGGCGACGTGATGTCTGAACAAAGGTCACTCGCGGGGTCGGCGATGCAAATCGCCCACCTCGTGAAAACACTCAACCGATGGGTCGCACTCATCTGCGGTGTGGTCCTGATGATCACCGTCGCCCTCATCCTCTCCGAGGTGCTCGGCCGCCGCATTCCCTTCTTTCGGGTGGGCGGCGCCGACGAGATTGCCGGCTATGTCATGGCCGGCATCGCCACCTGGGGATTTTCCTATACCCTGGTCGAGCGCGCACATGTTCGTATCGACCTCGTGCACGCCAAGCTGCCGGCGCCGGGTCGCGCCTTGTTCGACGTGATCGCAATGACGAGCGTGCTCTGCGTCGCTCTGCTCGTCAGCTACTACGCCTACGATGTCCTGGCGAAGTCGGTCGCCCGCGGCTCTCGATCCAACACGCCGATGTCCATCCATCTCTGGATCCCGCAGGTGATCTGGTTCGGTGGATGGGCATGGATGGCGCTGACGTCAGCCGTCATGCTCGGTTGCTCGGTCACTCTGGCCCTGGCACGGCAGTGGAACCTCGTCACTGACCTCACCGGCATTCCCTCCGAAACAGGAGAAGTGGCATGATCACCTATGTCGCGATCGGCCTTGCCGTGCTTCTGGCGCTCTCCATTCCCGTCGGTGCTGCGCTCTTCATTCTCGGGTTCGGGCTCGACATATTCTTCTCGCCGCTGCCGCTGATGCGCGGTCTGGGCCAGATGGTCTATTCGTCCTCCGACAGCTTTCTGCTGATCGCCATTCCCCTGTTCGTTCTCCTGGGCGAGATCCTGGTACGGGCAGGCATCGCCGAGCGGACCTACGCCACGCTCGACACCTGGTTCTCGTGGCTTCCGGGCGGGCTGGTCCACGCCAACATCGGCACGGCCACCATGTTTTCGGCCACCTCCGGCTCATCCGTCGCCACCGCAGCCACGGTGGCAACGGTCGCCATGCCGCAGGCCGAACGGCAGGGCTATGATCCCAAGCTGTTTGCCGGCGCCATCGCCGCCGGTGGCACGCTCGGGATCATGCTGCCACCGTCGATCAATCTGATCGTCTACGGCTTCCTGACGCAAACGTCGGTGCCGCAGCTGTTCATGGCGGGCATCATCCCCGGCCTGATGATGGCCGTCGGGTTCATGCTGATCACAGCCATCATCTGCAAGATCAAGCCGTCCTTGGGTGGGCCGAGCCGCTCCTTCACGTGGCGGCAAAGGCTTGCAGGCCTGCCGCATCTGTTGCCCGTCTTTCTCGTCTTTGCCGTCATTATCGGCTCGATCTACCGCGGCTGGGCCACGCCCACGGAAGCGGCCGCCATCGGCGTCGCCATGGCCCTGGTGATCGCCGCCTTCCATGGTGCGGTAACCGTCGCCAATATGCGCGCTGCCCTGCTCGGCACGATCCGCACCACATCCATGGTGATGTTCGTCATCGTGGGGGCCTATTTCCTCAACTACGCGCTCGGGGCCACCGGACTTGGACGCCAGTTGACGGCTTTCCTCAACGATCTCGGGCTGGGGCCTTACGGCATGCTGCTCGTGATCATTCTGATGTACATCGCCCTCGGCTTCTTCATCGAGACGCTGGCGCTGATGATCGCGACCATCCCCATCGTCGTTCCGATCGTCACCGACCTCGGCTTCGACAAGGTCTGGTTCGGCATCCTGATGATCGTCCTGATCGAGATGGCGCTGATCACCCCGCCAGTCGGCCTGAACCTCTACGTCGTGCAGGGCGCGCGCAAGAACGGCAGGCTGAGCGAGGTGATGATCGGCGTCATCCCCTTCGTCTTCGTCATGCTGCTGATGGTGGCGCTGCTCGTCGCCTTTCCGCGCATCGCCCTGTTCTTTGCCCCTGCCTGACCGCACTCCTTCAATCTCACGGAATTCCACATGACACATAAAATCGAATTCGACATCGCAGGCCACGGCAAGGCATCGATCGACATCCACCGCGGCATCATTGCGGGCTGGACCGGACGCAACGCCGATGCCGTCAACCACCACATCGCAGAACTGCAGGAGATCGGCGTCCCGCCACCGAGCACCGTACCCCTCTTCTACCGCGTCTCCGCGAGCCTGTTCACCACCGACGAGATCATCGAGACGGTAGACGCGACGTCCTCGGGTGAAGCCGAGCCAGTTCTGGTCGACGACGGGACAAGGCTGTACCTCGGGCTCGGCTCCGACCACACGGACCGCTCCCTGGAAACGCACTCCGTCGCCCTGTCCAAGCAGATCTGCGCCAAGCCGGTGGCGCCCGTCCTGTGGCCGTTCGACGAGGTGGCGGGCCATCTCGACGAAATCCACATCCGCTCCTTCGTCCGGGACGACGCAAGCGCCGAGTGGGTACCCTACCAGGACGGCAAGCTCGCCTCTATCCGCCCGCTGGGCGAACTGGCCGCCTCCTCGCCGGCGGCATCCGGCGCGCTGCGCCTCAACGCCGGGACGGCCATGATGTGCGGCACCTTCGCGGTCCTCTCGGGCGGCGTGCGCCCGTCTCGCTATTTTCGGATGGAAATGGTCGACGACAGACTGGGCCGGACGATCAATCACTGCTACGAGATGAGCGCCCTGCCCGTCATTTCCTGAGGCCAATCATGACAGATATTTCGCCGCTTCGCGCCGCTTCCGGACGCATCCGCTTTCGCGCAGAGGATCGCACGCGCCACGCCGTCGATCGCGTGATGGCACTTCCGCCCCGGGTGCTGGCTTCGATCTTCACCCGCTTTGACGCCGCGCGGATCATGAACGAAGCCGCCGCGCTCGACGCCGATGCAGCCCTCTGGCAGCAGCCTCTCGCCGGGCTTCTCGTCTCCATCAAGGACCTGTTCGACGAGGCCGGCCTCACGACGACCGCGGGATCTGCGATCCTTTCCGGCGCGCCGGTCGCGCGTGAGGACGCAGAGGCCGTCCGGCGGCTGAAAGCTGCCGGCGCCATCGCCTTCGGACGCACGACCATGTCCGAATTTGCCTATTCGGGCGTCGGGCTGAACCCCCATTTCGGCAATCCGCAGAATGCTCTGGATCCCCTTCGCATCACCGGCGGATCGACCTCCGGCGGGGCAGTCACGGTGGCGCTTGGACTGGCCGACGTCGCGCTCGGGTCCGATACCGGCGGCTCGGTGCGCATTCCCGCCGCCCTGAATGGCCTCTCGGGCTTCAAGCCCACCCAGGCATCGGTGCCTCTCAACGGCGCGTTTCCGCTCTCGCAAAGCTTTGACAGCATCGGGCCGCTGGCGCGCAGGATTGCGCAATGCGCGGCCGTCTACGCCGTGCTGTCGCAAACCGAGCGTCCGTCATCCGTTGCTGGCGACAAGCCGCGGATCGGCGTCGTGCGCGGGTTTCTGACCGATGGTCTTGATGAGCAGGTCGCCCGCGACTTCGAGGCCGCACTGCAACGCCTTTCGGTCGGCGGGTTCGATCTCGTCGATGTGGATCTGCCGATGCTGGAAGGCTTTGGCAACGTCAATCGCGTTCTTGTCGCGACTGAAGCCCATGCGATCCACGAGGCCCGGCTCGATGCCTTGGAAACCGTCGGCGATCCGCGCGTCCTGAAGCGCATTCGTGCGGCCGAAGGATTTGGCCCATCCGAGGTTTCCGATGCCGTTGTTCAACGCAAAAATGCCATCGAAGCGTTCGGGGCGATGAGCCGCGACTTCCAGGCTTTCGTCACGCCGACGGTTCCGACCGTTGCGCCTCCGATTGCCGATGTCGAGGCCGACTTCGACAGGCTCAATGCATTGATGCTGCGCAATCCCTCCACCGTCAACTTCCTTGACGGCTGTGCGGCGACGCTTCCCATGCATGGCAAGCAGCCGCTTTCGACGGGGCTGATGCTGTTTGGACCGGGTGGTGCGGATTGGCACGTGCTGGAACTCGCCGGGCGGGCACAGGCCATACTGGAGGCATGAGTGATGTCGGCCCGTGGACGGACTTTCTGGTGCGAATGTCGTCCACGGCCATCGTCGTCGTCTTGATCACCTGGGTTGCAGCGCGGCTCGGTCCGAAAATCGGCGGGGTCCTGATCGGCCTGCCGATCGTGCTGGCGCCCGGCTTCTTCTTCATGCTGCGCGATCACCCCCTGGATTTCGTTGGCTCCAGTGCGTCGGGCGCGATCTATTCTCTCGCCGCGACACAGATCTTCCTCGCAGCCTTCGTCGTGGCGTCCACACGCATGGGTGCCATTACGGCCATGGGCTGTGCCATTCTGGCGTGGAGCGCACTGGCTTTCCCTTTCGCCTTCCTGCCCCACGATCCACTGGTCGGAGCCGGCCTGTTTGCTCTGGCCACGGTATTAGCGCGCATGATCGGCCGCCGCTTTGTCCATACCAGCAAACTGCCACCCTCACCGACGCGCTGGAGCCTGCTGATCCTGCGCGGCCTTGCGGCGGGGGTGCTGGTGGGATGCGTGACCTTTGCGGCGTCCCGTCTCGGTGCCTCGCTTTCGGGCACACTTCTGGCATTCCCGATCGGCTTCTGTGTCATCCTCCTGTCGCTTCGGCTCGACCAGGGGCCAGAGATGGCCAGCCAGACCGCCCATGCGGGTCTTGTCGGCGTCATCGGTCTGGCAGGCTTCTGCCTTGTCCTGGCTGTCGCCAGCCGGCTCATCGCCCCATGGCCGGCCTTTGGTGCCGCGCTTCTCGCCTCCGTCGCCGTGACCGCTATCTTGACCGCGAGGGCGCAAAGCGGCCGTACAGAGAGCCGCTTGCTTTGAAGGGCTGCCGATGAGCATTGTGCGGTACTGGCATCGTGACGGGGCATGGCGAGATGGTTGATTTCAAGGGACTGGAAACCTTCCTCTGGGTGGTTTCCCTCGGCAGCTTCAAAGGCGCAGCACAGAAACTCAACACCACCCAGCCGGCCATCTCGCACCGCATCGCCCAGCTCGAGATCGAGCTCGGCTTCAAGCTGCTGACGCGGGAGACCCGCAACATCACCCCCACGGCGCGCGGCCGCCAGGTGCTGGCCTACGCCGAGAAGATGATCGGCATGCGCGCCGAGATGCTGGCGGCGCTGCGCGATGTCTCGGCGATCCGCGGCATCATCCGGCTGGGCGTGGCCGAGACGATCGTTCACACCTGGCTGCCGGACTTCATCAAGGAAGTGAACCGCTGCTACCCGCATCTGTCCATCGAGATCGAGGTCGATATCTCTCCGTCGCTGCGCACACGCCTGCTCGCGCAGGAAATCGACATCGCCTTCCTGCTCGGCCCGCTGACGGCGCCACTCCTGCGCAACCGCCTGCTCTGCGAGTATGCGGTGGGCTTCGTGGCGAGCCCTGCCCTGGAGGTTCCGAACCCGGCGAACGTTCATCAGCTTGCAGAATTTCCGATCATCACGTTTGCACGCAAGACACAGCCCTATGAATTGGTGAAGTCCCTGTTCAACAGGCCGGATCTGCCCGCCATCAAGCTGCACGCCAGCGCGTCGATGGCAACGGTGGTCCATCTTGCGCTCGAGGGCATCGGCATCGCCGTCATCCCCTACCAACTGGTGCAGGACGAGTTGCAGGCCGGGCGGCTGGTGCTCATTCAATCGGAGGCGAGGATGCCGCAGCTGTCGTTCTGCGCAAGCTGGCTCGAGTCCCCCGACACGCTGGCCGTGGAGCTCGTCGTCGATATCGCGGCCAGGGTCGCGGACACGCGGGCCGCCACAGTCGCCTAATCTGATCGCAACGCAGTATCGTCAATGGCTTCTTCAGCGGTAGTCTCCAGGCTGCAGGAAGCAATCCCGGCGCTGGACGAAACACGGGCGATACGGTGGCGATTGTTCACGAATAGCGCCGGACAAATCGGGTGTCGTTGCGGTGCTTCCATGCGGACACCCAGCGTCCGCTGAATGCCACACCCCATTTGTCGGCAATCGTGCGACCGTCGGAAAGCGAGATCAGTGCCAGCCAGGCACGCTGCGGCCTGAAGGGCAGCAAAGGCTCGCGAGACAGAGAACGGCAGATGTTCTGCGCCAGCACCGGCCCCTGCCGGACGGCAAAGACACCGGCCTTGGGTCGAGGATCGGGAAGGGACGCGACATCGCCGGCGGCGAAGATGTCGGGATGCGAAAGGGCGCGCAGCGTCTCGTCCACGCAGATGAAACCGGCCCCATCGAGGTACAAGTCCGTTTCTCGCAGCCAGTCTGGCGCGCCGCTTGATGTCGTCCAGACGGCCTCGTCTGTATCGATCCGCCGGCCGTCGCGCGCAATCAGCGTGCCGTTGTCGAAAGCCACGACATCGAAGCCGGGATAGTGCGCGATTCCGGCCTGCTGCAACTCGTCCTCCACCATTCGCTGCGCCCGATTGCTGCGCGCAGGAACTGGACGGCCTGCGCGGCCCACGAGTGCGATCTGCACCCGCTTGCCAAGCAGACGCTGCTTCAAGGCGAAGGCGACTTCGACGCCTGCCACTCCTTGGCCGACAACGGCAAGATGGAGCGGCCCCTGACGCCCGGCAGCCAGGGCATCCAGCCGCGCCAGCCGTTCGGTGAAGCTCGCGATCGGTTTCACCGAGACGCCGCCCGAGACACCCTGGGGCAGGCTTGGCGTGGAACCGATATCGAGCGACAGAAGGCGGTACGTTAGAACCCTTCCGTCAGAAAGCAGGACCTGCCGTCGCTTGGCGTCAATTCCCACGGCAGCCCCCTCGACAAACGAGACGCCGCCACGCCTGCAAAGTGCGGCCAGATCGATATGAAAATCCTCGAACTGATATCGTCCTGCGATGTAGCCCGGCAACATTCCGGAATAGGGTGCATGGCGCGATGGCGAGACGAGAATGATCTCTCGACCAAGGTTCCGGCCCCCCAGTTGTCGCACCACCTCCACGTGGGCGTGACCGCCGCCGAGCAGAACAACGGGATCTTTCGTGCCCCTCTCACCCATGGCTTTTCCCTTCAGCGTCGATGCGGTGCACGAGACCACCGGCGGCCTCTGCATCGGCCTCGTCATGCGTCACCAGGATGACCGGCAGTCCGGCATCGCGCGCCCTGGCAAAGACGAGATCGCGCATTTGCGCGCGCAGGTCCGTGTCGAGTTTGGAAAAGGGCTCGTCCAGCAGAAGCAGCCTCGGACGCGAGATCAGCACACGCGCCAGGGCGACGCGCACTTTCTGGCCGCCCGAAAGCGTTGCGGGATCACGGGCCTCAAAGCCCTGAAGATCCATTTCCGCCAGGATGGCGGAACCGATCCGGCGCCGCTCCTTCCGCCCCGACACATCGGGAGGGATGGCAAAGGCCACATTCGCCCCCACCGACATATGCGGGAAGAGAAGCGGATCCTGGAACAGGATGCCTGCCCGTCTCGCTTCCGGCGGCAGGTCTAGAAGGTTCGTCCCGTCGATGGAAATTTCGCCCTCTGCCTGGAATGCAGGGTCTAGAAAACCGCCGATGAAGGAGAGCAGCGTGGATTTTCCCGATCCTGACGGCCCCATCACCGTCAGCACCTCGCCTGGCAAAACAGTCGCAGACAGATCGATCAACCGCTTTCCGTCGAGCCGGATGACGATGCTCGATAGCGAGAGGCCGGGTCTATCGTTGGCTTTCATCATCCGTCAGACCCTCATCTCTCGGCGCTTGCGGTGAAGCATTGCGGGCAGAAAGGCTGCCAACGAAAAGGCAATGAACGGCAACAAGGTCTGCAGCAGGGCGTAGACTCCAATGACGCGTCGATTGTTGCCCGAGGCAAGCGCCACCGCTTCGGTGGTGACTGTCTGCAACCGTCCCTCGCCGATCAGCAGTGTCGGCAGATATTGCCCGACCGAGACTGCGAAACCAACGGCGCAGGCCGTCAGGATCGGCCGGATCAGCATCGGCAACCGGATGGAAAGAAGCACGGAAAGTCGAGAACGCCCGAGCGCCGTTGCGACAATCTCGTAACGCCGGTCAAGCGCGCGCCAAGGGTCGGCCAGCGACAGAAATACGTAGGGCAGAACAAAGACGAGATGAACGAGGATCAGAGCGGCGTACCGATACGGGCTGCCGCTGCCGATGAAGAACAGTTGCAGGCCGAAGACGAAGGTGATCTGCGGCACGATCAGCGGCATGTACAGAATGAGCAGTCCTCTCTCGCCGCCCGCTCGCCCCGTCTGCGTTTCCCGTTCCAGGCAGCCGATCGTCAAGACGATCGCCGCAAGCGTGGATCCGAGACCGGTGACAAGCGTGGTCTTCAGCGGATCCAGGACCCGCGGCAGGGCATTCTGCCAGCTTCGCAGCGTGAGGCTTTCAGGAAGGAGATCGGGAAATTGCCAGAGGCCGGCAACGGACCAAATCGCCAGGATGCCGAGGCCCGCAAAGACAGTGACACCGATAATGCCGATCATGAGGGCCGAAAGTCGCCGCAGCAAGGCATCTGTCGCCAAACGGTATCCGTGATCTCGTGCGAAGCGCAGCAGTTTGCTGCCGAGATGCTCGAGGCCATACCAGACAAGGATCGCCCCAACCGTCACCGTTAGCTGCACCAGCGCGCCTGCAGAGGCCAGGAAGCGGGCGGAGAGATCGGGGTCGTTCATCCATTGCACCAGGCGGGTGGCGAGCGTGCCCGGCAGGTTCGGCCCGAGGATCACCGCCACGTCCACGACGGAACTCGAGTACGCTATGACGGCATAGACGGCAAAACGGATCTGCCGGTAGAGCGCCGGCCAGAGGAGGTAGAGGAAACCCGCGATACGCCCATAGCCAAAGGACGCGGTCAGCCGCCGGGAGGCGATCAGGTCGACCTGCGGAAGCGCCGCAAGCGTCACCAGAAACAGGAACGGCGTTTCCTTGGCGACCAGTCCGGCGATCATCGCAAGGCCAAGAGGATCGTGCGGGATCAGGATGTCGGGCGGCCGGTCGATGCCGGCCAGGGGCGCGACGAGACGGATCAGATAGCCCGACGGCGCGATCAGAAAGGCCAGCCCAAAGGCCGCCGCCGCATGCGGAACGGCAAGGAGTGGGGAGATCAGATGCTGCAGCCGGGTCATGACGGGCGTTCCGGCAAAGCTTGCCATGAAGAGCATCGTGACGACGAGCGAGATTGCCGTCGCAGCCAGGCCCGTCGCAAAACTGAGCACGGCCGCGTGAGCGAGGCCCGGTGTGGCAAACAGGCTTCGGAAGGTTTCGAGACCCAAGGCATTCCCGCCAAGCACCGGCAGATAGCCGAAGGCAGGAAGCAGGGTTCCGAGGAGGCCGAAAGTTATCGGCAGCACCAGCAGCGCGACAGTGATGAGAACCGCGCTCCGGGCAAAGAACGCGGTGCCACTGCCTGTCGTCCGTTTCTGGGCCGGGCTGTGGTCGGACACGGATCAGTTGCCGCTGGCATAGCGCCGGCGCCATTCGGTCTCGATGCGATCCATCCAGCTGGCATGGGGTTCGGCGATGACCGGACCGAGCTCGCCGGGTGGGAGCGTCGCAACGCCGAGGTCAAGCGACTGGAAAGCGGCGCGATCGGCCGCCGGCAGCTTCTCCATGGAAAGGACCGTCGGATCGCCCCAGTACGTCGGGTCCTGCTTGCGCAACTGCGCCTCCGGAGAGATCAGGAAGTTGGCGGTGAGCAATGCCCCTGCCTTGGCATCGGCATTGTAGGGAATGGCAACGAAATGGGTATTCCCCAGTGTTCCGCCGGGAAAGGTGAAGGAGCGGATGGTCTCGGGCAATTCACCGGCGCGCACGCTCGCCGAGGCCTCTGCCGGATTGAAGGCGAAGATGATGTCCAGTTCGCCGTCCGCCAGCTTCTGCTTCATGTCGGGATAGTTCTGCGGAAAGGCCTTGCCCGAACGCCATGCGACCTCATGCAGTTCGTCGAGGTAGGCGAAGAGCGGCTCGACGTCGGCGTCGAAAGTCGCCTCGTCCACCGGCCCGGCAAGTTTGGCGGGATCAGCGGTCACTTCGTGCAACACCTGCTTCAGGAAGGAGGAGCCGATGAAGTCCGGCGGCGCGGGATAGGAGAAGCGACCGGGATTGCGCTTCGCCCAGTCGAGCAGTTGTGCCGTATCGTCCGGCAGGTCGTTTTGGTCGGTCCGGGCGCTATCGTAGAAGAACACCATTTTCGCGCCGCCCCAGGGGCTTTCCAGGCCCTCGGTAGGCTCGGTGAAATCGGCGAGGATGGTCGGCTGGTTCTCGACATCCACATATTGCCAGTTGGGAAGCGATGTCGCCCATCCGGGCGAGAGAAGCAGGCCCTGCTGCTTCATGGAGACGAAGTTCTCGCCGTTGATCCAGATCAGGTCGACCGACCCGCCTTCGTTCCTGCCTGCGGCCTTCTCCGCCACAACCTTGGCAACGGCGCTTGCGGTGTCATCCAGCTTAACCTGGGTTACCGTGACGTCGTGCCGCTCCCGCATCTCCGCTGCCACCCATTCCAGATAGGCGTTGATGTTTTCGGAGCCACCCCAGGCATTGAAATAGACCGTCTGGCCGACCGCGGCCTTCTCGATCGCCGGCCAGTCCTTCACGTCGGCTTCGGCCGCCAGGACGTTCAAGCTGCCGATCCCGGCAATCACGGCAGCTATCAAAAGTCTGGTGATGATGCGCATCGCGTGCCGTTCTCCCTTGTCTTGCTGGCGGGGCTTCGCCTGAAGCCCCGCCTTTCCATGATTTACTCTGCCGAGAGCCCTATGGATCATGTCCGGCTAGCGGCAGACATCATCAGCCGCTCCCGCGCCGACGCAACTGTCGGACGATCGTCGGGGTGAGCGCGATCGCGGCCAGCGCCAGGAAAGCCAGAGTGATCTCGCCCGTCACGAGATCGGAGATCTCAGCCTCGCGACCGGCTTGCTGCGCCGCGACGAGCACGCTGTCGACGCCCTGGCCCAGATAGGCATAGGCGAAGGTGCCGGGCAGGATGCCGAGAAAGGTCGCTGCGACGAAGCGCCCGAGGCTGATATCGAAGAGAGCGGCTGCGATGTTCACTACGAAGAAGGGGAAGACCGGCGCCAGCCGGATGACGAAGAGATAGCCGAAGGCATTCTCGCGGAACCCCTCGGCGAGCGTCTTCACCACGCCATCCACCCGGTGTCGCAGGAAGCTGCCGAAGGCCGAGCGCGTCGCAAGGAAGAGGATCGACGCGCCGATCGTGGCGGCGACGGCGACGAGCGCGCCTCCGAGCAGCCAGCCGAACAGGAAGCCACCGAAGATCGTCAGGATCGACGCCGCCGGAAAAGAGAAGGCAACGGCGACGATGTAGACGCTGACGAACAGGACAGCCGACCAGAGCGAATGGGCGTCGACATAGCTCCTGAGCGCCTGCCGTTGTTCGGACAGGAAGCCGAGGCTCAGATAGTCCTGCAGGCCGAACGCATAGCCGAGCGCAAGGCCCAGCAGCACGACGCCGACGGGTGCAAACCGCGTCATTTGCTTCCTGACGGAGCCGCCCGTGCCTTGGCCATTCCGTTCGGTTTGCTCGTCAATCATGTTTGAGATCATTCCCGGAAAAGGCGAGCCAAGCCTGCCGCCAGCGGACAAGCGTGGTCAGAGCACAAATTGCTGCAAAGCCATAGGCGATGATCGGGAAGGCGCCCGGGAAAAGGCACATCGCGATGAAGACGGCGATGGTCTCGAATCCCTCCGCCAGTCCACCGGCATAGTAGATCCCCTTCGTGGGAAACTCCGGGGCGTTTCTGCCGAGCTTTGCCGCGACGGCGGAGAAGGCGAGGAAGGAGGAGCCCGTCCCGACGAAGGAGACGATCAGGACGGCAGCTGGCAGCGCATTCGCGTCGGGAGCCGATACGGCAAAGCCGAGCGGGATGAGCGCGTAGAACACCATGTCGAGCGCGATGTCGAGGAAGGCGCCGCGGGCCGTCGGCCCCTGGATGCGCGCCACGGCTCCATCCAATCCGTCGAGAAGGCGGTTGGCGAGGATTAGCGCCAGCGCCAGCAGCCAGATGCCGAAGCACAAGGCGGCAAAGGCGCCGAGACCGGCCAGGAAGCCGACAAGACTGATCACGTCCGCCCGCATGCGGTGACGCGCCAGGAACTCGGCGCCCGGCTGAAGGGCGGCGCGCTGCAGGGGCAGGATGCGGGCATCGATCATCCGCGCCTCCAGGTCTGGAAACGCTCGAGCAGCGAGAGAAGGAAGCCGTTGATGTGGTTGCGGCGCCACTGGCCGGCCACCATCTTGTTGGCTTCCGCAAGCGTCGGATAGATATGGATCGTGCCGAGGATCTTGCCGAGGCCGTGCTTGTGCTTCATGGCGAAGACAAATTCTGCCAGCAGGTCGCCGGCATGCTCGCCAACGATGGTTGCGCCGAGGATCTTGTCCTTCCCCGGCACAGTCAGCACCTTGACGAAGCCCCGCGCGGAGCCATCCGCGATAGCGCGGTCGAGATCGTCGATCCCGAAACGGGTAACCTCGTAGGGGATATTCCTCTCCCTCGCCTCCGTCTCCGACAGCCCGACGCGCGCGACTTCCGGATCCGTGAAGGTCGCCCAGGGAATGATGGTGTAATTTACCTTGAACCGCTTGAGGTCGCCGAAAAGCGCATTGATCGCGGCGAACCAGGCCTGATGCCCGGCCACATGCGTGAGCTGGTAGGGTCCTGCAACGTCGCCGGCGGCGAGGATGTGGGGATGCAGCGTCTGCAGATAGGCGTTGGTCTGGACGGTGCGATCGACCTCGATGCCGAGTTCCTCCAGACCGAAACCCTTCAGGCGCGGCGTTCGGCCAACCGCAGCAATGATCTCGTCGAACGAAATCCGGCGCTTCTGGCCCGCACTCTCGATCTCGATCCACCTCCCGTCTGCCCCAACCCCGCAGGCGATGGCCTTGTGATCGGTCAGCACCGCAACACCGTCCGCCGTCAGCGATGCCTCAACCAGCGACGAAGCATCCTCGTCCTCGCGCATCATCAGGCGCGGTGCCATTTCGATCTGCGTGACCTCGGAGCCGAGCCGTGCGAAACTCTGCGCCAGTTCGCAGCCGATCGGACCGCCGCCCAGCACCACCAGCCGTTTCGGTGCCTCGGGCCGATGGCGCAGGCGGTCCCACAGCGTGTCCGAGGTAAGATAACCGACCTCTTCCATGCCGGGAATCGGCGGCACGACGGGTTGGGCGCCGGTGGCAATGATGATCGCGCGGCTCGTCAGCCGCAGGGTTTCGCCGTCATTCCCGGCGATTTCGACCGTCCAGGGATCGATAAATCTGGCATAGCCCTGCAGCACCTCGACACCCAGCGACGTATAGCGCTCGACGCTGTCGTGCGGTTCGATCTCGGCGATGACCTTGTGTATCCGCTCCATCACCGCGGAGAAGGAAATCCTCGGCTCGACGGATTGCAGGCCGTAACGATCGGCATGCCGCATCTGCTGCGCCACGCTGGCGCTCTTGATGAGCGCCTTGGAAGGCACGCAGCCGAAGTTCAGACAGTCGCCACCCATCTTGTGCGCCTCGACCAGCGTCACCTTCGCCTTGGCACTCGCTGCGATATAGGCAGACACGAGCCCTGCCGAGCCCGCACCGATCACGATGAGATTGCGGTCGAACCGCCTCGGCCGCATCCAGCGCCGATCGGCGGGTGCGGGCCTCTGATCGGTCGATGCCATGCGGGCTCCTTGGATATACGTGGCCCATTGGGCAGTCACGCAAAGAACTGTCAAACCACGAGTCTGTTACGCAGGGAGGAGACCCGACGTTACAGCGGCGCTTCGCGCAACAACTCCTGAAACCGGAAAGCGGTCGCTGGTTGCAGGTGGGACCATGACGTCCGGACCAGGCGGAAATAATTGCCAGAAAGCGCAATTGGTCCCCGCCTCGCGAATGCGACAGGGCCGGGATCGTCAAGATCCCGGCCCTGTCGTCTGCGTCTGCACGCTCCGTCCTTTTTCGCCTGTTTATGCGGCGAAGTAGAACTGATCGGCGGTCAGCTGGTCCTTCGTGATATTGGCAAGCGTCAGCGTGGCGCCGTCGTCCAGCGTGATGACGGTCCCGAGCGCGGTTTCGCTCAGGTGTTCGGCAAGGCTCGCGAAGTCGTGGATCTCGCTCGAGGCTAGCTCGATCACGTCACCGGCTTCGAAGTCCATCACCGTGTCGTGGCCGAAGCCGGTGCGGAACACGAAGCTGTCCTTGCCCGCGCCGCCGTTCATCCGGTCGTTGCCGGCACCACCCGCGAGGATGTCGTCGCCGTCGCCGCCGAACAGCGTGTCATGGCCGTAGCCGCCATGGATCACGTCATGGCCGCCATTGCCGAACACATAGTCGTTGCCTGCGCCCGCCTCGACCACGTCGCCGGCCTTGCCGCCGAACACATAGTCGTTGCCGCCGCCCGCATCGATCGCCGCGCCCGTATCTGTGGCAAACAGCATGTCCGAACCGGCCGTGCCGCTCACCACGTCCAGCGCCTTGCCTTCACCGTCGACCGTCAGCGTGAACTGACCGGTTGCCGTGCCGCCATGGCCGTCCGAGACCGTATAGGACAGCGTGAGCTTCGCCGTCTCGCCTTCGTTGAGCCCGTCGAAGAGCCCCTTGCCGTCAAAGGCAAGCTTGCCGCTTGCGTCGATCGAGAATGCCGCCTTGGCTGCATCCTTGTCGAGCGCAATGCCCTCGACGCCCACCACCGCAAAGCCCGAAAGGCTCAGGATATCGCCGTCGACATCAAGGTCGTTGGCCACGAGATCGAAGGTCTTCGTCTCGCTTTCCTTCACGCTGCCGGTATCGGCGACCGCCACCGGCGCATCGTTGACCGGCCTGACCGTCAGCGTCACCACCGTCTCCACCTTGCCGCCATGGCCATCGGCCACGGTGACGGTGAAGCTGTCGGCGCCGTTGTAATCGGCGGCGGGGTGATAGGTCCAGGCACCGGTCGAGGGGTTGAGCGACACCGTGCCGTTCTTCGGACCGAAGCCGTCCTTGACGCCATAGACAAGGGTGTCGCCATCGGCATCCCTGGCGACGATCTGCCCGGTTATGGCGGCCTCCTCATCACCCGTGGCCGCGGCCGGCTGGTCGACGACAGGGCCGCGGTTGACGATGGCGGCGGCGAGCTCGTCCGCCGAAAGTACGGAGCCATCGGCAAAGGCCACCACCTCGACGCCGGCGCCATTGCCGGCGAGCTGGTCCTTCAGCGTGATCGTCTTGCCGGCGATCCCGATCTCGACATCACGGCCATGGCGGTGGATGACGACATCGGCCCGCGTCGCATCGTCGAGGAACAGCCGATCCTGGTCGTCGGACGCCGCCGTCTCGACGATCACATCGGAGCCATCGCCGGAACGATAGACGTAAGTGTCCGACCCCGTGCCACCCTGCAGCTGGTCGTCTCCTTCACCGCCGTCCAGCACGTCGTCGCCGGCCCCGCCGATCAGGTAATCGGCGCCCTCGTTGCCGATCAGCGCATCACTGCCGGCTCCACCGCTCACATAGTCATTGCCCTCACCGCCGATCAGCGTGTCGTCGCCGCCGTCGCCATAGAGCTTGTCGTCGCCGCCAAGCCCCTGGATCACGTCGTTTCCGATGTCGCCCAGGAGCACATCATCCTTGTCGTTACCGACCAGAACAAGGTCGCTGGCCGGTGGCTGGGTGTTGGAGAGTTCGATGATCGCCACGTTGTCGAACTTCACCCCGGCAGCCTTCCAGCTGTAGACGCCGGCAGACCCGACCCTGACGTCATCGAGGACAACCGGGTAGGAGAACAGGCTGTGTCCGTCGACGGTCACCTGCAGCTTGCCGTTGAGCACGTCGGCTGCAAGGTGGAAGGTGTCGCCGGGCGTGAACGTGGTGCGCACGCGGCCGATAATCTCCTCGTAGCCCTTGACCACCTGAACGACCGTCGCGAGACGGGCGTGGGCGTCGATCTCAAGCTTGGTGTAATTGTCGGCATCGACGTAGTTCAGCATGAAGCCGACGCCGCCGGCAGCGGTCGGGACGGTGATATCAGCCTCGATCGCGTAGTTCTTCAGTGCCTTGTTGCCGGCGTAGAGCGCATAGGTCCCCTTGTGGAGGGCGTATGAGCCGTCGCCGAGCGGCGACCAGCCGCGCTGCCACAGATCGGGAACGCTGGCGCCGGATGGAGTCCAGGTCAGCTCACGGCTGTAGGCTCCTTCGCGCTCCACCAGCGCGCCATCGACCACCGCCCAGTTTGCGGAGCCATCGACGCGGACGCCTGCCCCGTTGAACTCGGTGGTGTCGATGATGGTCCAGCCGTCCATCGAGCCGTCGTTGAAGGTCTCTGCAGTGATGATGCGATCGCCGGTGACGACGTCGACCACCATGGCGTCGGTGTCATCGCCGACGGTGACCACGACCGTTGTGCGGCCGGGGCCGAACTCCTTGGTCAAGGTATTGCCGTTGACGGTCTCGCCACCTGCCGTGATCACCGGATTGGCGCCGGTCGACAGGCTGGCATTGATCGTGGCGGTGGCCTTCCCGTCGCCGTCGAAGTCGATGATGCGCAGATCGGCTCCGGCATCGGCCTCATTGGTCGGCGCGCGTACGGTAATATCGTCGAACAGCGAGCCCTGGTTCTTGCTCGAATAGAAGCCGACGGTGCCGGCGCCGAGCGGCGCGGTGTCGGTCACGAGGCCGCCGAACAGGAGGACACCGTCGAGCGAGACGCCAATGGTGTTGCCACGCACGACCACCTTCACGTCGACATCATGATAGAAGGTGTAGCCACCGGCCTCCTCGGCCAGCACTGTCTTGACACCGTTCTCGATGCGGACGAGTCGGCGCACATTGTCGGCGTTTGAGACCTCGAAGCGGTAGCAGTCGCCGGTTGCCTCGTCGTAACGAATGACGACCCCCATGGTCCCCTCTTCGAGCGACAGCATGCTCGTCTCAAGAACCATGTCGCCGATCATCGCGCCCTTCTTGACGAAGGTGTTGTCGGTCCCGCCGGAGAGATCGTAAAGCGTGCCTCCGACACCGCCGAGGGCGTCGTCGGCATCGCGGCTGTTGGCCGATCCCTTGACCACGAAGGACTGGTCAGGTGCGCCTGGAACCACGACGGAGACCTTGGCGCCGCCGAAATCGGTCGAGTTGAGGCTGCCGTTGAAGTTCAACTGGACGTCACCGGCAGCACCCGAGGCAAGCGGACCGTTTGCGTCGACCCCGCCGAGGGCCGCGATCGCCTCGCCGGACATGGCACCCTTCACGAAGGTGAAGGCCGACAGCGAAGCGCCTGATGTCTCCTTGTCGTCGTCACTCATGATGTAGAAGCCGTGTGCGCTGTTGAAACCCCAGCGCGTGCCGTCCGTCACGTCGGTATCGACCACCTGCGTGCCGACCAGTTCACCATTGATGTACTTGTTGAGGATCTGCTGCTTGCCTTCGATCTTGAAGGTGAAGGCAAGGCGGTTCCAGGTGCCGTAGTCGAGCGCACCCTCGTAGGCACCGGCGATGCCGATGCCGGCTTTGCCGTTACCCAGATCGCGGACGAAGAGTTCGGCGTCGCTCTTGTTGGTGCTGTCGGTCTGGAACAGCGAAGTGAAGGCATTGTGGCCCTCCTCCACGAACAGATCGTAGATCAGCGTGAACTCCTTGACGTCGCCGTGCAGGCCTGTCGGCATCACCTTCACCGCACGGTCGCCCGGCAGCGCGTCGACGTGCAGCACGCCGGTTGCGACGCCTTCGGCGATAGGCGGCAGGTTGAACCCGATATCGGTGCCGAGTTCGACGGTGGTGGCGGGGTCGATCTCGCCGACCTGATACCAACCGTCGGCATTGCCGTCATTGAAGTTGTCGCTGAAGTAGGTCTTGTCCGTCTCGACGATCACCTTCACCTCATCGGTGCTGCTGACGCCATGCGCCGTCTCCACCGTGAGCGTGATGTCGTGCCGGCCGGCGCCAAGCTCGACCGTCGCCTCGCGCCCTTCGGCGATCACGTGGCCGTCGGCGTCGCGCCAGATATAGGCGGTGACATCCTTCCGCTGGTCGACCGTATCGGCCGCCGACAGCGTTACCGTGGCCTTGTCCGCACCCGGCTTGGCGTCGACAAGCTGGTCGTCGCCGGCCTCTGCCACAGTTTCGGGTGCACGGTGGCCGAGGTTGGCGTCGTCGAGTGTCTCCTCATGTCCGACATATTCGCCGGTCAGGCCGTCGCGGCTCTTCTCTGGCGTTTCGCGCGAGCCGTTGAAATACAGGTCAAGAGCGCTGAAGTAGGTCTCGGTGTAGATCTTGCCGTTATCCGGGTCGATCGTCACCAGACGGATCGCGCCGTTGCCGCCGTTCGGCCCGAGCGCTTCGTTGCCGGCGCCGAGGATCTCGTTCGAAACGCCACCCTGGTAGTTCACCACGAACTGGTAGACGTTGTAGCCGAACGCGTTCTGGTCGATCGTCGTCTCGGCGCCATCGCCGAAGACGTGGCCGCCGACGGTGAACACCACGTTGGAATGGCGCTCCACCACCTGGCGCCACAGCATCTCGCCGTCCCAGGCACCTTCGTCGCTGTTCTTGAGGCCATAGTCGTAGCCGGACGGCTCTCCCACAAGCTTGTCGCCTATCGAGTCGAGGCGACCGTCGAAATTGTTCACGGTGTGCTCGAGGATCATCACCTTGCGGTCGGCATATTTCGTCAGGACGTCGTCTGCCCAGCGCATGACGTCGTCACGCTGGCCGAACTCGAGGCTCAAGATGAGCCAGCCGGTGCCATCAGGCGCGTCGTAGAGGTGATAGCTGTTGTCGATCCGGCCGGGTTCCTGATCGTATGCGCCGCCATAGGTCGGGTCCTGCGCCATATAGGTGGTCGAGAAGTACTTGTTGAACAGCGCAGTGTCGCGGACGTTGGACTGCCCGTTGTCGCCGACGTCATGGTTGCCCGCGGCAACGGAGAACGGGATACCTGCCTTGCGCAGGATGTCGTAGGCCGCGTTGGCAACCTTCCATTCGGCTTCCGTGTTGTTGTTGGTGATGTCGCCGACGTTCGAGACGAAGCCGATGTTTTTGCCGTCGGCGTTGTCTGCGATCCACTTCATCATGTCGATCATGACTTGCGAATCGGTATTGCGGCCCGACGGGTAATCCTGCGTGTCGGGGATGATCGCGAAGGTGTAGGCGTTCTCGCCAGCGACGCGGATGCGCACGTTGTCGGTCAGCGTCTCGCCGCGGTCGCTCACGGCGGTGATGACGAGGTCGGAGTAGTCCAGGGTGTCGCCGAAGGCGAGGGTGAGAACGCCGTCCTTGATGGTCGCCTGAACCACGTCGCCGTTGGAGTTCTTCACGGCGAAGTCGTGCGCACCGTGGCCGAACACGTCGGCGAGGTTGTAGGAAATCGGATCGTCATGCGCCTTGACCAACATGTCCTTGATGGGCTTGGCGACATTCACGTCGTCGATCACCTTGCCGTCGGTGAAACCGAAGTCCGGGGTCGGCTTGTTGTCGTCGAAGCCGACCTGCAGCGGCGCCTTGGGGTCGAAGGTGTCCGGGGCGGTTTGCACGGCGTCGCCGACGAAGTCGATGTCGTTGCGGCCTTCCAGCAGCAGTTCACCGGACGGACCGTTGGGATCGTTGGTGGAGATATCGAAGTTGAGGATCTTCATCTCGGCATTTTCGCCGCCGGTGGCGCCGGAGAACCCGAACTTGGCCGTATCGCCCACCACGGCAGCAATGTCGACGGCCTGGCTGATCAGCGGCTCGGACGGCTTCTGGTCGGTGTCGGAGAGGTAGACTTTCAGCCGCCCGCCCTCATACTCCACCCAGGAATAGAGGTTCTCGCCGCCCACGAGTTTGAACGGCAGGTTCCATTGGGCCACAACCGCTGGCGCCTGCGGGCCACCACCGACGACGAGACGGACCGAATTCGCGGACTGCTCGCTATCGTTCTGCCAGATATCGAACACGACCGATACGATGGGAACAACCTGGCCCGCAGCGCCCGGAACACCCATGTCACCACCACCATTGCCGAGATGCTGCTCGAGATCGGCGCTGTCGATACGGAACGCGAAGCCGTCGGCCGGACTGTTCTTCTGGTTGGTGATCCGGAACGAGAAGGCCGCATCGAAGGTCAGCCCTTGGGTGTCGACCGTGTCGACCGTGAAGAAGCCACCCTTGCGATCGCTCTCTTCCGCAACCAGTTGGACCGGCTTGATCACCGGCTCGCTGCCGGGGACCGGCGCGTCGAACGGGCCGTCGGCATCGACGGTGCCCAAAGCGGCGATGTCGGCAGCCGAGAGCGCGGACGGGTCAAGACCGAAATGTGCGATGTAGCCGCTGCCGGTATTGCCGAATTCGTCCGCCAGCAGCATGAGCGGCTTGTTTGTATCGATGGAGAAGCGCTCGGTGTCCACCGTCTGGGTGCCGACCAGCGTGCCGTCGATATATTTCGACAACAGCGAGGTGCCGTTCCCCAGGTCCTCGACGGTGAGCGCGATACGCGTCCACGCGTCGGTCGGGACCTTGCCGTCATACTGGCCGTCGGTGCCCAGGCCATGGTCGGCGCCGACCAGGAAATCCGAAGCGCCCGTGTAGCTGCCCTGGGCGCGCAGCAGCGCCGTCGAACCTTCGTCTGACGCGTTGAGGTAGATGTCCCACACCGCAGTGTAGCTCGTCAGCGTCTTTGCTTCGACCGGGAAGGTCACCGCGAGCCCCTCGCCCGCCTCGTATCCGTTGAAGGAGAGGATCGAAATGTCCTGACCGCCGGGAAGCTCGATGCCGAACTGCGAGGCGAGGCCGAAGGCGCTGTCTCCGCGCGCAGCCGGCTCGCCTTCCGGCGTCAGGCCTTCCAGATCGACGGCAGCATCGCCGTAGCGCGGCGTCACATCTGCATTCGCGAAGTCGATCTCGACGGCTGCAGCGGACGGGGCGGCGGCAAAGAAGCCGCCGGCATCGGCTTTCGTGCCCGTCACGAGGAGCGGGGCGACGTCGGCGATCTCTGTCGAGAAGAACACGCTGGACACCGCGACCGGCGAGGTTTCGCCGTCGTCGTCGGTGAAGAGGGTCAGGCCGAGCTCGGGCTGGATGTCGAACCGGTCGGTATTGCCGGCGTTCTGCGTGCCGATGAGCGTGCCGTCGGCGTATTTTGTCAGGGTCATGTTGCCATTGCCGTCCTCGGTGACGGTGACGACGATGCGCACCCAGCTGTCATAGGCGACCTTGCCGTCATATTGGCCCGAGATCCCGAGGCCCATGGTGCCGTCGCCGTTCTCGTGCAGGAACAGATCGCCGTCGCCGGTGTCCTTGCCGAGCTGAGCAAGGCCGACATAGCTGTTTGCCGGCGACGGGACATAGATGTCGAACGCGAGCGCCCACGTGGTGATGGGGCCGGTCTGCCCTGCGAGCCGGATCCGCAGCGACTGGTCGGAGGTGAGACCATCGGTGAGAAGGATGTTGCCGTTGACCCCGTTGATCGCCGGGACCGACAGTTCGGTCGTCGTGCCTAGCACCACGCCATCGAATACCTGTGTCATGAGTTTGCCTCTCGCTGGACTTGTCGTCGAGCGCTATTGACGCAAAATTAATTATTAGGTCAAATTGATTAGAATCCGTCATAATATAGGTAGTCCCTATGAATTACGCGCAAATCAGAGCGTTCTATTCGGTGGTGCGAGAGGGCGGGGTGGGCCGCGCGGCCAAGTTCCTCAACGTGTCGCAGCCGACGGTTTCGCAGCATCTGCGGGCGCTGGAGGAGACGGCCGCCGTGCCACTGTTCGAGCGGCGGGGCCGCGGCCTCGCTCTCACCCCGGAGGGCGCAAGGCTCTTTGCGGCAGCCGAGCACCTGATGCGCGCCGTTGCCGCGGTGGAGGATTCGCTCGCCACCCCCGGCGAGCTCGAACGCGGGCGCCTGCGGATCGTGTCGGACTCGCCGCCGGTCGTCGTCCAGCTCCTGAAGCGCTTTCGCGACCGTCACCAGGCTGTGACGATCTCCACCGCGCTTGCCTCCAAGGCGCAGATCATGGCCGAGATCGCCGATGGCGAGGCCGACTTCGGGATCACGGTGGACCCGACGGTCGGCGTCGACTACACGGCCATCCCGCTGCGCAGCGACGGGCTGTCCCTGTGCGTGTGGCGGGGCCATCCGCTCGCCCGCAAGCGGCGCGTCGAACTCATGGACCTCGCGCCCGAGGTGCTCCTCCTGCGTGAGCCCGGTTCGCGCACCCGCAACCTGTTGCAGCAAGCCATGAACCAGCGCGATGTGACGCCCCGCGAAGCGATCGAGATCGGCAGCCGCGAAGTCTTGCGTGAAGCGGTGGCGCTCGAGATCGGGGTCACCGTCTTTACCGCATCGGAGTGCCCGCCCGATCCGCGCCTTGCCTATGTCCCGATCCACGAGCCCGGCCTGATGATCGTCGTCCACGAGCACCTCGTCTTCCGCAAGCGCACCCTCATCCGGCCCGAGATGGCGGCGCTGATCGAGATCGCGCGTGACTACAGCGCCGAGCAGGCGGGCCAGCGTATGGCCACGGCGTCGGGGCGATCCGGCTAACCTTCGTCCCCGAGCACCCCGGCTCTGTCGGGAAGGCACGGCGTACGCCGAAGCCACTCCACCTCA
>TARA_R110002051_G_scaffold73953_11_pt1 | contig 37664 bp, 32 predicted proteins | sample TARA_R110002051 | Tara Oceans TARA_R110002051 (sample SAMEA4397023) | marine metagenome | biome: Polar Biome; feature: [MES] marine water layer (ENVO:01000295) within the mesopelagic zone...; material: water (ENVO:00002006), including particulate matter (ENVO:01000060) such... | reverse complement strand
GACCCCGCCATAGAGGGTGTCGATACCAGCTCCGCCGGAGAGAGTATCATTCCCACCATCACCAAAGAGCTGATCACTGCCGGAGCCACCGAGGAGGATGTCGTCCCCTCCCCCGCCGGAGAGAGTGTCATCTCCCCCGCCGCCATTGAGGCTGTCATCGTGAGCCCCACCGTCGAGCAGGTCTGCACCGGCACCACCCTGCAGGGTGTCGTTGCCATTTTCTCCATAGATCACGTCAGATCCTGCCCCTCCGACAATGCTATCGTCGCCTTGAGTGCCGGTAATCGCTGGTGAATACGGACTGAAGGTCAAAGTCGTAGTGCTGCCGTTGAGGACGGCATTGATGGTCAGGCTGCTGCTGGCGCCACCGTCAATATTAAGAGTCCCGCTTCCAAGGTTGATGGTATCGCCAAGAGTGGTCCCGTTCAGGGATGTGAGATCCGTGCTGGTGACCGTGATGACATCGCTGGCGGCAAGATCGGAGATTGTGTCGCCGTTGAAATTGCTTACGCTACCGGTGAAAGTGTCGTTACCGGCGCCGCCAAAATAGGTGTCGGCATTGGCCCCGCCCCGCAAGACGTCGTTACCATCTCCGCCAAAGAGTATGTCGTCACCGGAGAAGCCCGAGAGAGTGTCGTTGCCGGCGCCGCCGTAGAGTGTGTCGCTGCCGTCGCCGCCGGAAATGGTATCCGTTCCATTTTCGCCGTAGAGAACATCATTGCCCTTGCCTCCCCACATCCAGTCGTTGCCGTCTCCGCCAAATGCCAGATCGTTGCCGGAGGAACCGATGGCGGTATCATTGCCGGTGCCGCCATAGAGAGTATCGGCACCATCGCCACCGGACATGCCATCATTCCCGGAGTCGCCATAGATGAGATCGTTGCCAGTCGCTCCATAACCGAAATCGTTGCCATCGCCACCGTAGAGGGTGTCGTCTCCTCCGTTTCCATAGAAAAGATCGCTACCGGTACCGCCTTTGATCAGATCGGCCCCTTCGCCACCAGAAAGGGTGTCGTTGCCGCCGCCGCCATCAAGGCTGTCGGCCCCGATGCCACCATCAAGCAGATCGCTTCCGGAGCTACCGGTGAGGGTGTCGTCGCCATCTTCACCAAAGAGTGCCTGATTTTGTGTGCCGAAGAAGAAAAACTCGTCGCCGGCGACCAAGGAATCGTCGCCGGCGCCGCCGTAAAGGGTATCGGCTTCCGCGCCGCCGGAAAGAGTGTCGTTTCCGCTATCGCCGTAAAGAATGTCGCTGCCGGAACCGCCAATAACCAGATCGGCATCGTCACCGCCATAAAGTGTGTCGTTTCCGGCTCCACCCGTGATGCTGTCGTTGCCGGCAAGCCCGGAATAGGAGTCATTCCCAGCGAGCAGGTCCACATTATCCGCTCCGGCTGTCCCCGTCAGGACGTCGTCACCTGCTGTCGGACCGGAAGGGCTGAGTGTGTACTTGATATTGTCGACTCCGAGCCGCCAGTCGGAGGTTCCCGTGTATGATACTGTGAGGGAGGTGACACCGGTCCAGTCTCCCGGATTCAATGTCGCGATCGCGCCGACGATGTCTCCGGAATCATCCGCGATGGTCACGGCTGTGCCGGAGTCCGGTGTGAAGGTATAATTGCCTTCACCGGTATTGTTCTGGAATTCGCCGATCTGGAATTGGGTGATGTTGACCGGACCTGAGTAGTTCAGCGTATAAGTCGTGGTGTTCGCTATCACACCGGAATCGAGGAAGCCTGAACTAACTCCGGACATTGGTGTGGCGTCGGAGCGCTCGACGCTGATGGTTAACCCGCCGGGCTCATTGACCACCAGCGTTGTGGTTGACTGGATCGTCGTCACGATCCCAAAAGTTGTTTGAGCTAGTGTATGGGGATAGCGCGCCATGCTCTCCTGAGAGAAAGCGGAAATCACGCTGGGAAAAGCACCCCAGCCCAGATTTGCGCCAACCGGGATAGCGGACGCGGTGACGACGGTGCCAAAGCCTGCTTTCAGCGCGGCAATGAACTGTTGCCCTTGATTTCCAGCGGAGACAGAGCAGCCATAAAGAACAAGATCCGCATCGTCGGAGAGGGCTTCGCGGATGGTGCGCAGCCGACCTTCCGATTGCGTGAGCAGTGCGGTGTCGACCGATACTCCAGCTAGAAACAGAGCTCCCGGCTCACCATGAGAGAGGATATGGAGGTTGGAGACATCATGCTCACCTGCCAGCGCCGCCGCCATCTGTCCGAGTGGGTCGCCGTCTTTCGCAAGTTGGACCACCGTGATCGACGGGGCGATGCTTGCAAGCAATTCGGCGCTATCCTGGACATCCGGATCTACGAAGAGGAATGTTTTGTTGTTCGACATGAGTTGTGGCCCCCGCTGGCTGGTAGAAATGAAAAACGCAAGTCACTCACTGTAACTATTTGTTTTTTGTTATTATTAAAATCTAACGATGATTGTATGACAATCAACTATAAAAACCACCTTTTGGGGAGGCGGTGTGCGACTCGCAAAGTCATTTTGTGCATTCGCGGTGTGTGTGGGAGACGCTAAATGCGAGTGAAAATGACGACTGCTCTAACCCGCTTCAGATTCACGATAATCGTCTGTATCCAATAAAAATAATCTCAACCGGCCAACTGAGATCTCTGATGGCAAGAGGGGTCGTCGCTTGAGCCTAACGGTGAAGCGTTCTAGGCAGCGAAAAGGGAAGACAGGGGGGAGTTACTCCCCCGCCGCCATGCTCGCTGCACGTTTTGGAAGCACCCAGTTCGGGCGCGGGAAGTGGCAGGTGTAGCCGTGCGGGATGCGCAGCAGGTAATCCTGGTGTGCCGGTTCGGCTTCCCAGAAATCAGTGGCGGCCGTGACTTCCGTGACCACCTTGCCAGGCCAGAGACCGGATGCCTCGACATCGGCGATGGTGTCCTCGGCGACTTTCTTCTGATCCTCCGACAAATAAAAGATCGCGGAGCGGTATTGCGGGCCGCGGTCGTTGCCCTGGCGGTCCGCCGTGGTCGGGTCGTGGATCTGGAAGAACAGCGCCAGGATATCGCGGTAGCTTGTCTCCGCCGGATCGAACCGGATCTGGATGGATTCCGCATGGCCGCTCTTGCCGGTCTTCAGATCCTCGTAGGTCGGGTTGGCAACCGTGCCGCCGGTATAGCCGACGCGGGTTGCGGTGACGCCCGGGTGCCTGCGGATCAGGTCCTGCATGCCCCAGAAGCAGCCTCCGGCGAGGAGGGCGGTTTCTTGTTCCGTGCTCATACTTCAGCTCCCTTTGCTCACAGCATCGCTCATTCCCTGATATAGGGCAAAATTTCTGCGTTTCAGGTCACAATGCCGCGTCTTTGTTTCGGCCTTTTCCTTGCCGATCATGACAGTTTGCCTATACTCCCGCGCCGTTGGTGGTGCAGCGGCCCGATTGCCGCGCCTCCGCTTGTGTTTCACGGGCCCCGCCGGGCCCTCTACCGTCAAGGCGAACCCATGTCCGAGAGCGTCAAAAAAGTTGTGCTGGCCTATTCCGGCGGCCTGGATACCTCCGTCATCCTGCGCTGGCTGCAGGATACCTATAACTGTGAGGTGGTGACCTTCACCGCCGATCTGGGGCAGGGAGAGGATGTCGAGCCGGCGCGTGAAAAGGCCCGCATGATGGGCATCAAGGAAATCTATGTCGAGGATGTGCGCGAGGAATTCGTGCGCGACTATGTTTTTCCGATGTTTCGCGCCAACGCACTCTATGAAGGCACCTATCTGCTCGGCACCTCGATCGCCCGGCCGCTGATCTCCAAGCGCCAGATCGAAATCGCCAAGGAAGTCGGCGCGGATGCCGTCTCCCACGGCGCGACGGGCAAGGGTAACGACCAGGTCCGTTTCGAGCTCAGCTATTACGCGCTGCAACCGGACATCAAGATCATCGCCCCGTGGCGGGAATGGGATCTCACGTCCCGCACCAGGCTGATCGAGTTTGCCGAGAAGCACCAGATTCCGATCGCCAAGGACAAGCGCGGCGAAGCGCCGTTCTCCGTCGATGCGAACCTGCTGCACTCCTCCTCCGAGGGCAAGGTGCTGGAAGATCCGTGGAAGAGCCCGGAAGAATATGTCTTCCAGCGCACCGTTTCCCCGGAAAAGGCGCCGGACAAGGCGACCGAGATCGAGATCGATTTCGAGCATGGCGATCCGGTGGCGATCAATGGCGAGCGTATGTCGCCGGCAACGCTGCTGACCGCGCTGAACGAATATGGCGGCAGCAACGGCATCGGCCGTCTCGATCTGGTGGAGAACCGTTTCGTCGGCATGAAGAACCGGGGCGTTTACGAGACCCCGGGCGGCACCATCATGCACCATGCCCATCGGGCGATGGAAAGCCTGACGCTTGATCGTGGCATGGCGCATCTCAAGGACGAGATGATGCCGCGCTATGCCGAGCTGATCTATAACGGCTTCTGGTTCTCGCCGGAGCGCGAGATGATGCAGGCCGCGATCGATCACAGCCAGCGCAACGTCACCGGTACCGTGCGGATGAAGCTCTACAAGGGCAATGTCACCTGCACCGGCCGCAAGGCGGATCGCAGCCTCTATTCCGAGGATATCGTGACCTTCGAGGAAGGCTCCGGCACCTACGATCACAAGGATGCCGCCGGATTCATCAAGCTGAACGCCCTGCGTCTGCGCCTGAACAAGATGCTGCAGGGATAGCCGGTCCATTCCCTGTCGTCATCCCGATGAAAATCGGGATCCACGGATGGCGCGTATCGCCTTATGATCCATGGATCCCGGATTGGATCCGGGGTGACGGACAGGGAGAGCCAAATGACCGGTTTGATCTTCTCGGAAGAGGTTGAAACGGCTTTCGCCGAGGGCCGTCCGGTTGTGGCGCTTGAAAGCACCATTCTGACTCACGGCCTGCCAAAGCCGGACAATCTTCATATCGGCCGGGAGATTGAGGCGGAAGTCCGGGCTGCCGGGGCCGTTCCGGCGACCATCGCCGTGCTGGACGGCACCGTCCGCATCGGACTTTCGACGCCAGATCTGGTCCGGCTGTGTTCGACTGACGGGGTTGTGAAGCTTTCCCGCCGCGACCTTGGTGTGGCCCTTTCCCAAGGCTGGACCGGGGGCACGACGGTTGCCGCCACCATGATCCTCGCCGTCAGAGCCGGGATTGAGGTCTTTGCCACTGGCGGGATCGGCGGGGTGCATCGTGGGGCGGAACTGGATTTCGACATCTCCGCCGATCTGGATGAGCTGGCCCGGACGCCGGTGATGGTGATCTCCGCCGGGGCGAAATCCATTCTCGATCTGCCGAAGACACTGGAAGTGCTGGAGACGAAGGGCGTGCCGGTGATCGGTTATGGCACCGACGAGTTTCCGGCCTTCTTCTGCCGCGCCAGCGGGTTGCGCGTGCCGCTGCGGCTCGACAGCCCTGAAGAGATTGCAGCCGCCTGGCGTGCCGGACGGGATCTGGGCCTTGAGGCCGGCATGCTGATCGCCAATCCCGTCCCGGAAGAGCATGCGCTGGACCGGGCGGCGATGGAACGGATCATCGATGACGCCCTGTTCGAGGCAAAACGGACGGGCACCAATGGTAAGCAGGTGACGCCCTATCTTCTGGAGCAAATCCGTGCCGCGACGGGCGGCGCGAGTCTCACGGTCAATATCGAACTTGTCCGTTCGAATGCCCGCCTCGGGGCCGGAATCGCGGAGGCCTTGTTCAGGAGGCCTTTGCGTGGGCGCGTATAACCACAAAGCTGATCTGCGTCAAAATCACACATTGTTGCGCTGCACAATTCTTGACACAAAAGAGCCGCGACCAGCGGGACCGGTCGGGGCAACGGAGCATGTTTTCTGTTGCGCTGCCTGCTGGGATGACGTTCCAGGCTCGCTGCCAATACAAATCCCGAGGTAATTCCTGTGCAGAAATTGCTCTACACGATCCCAGTTATCGGATGGTGCCTTCGCGATCTGAAAACCGGTGGTGAGTCAGCTTTCACTTACTTTCTGATTAATTGCGGATTGCTCTGGATCCTGTCGGCGGCGTTCTTTGGCTACCCGGGTATCATCATCCCGGCGCTTTGTGCTGTGCCGGTGATGTTCGTGCTGCTGATCCTGCTGACCAGAGGCCGTTACGAGGTTGAGTGACCCGGTCGGCATTCACGCTCAGAGCGGTACAGCGCTGACACCCGTGATGTAGGGATGGGCGCCGTGCAGGACGGCCCATAGCAGCAGGCCGCCGCCGAGGCGGAGCCAGCCAATACCCTTCCAGTCGAGCCTGGTCCGGCCCTCCAGAATGGCCCGGAAAGGCAGCACGGAGGTGGTGAGCTCGAAAGGTGCCCATTTGGCGCCGAATTCTGCACGCTTCTTGGCATCGATCTTCACCATGCCGCCGAAAGCCAGCACCGCGATCCCGCCGAACAGCATCATCGAGGCCGCATCGCCACGCACGCTGAGGTGCGCAAGCGCCCAGAGGCCGATGGCCATCATCACAGGGTGCCGTGTCACGGTCAGGATGCCGCGCAACAGATGCGGCTCGTCATAGCCTTCTTCGGTCATCATTGCCGTCGGGCTGAAGGGGCTGTATCCGCAAACCAGCAGGATTGTGGCGAGCGGCATGACGATATTAGGGATCCAGCGGGTCCAGAGCGGCGGCGCCCAGAGAGCCAGATAAGGCGCATCGCCGTAGGCCAGCAGCATCCAGACCATGGCGACACCGGCGGCAAGCGAGAACAGTCCCCTGAACCTGTTGATGCCGATCTGTTCGATCAATGTGGCGCGAATACTTGGCCAGCCGAGCAGGAAATGCCCGCCGACAAAGGTTACGACGGCCGCGAAAAGTGCGTCCAGGCTTCCAGTCATACCGCTCCCCAAAGCAGGTGGTCCGCGAGGCGCCCGACTCTTGCTGTGGACGGGTGGCCGGATTCAGGTCATCACAGGGCATATAAGTGTAGCCGCTCTGGATGCAAAGATGGATGACGAAAGCCTGACAAAGCTGATGCGGGAGATGCTTGGCTCCGCCGTGGGAGACGGACGGCTGTCTCCGAACCAGATCGGTATTGCCGCTGGCGGCGATCCAGCCGGGCCGAAACCGGCCTGGCGCGCGCTGCTGCGGCAGATCGAGCGTGTCGCGGTGGTACTGGAAGCAGAAGGCACATTGGTGTCGTTGCGCAAGGGCAAGCCGGTCCCGCTGGCCGAGGCGAGGGGGGTGATCCGGTACGCTGCCGCGCCCGGAGCGACACCCACCTCCGGGGCTTAAAAGGCCCGAATCAGAGTTCCGGCATATCCCAGCCGCGGCGGCGGCAGGCGGCCTCGACCGTGTTGCGCAGCAGACAGGCGATGGTCATCGGGCCGACGCCTCCCGGCACCGGGGTGATGGCGCCAGCGACTTCGGAAGCGCTGGCGAAATCGACATCGCCGACCAGCCGGGTTTTACCTTCGCCTTTCTCGGGCGCGTCGATCCGGTTGATGCCGACATCGATCACGGTCGCGCCCGGCTTCACCCAGTCTCCCTTGACCATCTCCGGACGCCCGACAGCAGCCACCAGAATATCGGCCCGGCGGCATTCCGCGGGCAGATCTTTTGTCCGGGAATGGGTGACGGTGACGGTGCAGCTCTCGCGCAGCAGCAGGGCGGCCATCGGTTTGCCGACGATGTTGGAGCGGCCGACGATAACCGCGTGCTTGCCGGTCAGATCGCCCAACTGGTCGCGCAGCAGCAACAGACAGCCGAGCGGGGTGCAGGGCACCAGCGCGTCGCCACCGGTGGCCAGACGGCCGGCATTGATTACATGAAAGCCGTCCACGTCTTTTTCAGGTGTGATGGTATCGAGCACGGCCTGGGCGTCGATGTGATCGGGCAGGGGAAGCTGCACCAGAATACCGTCGACGGCCGGATCGGCGTTCAGATCGGCGATCAGCTTCAGCAGGCTCTCCTGGCTCGTCGAGGCATCGAGCTTGTGCTCGAACGACGCCATGCCGCTTTCGGTCGTCTGCTTGCCCTTGTTGCGGACATAGACCTGACTTGCCGGATCCTCACCGACCAGCACCACGGCAAGGCCTGGAACGGCGCCGTGTTTGCTTTTCAGATCCGCGATGGCGGTGCCGATGCGGTCCCGCAATCCGGCCGCGAAGGCCTTTCCGTCGATCAGTGCGGCAGTGCCCATGGGGTCAGTTCCCTCTAGTGTGCGGGCTCGTGTTGCGTGAGCCAGTGTTTCAGTTGTGCCGCCAGGGCTGTTCCGTCCCCCGCGATCAGCAGGATCTTGCGCCGCTGTGTTGCACCGGAGCGGATATCGATGCTGCTTTTCGGTAGTTTCCAGCTTTTCGCCAGCATCTTGATCAGGGCCTTGTTAGCGCGGCCATTTTCGGGAGCTGAGGTGACCGTGGCTGTCAGCCATGCGACCTGTTCCGCATCTGGTGCGACACCGCCGATCCCGTCGCGGGACGCATTGGGCGTCAGACGCACGCGCAGGCGCAGGCCGTCAGGCGTGGCTTCATAGGGCAGGGCGGTCATCCGGCCCGGCGTCTTAGCCGAGATATTCCCACATCAGACTGCGCAGAAAACTCAGGCCCAGGACCAGGACAATCGGTGAAATATCAAGACCACCAAGGTTGGGCAGGATGTTTCGGATCGGCCGCAGCAATGGTTCCGTCACGCGGTAAAGGAAATCCATCACCAGATAGACAAAGCGATTCTGCGCATTGATCACGTTGAACTGCACCAGCCATCCCATGATGATGAAGATGAAGAGCGCGTAGATATAGAGCTGGATGACTGTACTAACGAGATTCAGCAACGACAGCATGTGCGAGTTTCCGTCCTTCGGGGTGTTCGGCGCAACGGACCGTACCGTCCGGCCGCGCGCACGGCAAGCTCTTGGCGCAGCTCACTTTCGCTCTGCTTATATGGGACGGTTGCGGTGTATTGCAAAGCCGCAGATCGAAGGTGCTTTGCCCTTGCCAAGCACACGGCCTTCGATTATCTGTCAGCAGCTTGTCGGCAATACATATTGCCTGGCATCGGTGGGGCCGTAGCTCAGCTGGGAGAGCGTCGCGTTCGCAATGCGAAGGTCGGGAGTTCGATCCTCCTCGGCTCCACCAAAATATCCCCCAAGATCTTGAAGTTTTCAGAATATCCCCTTTGAACCGGGCTTGCCTGTTCTCCTGCGATATTGCGGCAGGAAGTGAACCTCCCTTGCTTCACTTCACCGTCATGAGCACGTCGACGATTGCGACTTCGCCGGAACCGGCGTGAATCATGACCGGGTTCAGATCGCAGGAGGTGATCCGGTTTCCGAGGTCGCGTGCCATCAGCGACAGGTTCGAGACCAGTTCGGCGAGTGGCCGCGTGTCGGTTTTGGCGATGAGGTTCCGGTAGCCATCCATGCGCTTGCCGAGCTTTGTTTGGGCGATGAGGGCTTGCGTGTCCGCGACCGACAGCGGAGCCAGTCCCATGGCCAGATCGTCCGTCAGCTCGACGAGCGTTCCGCCGGTCCCAACCATGACCTTGACGCCGAAGGGCGGCGAGGAAACGAAACCGGCCACGGCCTCGAGGTCGCCGCGCACTTCCCGCTGCAGCTCGTAGCCGTCGATTTGGGCGCTGGGTGCGGCTGCCGAGACGCTTTCCGTGATCCGGGCGATCGCCGCCGATAGCTCGTCCATGTCGCGCACGCCAAGCACGACGCCGCCGAGCTCCGAGCGATGAGCGATGTCCTTGGATGCAACCTTCACGACCAGTGGAAAGGCGATCTCGGCGCTTCGTTCCATCGCTTCATCTGCGTTCCTGACGATCAGAGAGGGGGACGTCGGGATGCCGTAAGCCGTCAGGATCTCCAGGCTGCTTTCCGGTGTCAGCTGGAACCGGCCACTTTCCAGTTCTTTCCGGATCAGGCTCAAGGCGTGACTCTTTCGGGACAGAGCCTGAGGCGTCTCTGGTGTTTCTGCAGTGTCCATCCGCACGGGGAGGCGTGAGATGGTCCCAATCCCGACGATGCCCTCGCGCAGACCACTGACAATCGGAATGCCGTGATTCTCGAATTTCGCCCGGATGTCCGGATGGATCTCCTCAGAGGTGGCGGAGATCGCGACGATGGGTTTCGTCGCACCGAGAGCACTCCGGCAATAGGCGTCGATAGGCGTGCTGTAGGACTCAAGCGACTTTTCGTGCAGTCCGGCCTGGCAATCCTGGATCACGGCCAGCATATCGATGCCGTCGTCATCCAGGATTGCCTTGACCGAACCGGCGATATCGCGGGCAGCCTCGTCCGTCACCGAGCCGAAATCGACCGGGTTCTGAGCCAGTGTGCCGGGAGAAACCTGGCCCATCCGGCGTATCACGGCATCGCTGAAATGCGCCAGTTCAATGCCGGCTGTCGTGGCGACATCGCAGGCAAGCGCCGTCTGTCCGCCTGAAATACCGACGATCGCGAGCCTGCCCTTGCCTTGCCTTTGGCCATGGCGGGACAGGATCTCCAGGGCTGCATTCAACTCGTCGTAATCGGCCACGGTGGGAATACCGTTCGCATTGAAGAAAAGCCGATAGGTGTCGGCATCGCTGGTCATCGACCCGGTGTGAGCAAGGGTGGCTGCCGATCCGATTGTGGAGTTGCCGACTTTCAGAATGACAAGGGACTTGCCGTTCTCGAATACCCGGCGGGCGGCGCGGGCAAAGGCGTCCGGATCCTTGATCGCTTCCAGTACGATACCGATTGCCGCCGTGTCTTCATCTGTCGCCAGCCAGTTCATATAGTCGGCGGCGGTCAGCTGGAACTCGCTGCCGACGGTGATGATCTTCGAGATGCCGAACTCGGCCGAATTCATCAGCGTGATCGCGGCCGAGCCGGACTGTGCGATGAAGGCAACCTTGCCCGCCCTGATCTTGCTCGACGTCGTCGCCGGATAGAGGAACAGCCCGTCATTGAGGTTGATCAGGCCCATGCAGTTCGGCCCCTGGATATTCATGGCGCTTTCGGCGGCGAGGGAGCGGAAAGCATCCCCGTCCTCCTGCGAGAAACCGGAGGCAAAGAAGATCGCCGACTTCACGCCGCGTTTCTCAAGAGCCTGCGCGGTTTCAACGGCAGCGGCGGCAGGGACCGAGGCGATGGCGAGATCAACATTGTCGGGCAGGTTTTCGATGGTGGGGACGGTTGCCAGACCCTGGATGGTTTCGGCGCTGCGATGGACCGGGATGATCCGGCTTTTGCAATTCCGGCTCAGTAAATTGTCGATAACGGCGTTACCCTGAGCTCTTTTCCTGGCGGACGCACCAATGACGGCGATTGTCGCCGGCCTGATGAGAGACGAAACATCCCTGGTCATCGTGACCTCTTTTTATACGGTTTATGGTAAGGGGGGCAGTCGTGGCGTGCCGGGTTCAGTCGCCTTCGAAAAACCGTTTGGCATTGTGATAGAACCACTTCTCCAGCACCGTCTCCTTCAGGGGAAGCTGGTGGTATTCCTCGACCAGTTCCTCGTAGGGGCAGTCGAAGAGATAGCGTGACAACCCGATCATGATCTTGTTTTGCAGGCGGCTGTTGCCGAACTGCATGAACATCTCCCAGCCAGCTCCGGCTTTCGCGAAATAGCGCGGCCGGTGGGCTGAGGTGTCGCAATAGAGGTTCGGGTGACGGGATAGCAGGCCAACCATGTCCGGGATCCACGGCCAGCCGCCCAGGCCAGCGAGGATTTTCAGCTCCGGAAAGTCAATGGCGACCTGGTCGAGATGACGTGGATGGCCGAGATCGTAGGGCCGGTCGTTGGCGTAGTTCATGCTGCTGTAGATCTTCACCGGCACGTTCAGCTCGACGCATTTGGCATAAAGCGGATAGTAGCGCCGGTCGCTGGCCGGGAGGCAGTTGGTGAGCGCGGTCACGCGAAAGCCGTTTGCTCCGTCTTCTCTCACCAGACGTTCTAGCTCTCTGACCCCGCGCATGCCGTCCATTGGGTCGATCAGGGCGAACATCTTGAAGCGGCCGGGATATTTGCGATGGATGTCGCCGATCTCGCTGTTCAGCATATTGCACATGAAGCCGTATTCGACGTTCGCCCGGTCCATGTCGGCGATGATCGACGCAAACTTCTGGTCGCGTTCCTCCTGCGTGTAGGAACGCGTCGCCGAGCCTTTCGAGCCGCCGCCGAAAACGGTGCTGTAATTGTCGAAGCCGTATCCTTCGGGCCGGTCAAGCGGTTCTCCCATCGGGGTGCCGGGACGGCCCCTGCCTATCTCCTGGGCCTGCAGGGCAGCCTCGGAAAGCGGAGCCTCGATCTCCATATCGATGATGGGGTGCATTTTCTCTCCCTCCTGACGTTTCTTGAAGGGGCTGTCCCAGATAACCTGCTTTGGAGGTTAGCTGGAAAAGCTCCATTGATTTTTTCTTTGAGTCCGATTTTTAAGACTGTTTCAGCTTGAGCGAACGCTCATCTGGAAGGCTTTTGTATCAGGAAACAAGACTGGCAGCGTGGAGGAATTCGGGAACGCGCACCGCCAGCAGCCTGAGAATATCGACATGCCGGTACGAGGATTGCTGCCGTTGCTCGGGAAAGTTCACGAGCCCGTACTGTGAGTTTTTGTTAAGTGTTTAAGTTTATTGAGAAACAAGAAGGCTGGATGGAGTTCGGCACTTCATTTCTGCTTGGCCAAAGTTTCCTTCATGGCAAGATACTGATCCGGTATTCCAACTGAATTAACGGGGATAGACGCGCGCCGCTTCGAGGGAGCTTTCATCTATCGGGATGCCAAGCCCGGGGGGGGGCGGAACACTCATATAGCCATGAGCGGGTGTCTGCACTGTGCCGCTGATGCAGCGAATGATCGACTCGTGGCCCTCGTGATACTCCATCGCCCCATGCTCCAGAGCGCCCGCCATCAGGTGCAGGTTGACGAAATCCCAGCCGCCGGCGGGACAGATCTCGCGGCCGTGCCGTTCTGCGAGGCGGATGATGTCGATCGCTTTCGAAAAACCGCCGGCGAAGACGGCATTTGGCTGGATGACCGAGACGCCGCCTTGCCGGATCAGTTGCTCGAACCGGTATTCCGATTGTTCCATCTGGCCGGCGCCAACGGGGCAGTCTATTTCGCCGGTCAGCTCCGCCAGCTGGCGCGGGTCGTTGTCGCGCAGGGGTTCTTCCAGCCATGTCAGCCGGGCGCCCGAGGCCGCATGGGCAAAGTTGCGCGCGGTTGTGAGGTCGAAGCCGCAATTGGCGTCCGCGATCAGGTCCGCGTCCGGGCCGATGGCCTCGCGCACGGCGAGGAGGCGCTCGGCATCCTCCTGCCAGGAACGTCCCTTGGCGGCGATGACGACCTTCACGCCCGCTCCGCCGCCGTCGATGGCGCGCCTCGCGGCTTTCTGCAGGTCGTCGACAGTCAAATGCGGCAGGCCGCAGGTGACATGTACGGGGACCCGGTCGCGCTTGCCGCCGAGAAGGGCGGCAATGCTTTTCCCGTCGGCTTGCGCGCGGAGATCCATCAGGGCGATTTCCAGCGCGGAATGGGCGCTGACCACCACGCCCGTCATGGCGCGGGGATTGAAACGGCGCTCGGTTCGTGCCGGGAGTTCGGGATTGAGCGGATCTTCGCCGATGATGGCTTCGGCAATCGAATGGTTCAGAAAATGCGCGACCTCGGCCGCGAGGAACCGTCCGGTGAAGCCATTGCCGGTAAGGCCTTCATCCGTATCGATACGGCAGCGTACGAAGACCGGACCGTCGGTGCCGGCATAGGTTGCCTTGTTTTCCTGCTCGCCGGCCGTGATCGGGCGATGGACGCTGGCTGTGATGTGGGTGATCTGCATCTGGGGGAGCCTCGGTCTCGGAAAAGCAACGGGGCGGCTCGAAGCCGCCCCGTGAAGATAATGTTTAGCCCTGGGCTGCGTCAGCAGCCTTGCGTTCCTGTCGCCGGGTTCGGAACAGGGTGACCAGCGGCCAGACCATCGAGGCGATGGTTAGCACCAGGAAGGTCACGACGATCGGCCGTTCCAGGAAATGGAACCAGTTGTGATCGAAGATGATCAGAGCCTGCTTCAGGCTGTTCTCAACCAGCTCACCCAGGATGAGGCCCATGATGATCGGGGCGGCCGAGAAACCGTACCGTTTCAGCACGAAGCCAAGCAGACCGGCCAGTACCATGATCCAGACATCCATGATCGACTGGTCCATCGAATAGGCACCAACGGATGCCAGGACGAAGACGGCGGGCCAGAGATATTCGATCGGGATCAGTGTCACCCGGGCAAAGAGCTTTGCACCGGCGAAGCCGAAAGCGGCAAAGGCGAAGTTTGCCACCAGCATGGACAGGAAGATGGCGTAGAGCAGGCTCGGCGTCTCGATGAAGAGATGCGGGCCGGGGCGCAGGCCATGCACCAGCAGGGCACCGAGAATGATGGCCGTGGTGGCGCTGCCGGGGATACCGAGTGCCAGGGTCGGCACCATGGCGGCACCGGTGGCGGCGTTGTTGGCCGCTTCCGGGCCAGCAATGCCGCGAAGGTCGCCCTTGCCGAACTGGCTCTTGTCCTTGGCCCAGCGCTTTGCCTCGTTATAGCCGATCATGGCCGCAACGGTGCCGCCTTCAGCCGGAAGCAGACCGATAAAGGCGCCGATACCGCAAGACCGGCAGATCGTGCCGAAGCAGCGTTTGAAGTCGCTCCAGCCGGGCAGTTTGACCGCGTCGAAAACAGCGCGGATCCGGCCTTCCTTCAGTTTCGAGGCCTGGGTCAGGAACTCGCAGCCGGCAAATAGGCCGATCATCACGGGGATGAAGTGAACGCCTTCCGTCAGCTCCCAGAAGCCGAAAGTGAAACGCTCGACACCGGTGGTGAAGTCCATGCCGATGGTGGCCAGAAGAACACCGAAGGCACCGCCGATCAGGTTCTTCAGGGCTGACTCGCCGCTGATCGTCGCCAGCATGGAGAGACCGAAGAGCGACAGGGCGAAATATTCGGGCGGCCCGAAATTATAGGCAACGCGCGACAGCAGGGGAGCTGCCACGATCAGCACAACGATACTGAAAATCCCGCCGATCACGCTGCTGACCGCGGCCATGCCGAGTGCCATGCCGGCTTCGCCCCGTTGCGCCAGGGGATAGCCGTCGAACGCCGTTGCCGCTGCGGGAGGTGCACCGGGGGCATTGACGAGGATAGCCGTGATCGAACCACCGAAAGTGCCCGCGCAGTAAAGCGCGCTCAGCAGCGAAATCGCCGGGATCGGATCCATGGTTAGGGTGAAGGGCAGCAGCAGGGCTGTTGCCATTGTCGAGCTCAGGCCCGGCATGGCTCCGACCAGGACGCCGCCGAGGGTCCCGATCAGGATGACCATGAGCAGGTAGGGGTCAGAGAACGCCGAGAGGGCGGTGAGGAACGCATCCATCAGGTTGAACCAATCTGATCGCTAGAAACCGAGAATGCCGGCATCGAAGTGCACGTCGAGGCCTAGGGCGAAGAGCGCATAGACCGCGCCGGGAAAAAGGACGGCAAAGGGAATGATCGCGTGCCACCGCCGCTCACCCCAGAGGATGGGCATGCAGAAGCAGAAGAACACCATCGCGATGATGAATCCCAGATTTGCAAAGGCAAGCACGAAGGCGAGCATCATGGCGCCCGTCATGATGACCATTAGCGGCACCGGTTTTCCGGGCCGGGAATCCTTGCGGAAAGATATGGCCATCAATGCCACGGCGAGCACGGCGATGACGGAAGCGACCAGGCGCGGGAATGTCGCCGGCTGTACGTTTTGCGCGACAGCAGCGGGAGCTTCGGCAAAGCCGAGCGTGATCCAGTAGGTGATAGCGCAAAACACCACGATACAGAGACCGATGATGAAGTCGCGCGGTAACCGGGCTGCGTGAGCAGCCCGGTCAACGGTGGTTTTGTCTGACATAATGTCCTCAGAGCATACCGAGTTCGGTCAGCGCAGTGGTGCTTTCGGTATAGATCCGCCGGATTTCGGCGTTCCATTTCTCAGCACCGATGACGCTGGACTTGGGCATGCCGCCGGAAGCGAGATAGCCCTGATAGACACCATGCTTCATAGCCTTGACGAGGCCATTGCTCAGGGCATCAACACGGTCCTGCGGAACGCCGGAAAGGCAGGCAAAGCCGCGCACGGTCGAGGCCAGGGCGTTAACGCCGGCATCGCGAGCGGTCTTGACGCCCTCGAGCGCTTCGATCGGCTCTTCGGAGAGGCTGACGATCGGGCGGAATTCGCCGGAACCGTACTGGGACTCGCCTTCGGCATAGTTCAGCAGGGCAACGTCGATATTGCCGGAAACCAGGTTGGTGACGATGTCCCCGCCGCCCTTGAAGGGAACGATGGTGTAGGGGATGTTGCCGGCAGCCTTGCAGAAGTTATGGATGCCGACGTGATCGGCGCCGCCTGCGAAGGTGGTGCCCCATTTCAGGCCACCCTTCTTGTCCTTGGATGCCTTCAGAACATCGTCGAGGGTCTTGATTTTGCTGTTGGAATTAACAGTCAGGACCGTCGGGTCGTCCGTGGCACGGGCGAGGCCGACCAGCTCTTCGATCTTGATCGGCACCTTCTTCTGGATGATCTGGAAGATGTGCGACTGGGTGATGGTCATGAAGGTATAGCCATCACGGGGACGCGAGTTCGTGTACATCAGCGCTGCCGAGCCACTGCCGCCACGCTTGTTCACGACGACCAGATCCTGGCCGAATTCCTTGCGGGCACGCAGCATCATCATGCGTGTGGTGATGTCGGTGCCGCCGCCCGGACCTGCATGGGTCACGACGTTCAGGGTCTCGGCCGGGAAATCCGCGGCGAATGCCTTGCTGCCGAAGCCGGCCATGGTGGCACCGGCGGCGCCAGCCAGTGCGGCGGACTTCAGAAAGTCACGGCGATTAAAGAAAGCTGAATCGGACATTCTATTCCTCCATTGTCCTACTCGTCTTAAGATCACACCAGGGGATGCCCCATGACGGGACTGCCTTTGGTGCGTTGGTAATTGAAGAGCCCGTCTCAAAAAGAGCGGGCGAAGTGGTAGGTTAAGGGTCCGTCTTGGAGAGCCCAGACGGGTCTTCGGTCAGCGTGCCAAGGAAACGTTTGCATCCCTGTTCGATGTGAATACGGCCAGCTTCGCGGGCTGCGTCGGGATCTCCGCCGGCGATGCCGTCCAGAATTGTCTCGTGTTCCTTCACGGACTCCTCGATGTTCGGCACATTCGATAAACCGCGCCGCCGGAACAGGTGCATTTCCTTCACGACGCTATGATAGACGTCGGTTGCGCGCTGGTTGCCGGAGTGGTCGATAATGGCGAAATGGAAGTCGACATTCAGGCGGTAGTAAGCCTCCTTGTCGTCACAGGCGAGCGCCGCCCGCATCGCACTCATATTCTCGCGCAGGAGAGCCACGGTCCCGGCATCATGCCGGCGGGCAACTTCCTGACAGGCAAGGGCAAAAAGAGCTCCGCGTAACGCGTAGAGGTTCTTGACCTCGTCAAGACCGATGGTGCGCGCGACGGCGCCGCGGTTCGGAAGAATCTCCACCAGGCCGGATTGCCCAAGGCTGCGCAGGGCTTCTCTTACGGGGCCGCGGCTCACGCCAAGTTCTTCTGCAATCTGTGCTTCTCCAATCCGCGCCCCGGCAGCGATTTCGCCGGTCAACACACGCCTCTCGATCTCACGTTCGACGTGAGTTGTCAGAGTCGCGTATTCGCGAGCGTGGAATGGTTTATTCTGCATTGCCATCTTTTTTATGTGCGTTTCCTTGTTTTGTCGACAGTAAATAGTTGAAATGCAGATTGTCAACAATCAACAAAATACATATTGTCCGGGAACTTCCTAATTCGCTGCCGCATCATTCGCAGCGCCCTGTTAGCAGGGATCCAAGCTATTGAGAAACCGGAGGAAAGTGTTCAAAAATGGGCATTTCTCATGCCAGTACGGTACTGAATAAATACAAGGTTCTTGATCTGACGCGGGTGCGCTCAGGCCCAACTTGCGTACGGCAATTGGCCGATTGGGGTGCCGATGTCATCAAGATCGAGATGCCGGCGACGGACAATGCCGGGCAACTTGGCGGCCCCCGCGAAGGCGCCGATTTCCAGAATCTTCATCGTAACAAGCGCAGTCTGACCCTTAATCTGAAAGACAAGCGCGGCCTTGAGGTCTTCCGGAAACTCGCCCGCGAGGTCGATGTCATTGTCGAGAATTTCCGGCCGGACGTGAAAAACCGGCTGGGTATCGATTATGAGACCCTGTCCAAGGACAATCCGGGGCTGGTCTATGCCTCGATTTCCGGCTTCGGTCAGGACGGCCCGCTGGCCAAGCGCCCTGGGTTCGACCAGATCGCGCAGGGCATGGGCGGCTTGATGTCGATCACCGGCAACCCGGGTGAAGGCCCGATGCGGGTCGGCATTCCGATCGCGGATCTTACGGCGGGCATTTTCTGCTCGCAGGCCATTCTTCTCGCCCTTCTGGAGCGTGAGCAGTCCGGCAAGGGACAATGGGTGCAGACCTCTCTTCTGCAGGCCCAGGTCTTCATGCTGGATTTCCAGGCCGCGCGCTGGCTGGTTGATGGCGATGTGCCGAAGCAGGCCGGTAACAACCACCCGACCAGCATCCCGACCGGTGTCTTCAAGACGTCCGACGCGTATATGAATATCGCGGTTGCCGGGCAGGCCATCTGGGAGAAATTCTGCGCTGCCATGGGCAAGCCGGAATGGAACGAGAACCCGGATTACGCGACAGGTTCGGCCCGTTCCGATAACCGGGATGCCCTGAACGCGGAGATCGAGGCCGAGACCCTCAAGGATACCATGGCCAACTGGATCGAGCGGCTGAATGCCGCCGGTGTGCCTTGTGGCGAAATTAATGATATCCAGCAGGTGTTCGAAAGCCCGCAGGTGGCGCATTTGGGACTTGCCCAGCCAGTCAAGTCGCACGAGCGTGGCGATACCCATCTGGTCGGTCAGCCGATTACCATGAGCCGGACGCCGTCGACCATTGCTTCTCCGCCGCCGATGGCGGGTGAGCACAATCAGGAAGTGCTGACGGATCTCGGCTTTTCCGCGGATGACATCGAAACACTGAAGCGTGACGGCGTCATCTGAGCGCCGACCATCAAAGGGCCTGAATTATTCAAGGGAAAGAGACACCATGACTGACAAGATTCTCACCAGCCAGGACGGCGCGATTGCCCGGATCATTTTCAACCAGCCGGAAAAGCGCAACGCCGTATCCCTGGAAATGTGGGAGGCCGTCGAGGCCGCGCTTGACCGGTATTCGGCCGACGACAGCGTCCGCATTCTGATCCTCTCCGGCGCGGGCGGGAAAGCCTTCGTTTCCGGCGCCGATATTTCCAAGTTCGAATCCGAGCGGGCCAGCGCCGACGGTGTCGCCCGCTACAATGCGACCACCAAACGGGTCTATGACAAGGTCGCCGGTTTCCCGAAGCCGGTCATCGCGCAGATCAGCGGCTTTTGCGTCGGTGGCGGTGTCGCACTCGCGGTCTGCTGTGATCTCAGGATCTGCGGCGAAGGCTCCAAGTTCGCCATCCCGGCCGCCAAACTCGGCCTCGGATACGGCTATCCGGGGATTTCCCGCCTGGCCGCGCTCGTCGGACCGAGCTTCGCCAAGGAAATCTTCTTCACCGCCGGCCGTTACGATGCCGAGGATGCCCGCATCATGGGCCTCGTGAACCGGGTTGTTCCGGACGATCAGGTTGAACAGTTCTGCCTCGATTATGCGAAGACCATCGCCGGGAATGCACCGATGACCGTCAATTCGGTGAAGTTCATCGCCAACCAGACGGTGGTGCCGGAAAGCGAGCGGGATCTGCAGAAGTGTGACGATCTGGTCACCGCCTGCTTCGCCAGCGAGGACTATATCGAAGGCCGCCGTGCCTTCATGGAAAAGCGCAAGCCTGAATTCAAAGGCAAGTAAGCATTGCGGATACGGACGCGGCCCGACCGCGTCCGTATCTCACCGGATCAGAACGGATTTCTTGTGAAATCCCCCCTGAAACCACTCCCCGTGAATGTTAGGCTTTCTCCAGAACAGGGAGAAAGCAGCGATGTCTAAAGAAAAAATTCTCCGCACCGACGGAAATGTGTCCCGCAGCGGGGCGGTCAACGCGGAAAGCTACGACGCCTGGGCCAGTGAGTACGATCGGGAGCTGGCCAATTGGGGATATGAGGCGCCAGAGCAGGCGGCCGGGCTCCTGAAAGGGCACCTGGAAGATTTCAGGGATGCCCCCATTCTCGATTGCGGATGCGGAACGGGACTTACAGGCCTGGCGCTCCGGGCTGCCGGTGCCACCGGTCACCTGACCGGTTTGGACGCATCACGTTCCAGCCTCGAAACATCAAAGCAGAAGGCGGTCTATGATCGTCTCGAATATGCCGACCTTAACAAGCCGCTTCCGCTTGGGGAGGGGGCCGTTGGCGGTATCCTCTGTATCGGGGTGCTGACCTATCTCGAGGAAGCGGCCATCTTCAAGGAATGGCTGAGAGTGCTCCGGAGCGGCGGTGTCGTGGTGTTCACCAGCAGGGATGATTTCTGGCAGTCGCGGGGCATTGCCGAGATGCTGAACCGGCTGGAGCTGGAAGGGCGCTGGGAAGCGTTGCATGTCTCCCGGCCGATGCCATATCTGCCGGGGCACCCTGATTTCGCGGAAAAGGTGAAGGCTGTCTACGGAGTTTACCGGAAGTCCTGATTTTGCAGGAAACTGGCTCCGTTGAGCGCGTCCTAATTATCGCCGTCGTAATTGTAGATGTAGGGCAGAAAAAGCCGGGCAATCGACGGGTGGTTCAGGGCGAGATCGCGTATGTCGGTCTCGCCTGGATAGGTCTCCAGATGCAGGCCGACCTGGCTGGTATCGACGATATTGATCTTCAGTCCGGAAACCTCATCGCCTATCGAGAGCCGCGCTTCGCCGCGAAATTCAACGGGCGTTTCCGACGTGAATAGAAAGCCGACCAAGGAGACATTGACGATTTCACCCTTTGTGGTTGTTCCGTCGGGAAGTGCCAGTTCGGCGTCCAAATGGAATGCCACGCGGTCGAATGCGCGGCGTTCCTGATCCGTCATGTCACGCATCCAGCCGGTCTTGGTGTAGTTTTCGTTCGACTCGTCACTCATGTATTGCCCCGGGGCGATGGACTGGACTGATCTGTCCGGCTCAGTCTCTGATACCTCAACTTGGTGGTTAACGGAATGGGGTATGATGACCATCCGGGCCGCGCATGCGTCATGCTGTCCATTGAGCGGGGCTGCGAAAGGGAGCACTCTTTACGCGCTTCTTTCTAAGGAGAGTGGATCGTGTATTTCAAATCTCCCATGCTGCGTTTTCTGTTCGGTCACGGAGTGATTGGCGGCGGGGCTGGTATTGCGATTGCGGCCGGTCTGCTGGTGTTCGATGTTGCCGGGCTTGCCAGCCTGAGCATGAAATCCGAGCCGACCTGGCTTGGCCCGTTTTTGCTTTGTTTTTCCTTCTTTGCGTCCTTCAGCGCCCTGGCGATGGGCGTCGCGGTCATGAGCTTTGGCGGCGAAGACAATGACCGGGATGACGGCGGCACGACCGTGCGGCACCGGATGGTTCCCGATACGCACGGCCCGGCATCCGGTGATGACGACCGCGCTGTCGTCAGGATACGTAAATAGCCCCGGCGTCTATCGCGGCAGGGCGGCTTCAACAGCCTTCGTGAGCTTTGCCGATGAGGGCTCTGTTGTGGAGGCAAACCAGTCGACGGCCTTGCCATCCGGTGCAATCAGGATCTTGTAAAAATTCCAGCGCGGTTTGGAGAGCGCTCCCAGCTCTTGTGCCGCCCAGCGATAGAACGGATGCGCCCGGTCGCCGGTGACCACCTGCTTTTCCGTCATCGGGAAATCCACGGCGAAATTCACTTCGCAGAATTCCTTGATCTCGGCTGCGGTTCCGGGCTCCTGCGATCCGAAATCGTTGGAGGGCACGCCTAGCACGACAAGACCGCGTTCCCTGTACCGTTCCCAGAGTGCTTGCAGGCCCTCGTACTGTTTTGTGAAACCGCAGAAAGAAGCCGTATTCACGACCAGCACGGCCTTGCCCGAGTAGTCTTTCATCGGTAGCGGATCGCCTTCGATCGAGACGAAGCTGAAGTCGTGGGCGTTCGTAGCCTCAGCCGGGCTGGAGGGCATCATGAACAGTCCGAAAAGGATCGCGCTTGCGAGGCGTAGAGCGTGAACGGGCATGGGTTTGATCTCCAATCCCTGTCGATACGCAGCCCATACCCCGCCGGATGACCAGAGGGGCGGGTCATGTCGACAGAAGCAGGAAGAAGATCCCGGCGATCACCAGGCCGATCCCGGCGAGTTCCAGCGGGCTGCTCTTCTCCTTGAAGAAGAGATAGGAGGCGGCGAAGGTGAATACGAGTTCGATCTGGCCGAGCGCGCGGACATAGGCCGCGTTCTGGATGGTCATGGCGGTGAACCAGCAGGCCGAGGCGGCCATGCCGCTGAGCCCGACGATGCCCGCGATCTTCCAGTTCCGCAGTGCCGCCGTGATCTGGCCCGGATCACGCAGCCGCATATAGGCAGCCATGGCGACGGTCTGCATGATGGTGACACAGGCCAGGGTGAAGCCTGCCTGGATCAGGAAACCCTCGCCACCAAGGGAAAGCGAAGCGGCGCGGTAAGAGACAGCCGAGATACCGAAACAGGCACCGGAGGCGAGACCGATCATGGCGGGACGGCTGGTCAAGGATTTGGCGATGCCGCCGATCCCGGCGGCTTGTTTGGCGGCGGAGATGGCAAGGACGCCGATGAAGCTGATCATGATCGCGACCATCGCGCCGGCCGTCAGGGGATCTCCCAGAATGACGATGCCGAAGATTGCAGCCTGGACCGTCTCGGTCTTGGAATAGGTGGTTCCGACGGCAAAATTCCGGAACGCGAAGAGATAAACGAGAAGGGCAGTCGCGGCGATCTGTGTCGCCCCGCCGACGGCCGCATAAATCCAGAAGACCGGTTGCGGCTCGGGCATGGAAAGGCCGATGCCGTCATGCAGGAACCAGACATAGAGCCAGGCAGGGAGAATGGCATAGAAGAAGCGGACGAAGGTCGCTCCCGACGTGCTGAGCTTCGATGTCAGATGCTTCTGCAGAGCGGAGCGCAAATTCTGACAGAAGGCCGCCGCGATGGTGATCGGAATCCAGAGTTCGATCATTCAAGTATGTCCATAAATCAGTATGTTGTCGAATTTTGTTAAAGTTCAGATCTGCGAATATGGCAATCCGTGCGCTTGAGGATATCGGGCTGCAGGCTGAGCCCGTGGCCGGCGCCTTCGGGGGGCGAGATCTCACCTTTTGTTACGGGAGGAAGCTGGGTTACGAGGTCACCATACCAGCCGTAATAGAAGGCGCGCACCATTTCCTGAATGAAGCAGTTATGGGTGTTGAGGGCGAGGTGGGTTGAGGCGGCTAGGACGACCGGGCCGGTGCAGTCATGGAAGGCGACCGGAACATGCCAGGCATCCGCCATGGCCGCCATCTTGCGAGCTTCCGAGACGCCGCCGCCCCAGGCGATATCGGTGATGATCAGGCTGAGGGATTCCATCTCCAGCAATTGCCGATAATCGGCGCGGCCGCCACGTGTCTCGCCGACTGCGATGGGCGCGGTGGTGGCGCGGGCCACTTCATCGAGGCTGGAGAGGTTGTCCATGAAAACCGGATCCTCGACCCAGAGCGGGTCTACGGCTTCCAGCGCACGGCTGATCCTGATCGCGGTCGGCCGGTCCCACATGGAATGCAGCTCCGCCATGATGTCCATGCGGTCGCCATGCGCTTCGCGGATCTTCTCGAACGGCGCCATGGCGGTCGCAAGATCGCGCGGGCTGATATGATGGCCCCGGCTTGACTCTGCGGCATAGTCGAAGGGCCAGATCTTCATCGCCGTGATGCCCATCTCCAGCAGGCTGGCGGCGAGTTCGTCCGCATGGTTCAGGAAGGCATCGAGATCCTCATAGCCGCCCCGGTTGGCGTCGAGACCGAAATTGTCCGTACCCTGGGTCGGGCGGTTCTGCACATAGCGGGTGCCGGCGCAGGTATTATAGACCCGGATACTGTCCCGCACCGCGCCGCCGAGCGCCTGATGCAGCGGCATGTCCTTCACCTTGGCGAACAGATCCCAGAGCGCGATATCGACGGCTGAACGGCCACGCATTTCAGCCCCGGCTCCGCTGAACCCGACATAGCCGGTGAGATTGCGCTGATGCTGTTCGATCCGGAGCGGATCCTTGCCGAGCAGGTAGGGGGCGATGATGTCGTGGATATGGGCCTCGGCGGCGCCGGGACCGTAGAAGGTTTCGCCAAGCCCATCCGCACCGTCATCGTCTATGACGCGGACCCAGAGCAGGTTCGGGTATTCCTCGATCCGGATGGTTTCGATAGCCGAGACTTTCGCGCCCATTCTGTTCCTCCACCTGAGTCACCGGTCTTTGCCGTTTTTTCGATTGTGGAACGAAGAGAGGCCAAGCGCCAGCGGACGCCGGGAAAGAGGCGTGTTTCTCAAAAGCATCAATCTCGATCAGGCCTGCTAATTTCAAATATTCTTGCAAAAAGTGTTTTTCGGCGTGGCGGACGCGAAGCATGCAGGAGGCCTTGGCTGAAATATAAATATTTCATGACCATAGATAAATTTATTCACAAACCGTTGATGTATGGAGTCAACACCATCGATGCTCTCGCAATCAATGGGCATCAAAATTTAACGCATAAGATGAAAAGCGATCTTGCTGGGGGATTGGATATATGCATTTTCTCCTGAAGATTGCATAAAATTGGAGGTGTTGATGAAAAAGAGTATCTTGAGTTTGGCTTCAGTTTCCACCGCTGCCTTGATGCTTTTGTGTCTGTCTGCTCCGGTAAAAGCCGATGATCCTTGCGTTGCCGTGGGGGGCGGTTCTCTCTGCGGCTCAAGTGATAAAGGTGTTCAGAGCTACAAGGGGATCCAATATGCACAGGCATCCCTCTGGAACAGCTCGGTAATCACATCATCCTATCAGGCAAAGACGCCAGCCACGGACTATGGGGCGCCCTGTCCTCAGGGGCAATCTGCGGAAACCTTAAGCGATTGCCTCTTCCTGAATATATGGACGCCTGCTGAACCGGGTGCTCCTGCGGATAAAACCGTGATGGTTTTCATTCACGGCGGGGCATTTGTTTTTGGTTCGGGTGGTCAGCAAGGGCAGAACAACCCTTATGATGGCAGCAATTTCGCAGCTGACCAGAATGTGGTTCTGGTGACTCTCAACTATCGTTTGGGGGCAGCGGGTTTTCTGTACGACCCGAATATTGACGCATTGCAGAAAAATGGCGGCAATTTCGGTATCGAGGATCAGATCAATGCCCTGAAATGGGTTCGCGCGAATATCGGTGCTTTTGGTGGCGATGCCTCGAAGGTGACGATTTTTGGTGAGAGCGCGGGTGCTATGTCCGTCGGTCTGCACATGTTTTCCTCGGAAGCCTCGTCCGGATTGTTTCGCGGTGCGATCATGGAGAGTAATCCGATAGGGGTTATCTATCGGGATTTTTCCGAGGCTTCGGCGGATTCTGTCACGTTCTTGCAGTGCCTGAACGCGGTAATAGACAATCCCAAGGCAACTCAGTGCGGCACGTTGGCTACAGCTCCGAAACTGCCGGAAACGGCTGCCGGCGGAGATACGTTGCTCGCGGCGACGAAACTTTATGAAAAAGTGCTAAAGTCTTCCGGTCGGGTAAGACGGGACGGTTTACCCGAAGCGTTGCCGTTCGCACCGGTCATCGAACCAAATTCGTATCTTGCCGCTCAACCAGCCGAGGCCGTCGAGGGTAAGGCTCCGGTCCCGTACATGTATACCTTCAACAAATCCGAGGGGGTGCTCTTCGCAGAACTTGCTGCGCAGAAATGGACCGGTAAATTCGCATTGCCGCTGATTTATTCTATGTTGATCGGCGATATGTTCGCGACCTCAGACGAGATTCTCGATAACGAGAAATATCGAAAGCATCCGGAGAGTCTGGAACGCACTATTGACTCAATGGGAAGCCTGATTACGGATTTTGCCTTTGCATGCGGTAACATGAAGGCAAATCAGACGGCGAATTCGGATAGTGTCTGGGGCTTTGTCGTTCTGCAGCAGCCGGTTGTACCGTCCACTCCTCCTGTTGATGCATGCGCCCCGGCGAACAAGGCTGGCAATGTATGCCATGAAGCGGAACTACCGTTCGTGTTCAACAATTTGCCGAATGGAGCTGGGCCAAACGACATCAAGCTCGCGAAGAACATGAACAAGGTTTGGGCAACCTTTGCAATGGACCCTGCCGGTGGGCCGGGAACGGAATGGGCGCGGTGGAAAGCAGGGCATACCGGGCTTAATGCCTTTGCGGAGCCAGCAATTTCACCGGTTCCTGATATCTACGGGACATCTCAGTGCGACTTCTGGAAAAACCAGGAGCCGCGAGTAAATCCATAACCAAGTGGCAATAAACAATGCCTGATATTGCCGGACCGCGTGGAATACCCGCGCGGTCCGCTGTTTGGTTATTCGTAACTTCTGGCGTCCTCGATGACCTTGCCGTCATTGGCGAGGCTGCCTTCGGTGACCAGAGAGACGGCCCCGCGCAGTTTCGTGACGGATTGCAGGCTGGCTGCAACAGCGTCTGAGAGAGCATCTCCGGATGCTGCGGTCTCGCAATGCAGGGTCATCACGTCGTCACCGGTCCGGCCGGTAACGACAAGACGTGCTTTCGAGATTTCCGGATGGCGCTTCACCACCTCGGCAACCTGTCCCGGATGCACGAACATGCCCTTGATCTTGGTGGTTTGGTCCGCGCGGCCCATCCAGCCCTTGATACGCTGGTTGGTACGCCCGCACGGGCTGGTCCCAGCCAGCACTGCCGACATATCCCCCGTGCCGAAGCGGATCAGGGGATAGTGTGGGTTAAGGGTTGTGACGACGATTTCGCCGACTTCGCCTTCGGCCACGGGATCGCCGGTGCCGGGGCGGACGATTTCGACGATCACGCCTTCGTCCAGGATCATGCCTTCAAGGGCCGGACTCTCATAGGCGACGAGGCCGAGATCGGCCGTGCCATAGCATTGCAGGACGCCGCATCCGAGATCGGCGATTTCCTTGCGCAGGCTCGGGGGCAGGGCTTCGCCGCCGACGAGACCTTTCTTCATGCTGGATATGTCGGCGCCAAGCTCGCGGGCCTTTTCCAGAATGATCTTCAGGAAACTCGGGGTGCCGCTATAGCCCGCGGGCTTGAGATCGGCCGCGGCCTGAACCTGCATTTCGGTATTGCCGACACCACCGGGGAACACGGCGCAGCCGATGGCGCGGGCAGCACCGTCGACCATCATGCCGGCCGGGGTCAGGTGATATGAGAAGCAATTATGCAGGATGTCGCCCTTGCGGAACCCGGCGGCGTAAAGCGTGCGAGCAAAGCGCCAGGGATCGGACTCTGGCCCTTCCGCATCGTAAATCGGGCCGGGGGACATGTAGAGCCGGGCAAGGCCGTTTGGCGCGACAGTCGTCATGCCGCCAAAGGGAGGCGTGCTTTTCTGCAGGTCAAGCAAGTCACCCTTGCGGGTGACGGGCAGGCCGGTGAGGGCCGCGCGGCTGGTGATCGTGCCCGGATCAATATCGGACAGCAATTTGCCGAAATAGGCGGTCTTGCCCTTGGCCAGGGCGACCTGAGCGGACAAGGCCGCCATCTGGGCGGCCTCGCGTTCGTCGGTACTGCGGGTTTCAAGCCTGTCGTAAAAATCGCCGCTCATGTCTGTACGGTCCCCAATTCCTGAATGCGTGGCGATGGATCAGCCGAGCCACCGCTTGCGGCGGCGATAATGTTTCACGTCTCGGAAGCTCTTCCGGCCGCCGGTGCTGAGGCCGAGATAGAATTCCTTCACATCCTCGTTCGAGCGCAGGCTTTCCGCATCGCCTTCCATGACGACCCGGCCGTTTTCCAGGATGTAGCCGTATTTTGCGTAACGCAGGGCGACGTTGGTGTTCTGCTCGGCCAGCAGGATGGAAACACCTTCCTGCTCGTTGATCTTCTTCACGATCTCGAAGATCTGTTCGACCAGCTGCGGGGCGAGCCCCATGGACGGCTCGTCCAGCAGGATGGTTTTCGGACGGCTCATCAGCGCCCGGCCAATGGCAACCATCTGCTGCTCACCGCCGGAAGTGTAGCCCGCTAGGCTGGTGCGCCGATCACGCAGGCGCGGGAAATAATTATAGACCATCTCCAGGTCCCGGGCGATGCCGGCCCTGTCCCCGCCGCGCGTAAACGCGCCGGTCATCAGGTTTTCCTCGACGGTCAGATGCTCGAAGCAATGGCGGCCTTCCATGACCTGGATGACGCCCCGCTCGACCAGATGGTGCGGGTTCATCGACTGGATCGGCTGCCCCTCGAAATCGATCGTGCCTTTCGTCACCTCGCCGCGTTCGGACTTCAGCAGGTTCGAGATGGCTTTCAGTGTGGTGGTCTTGCCGGCGCCGTTACCGCCGAGCAGGGCGACGATACCGCCGCGCGGCACTTCCAGCGAAACGCCTTTCAAGACCAGAATGACGTGGTCGTAGATGACCTCGATGTTATTGACGCGGAGTATCGGCTGTTCCGCCCCGGTATCCTGTTCGACCGCTGTCACTTGCATTTCCTCCGGATGGAGGGTGACGGCGCCCCGGGCGCCGTCACCGCTTTTGTCGTTAGCCGCAGGTGCGCGGCGTGATCTTGTTTTCTGCCGCGAATGCCGTGGAATCCTCTTCCACGAGCTCGTTCACCAGATCACGCATCGGCTCGATCCAGTCAGACACGATGGTCCATTTTCCAGAATCGGGATCCCACTGCTGGATGGCGATCTTGCCGTTACCTTCATGGTTCTCGCAGCTGATGTTGACCGGAGGCATGAAGTCCTTGAGACCAAGCCGCTCGAAATCGGCATCGCCAAGCTGGATGGCTTCAAAGCCGTCCCGGACCTGCTCGCCCCGAACATCCTTAGTGCCGTGGATCTTGATGGCGTTCCGAATGGCTTCGGCCGTCAGCACCGCTTCCAGCAGGCCGCGGTTATAGAGGACTTCGCCGATCCGGGCTTCCTCGCCGGCGCCGTTATTCTTGGCGTAGACGTACTTCTTGATGTCGTGCAAGGCGGCGAAATCATCGCCCGGTGCGTGCATGGTGCCAGCAAGATATCCCTTTGCCGCGGCACCTGCGGGAGCCACGTCATTTTCTGAACCCGACCACCAGACGCCGATGAACTTGTCCATCGGGAAACGGATGGCGGCGGCTTCCTTCAGGGCAACCTGATTCATCACGCCCCAGCCCCACATCAGGAGCCAGTCGGGCTTCGCGCGCCGGACTTGCAGCCAGGTGGCTTTCTGTTCCTGGCCCGGATGATCCACCGGGAGCAATACCAGCTCGAAGTCATGTTCCTTGGCGAGCAGCTCAAGGGTCTTGATCGGCTCTTTGCCATAAGCGGAGTTGTGATAGACGAGGGCGATCTTCTTGCCCTTCAGTTTGTCCAGTCCGCCTTCCTTGTCAGCGATATGCTTGATGAAGACGGTGGCCTGGGACCAGTAGGTGCCGGGCGGATTGAAAATGTACGGGAAGATTTTGCCATTGGCCGCCGAGGTCCGGCCATAGCCGAGAGTCAGAAGCGGAATCTTGTCTTCGGTGGCCTTCGGGATCAGAGCGTAGGTCGCTCCGGTGGAGTGCGGGTTCATCGCAAGAGCGCCGGACTGGCCTTCGTTCTTGGTGTTCTCGTAGCACTCGACAGCCTGCTTGGTGTTATAGGCGGTCTCGCACTCGACGACGTTGACCTTGATGCCCTCAATGCCGCCGTCACGCTCGTTGATCATGTTGAAATAATCGAGGAACCCGTTGGCGACGGGGATGCCGTTCGGAGCATAGGGCCCCGTACGGTAGACGAGGTTTGGAACGGTGTAGGCGTCGTAATCCGCCCTGGCCGTATCCACCATCGCCGTGCCGGCGATGACGCCGGCTGCAGCCATGGACAATGCTAGTCTTGTAAATTTCATGGTTGTTAGCCTCCCTATTGCGAGCCGCATTTCCTGCCGCTCATTAAACGACCGCGTACACGTATTGCTGCGCACGCGGGCGACCGTTTGTTCGCAGCCGCTCCCGTCAGTACGGGAAGGGCCAGAGACGGAGCTTCTCCTTGGCGATTTGCCACATCCGGGCAAGACCATGCGGCTCCTTGATAAGAAAGAAGATGATCAGGCTGCCGACCAGCATGACCTCGATATGCTTGGCGGTGTCGACGACGACACCAAGCCCGTCCACCATCAGAACCTTAAGGCCGACCGGCATCAGCGCCATGAAGGCGGCCCCAAGGAAGGAGCCGAGCACGCTGCCGAGCCCACCGATGATGATGGCGAAGAGGACGAAGAAGGATTGCAGGATGTCGAAGGCTTCCGTCACCTCGACGGTGCCGAGCCAGATATGGAAGATCAGCGCGCCGCCGATACCGACATAGAAAGAAGAAACGGCGAAGGCGAGCAGCTTGGTCTGCAAGGGCCGGATACCGAGAAGTTCGGCGGCAATGTCCATGTCGCGGATCGACATCCAGCTTCGGCCGATGCGCCCGCGCACGAGATTGAGGGCGACCCAGGTAAGGACGGCGACGAAACCGAGCACGAAGAGATATTGCGCGGCCGGTGATGCTTGCGGACCGGTGACGAGGACGCCGAACACCTCCCGCGGGGGAGCCGTGATCTGGCTCATGTCGTAATTGTAGAACCAGGGAACCTTGTTGAACATCCAGACCAGGAAGAACTGGGCGGCAAGGGTGGCAACGGCGAGGTAGAAGCCCTTGATCCGGAGGCTCGGCAGGCCGAACAGCACTCCGACCGCAGCCGTGCAGCCACCTGAAAACAGGATCACGAGGATCAGGTTCATTTCAGGGAAGGCCGTGCACAGCTTGTAGGAGCTGTAGGCGCCGACCGCCATGAAGCCGCCGGTGCCGAGCGAGATCTGGCCGCAATAGCCGACGAGGATGTTGAGGCCGAGTGCGATCATCGCATAGATCAGGAACGGCAGCAGGATGGCCTTCGACCAGTAATCATTGATCGCGAAGGGAATAATCCCGATTGCGACCACCAGAATGATGGCCATCAGGATCTTGTCCTGAAAGATCGGAAAGAGCTGCTGGTCGGCCGCATAGTTCCGTTTGAACTGGCCTGTTTCACGGTACAGCATTGGACTTAAACCCTTTCGATGATCTTGTCGCCGAACAGTCCCTGCGGCCTGAACATCAGGAAGGCGAGGGCCAGCATGAAGGCGAACCAGTTTTCCACGGCACCGCCATGGACGCTGTACCAGAAGACTTCGACGATCTTTTCCCCAAGCCCGATGATGAGACCGCCGACAATGGCGCCCGGGATAGAGGTAAAGCCGCCGAGAATGAGAACGGGGAGAGCCTTGAGGGCGATCAGCGACAGGCTGAACTGCACACCGGACTTGCTGCCCCACATGATGCCGGCAACGAGCGCGACAATCCCCGCCACGGACCAGACGATGACCCAGATCTGCTGCAGCGAGATACCGACGGAGAGAGCCGCCTGGTGATCGTCGGCAACGGCGCGAAGGGCGCGTCCGATCCGGGTTTTGGTGAAGAACAGGGCAAGGACAGCCACCAATGAGCCGGCTGCGATGGCCGCGGTGACGTCGAGTTGTTCGATAAAGACGCCATTGATGTCCCAGATGTCGGTCGGCAGGCCGATATCCAGAACTTTCACATCACTGCCCCAGAGCAGATCGCCGACGCCTTCCAGCACGTAGGATAGCCCGAGGGTCGCCATGAACAGGATGATGAGTTCCTGGTTCACCAATGGCCGGAGCACAAACCGTTCGATAACGATCGCGAGCAGGATCATCACCACGATGGTGGCGAGAATGGCGAGGATCACGATGGCTGCTTTCGGCAGGCCCGTGCCCTCCATCATTTCCATCAGACCGGTGAGGGTGAGGGCGGCGAAAAGGGCCATCACGCCCTGGGCGAAGTTGAAGACGCCCGATGCCTTGAAAATAAGGACGAAGCCGAGGGCGACGAGCGAATAAAGTACGCCGGTCATCAGCCCCTTGATGACGGTTTCGATGAGAAAGGCAGGCTCGGTCGCCATGTCGACGAACGGTTGAACCATTAAAGAGTGTAGAAACTCCACTGTACGATCTCCCGTGGCGCAGCGCGCTATTCGTGGCTGACGCCGAGATAGGCATCGATGACATTCTGGTTGGCGCGGACCTCGTCGGGCGTGCCATCGGCGATCTTGCTGCCGTAATCCAGCACGACGACACGGTCGGACAGGTCCATGACCACGCCCATGTCATGTTCGATCAGGACCACGGTGGTGCCGAACTCCTCGTTCACATCCATGATGAAGCGGGACATATCCTCCTTCTCCTCGACATTCATGCCGGCCATCGGCTCGTCGAGCAGGAGGATATCGGGATCCATCGCCAGAGCGCGGCCGAGTTCGACCCGCTTCTGCAACCCGTAGGGCAGGCGGCCGACGGGCGTGCGGCGGATCGGCTGGATCTCCAGAAAGTCGATCACCTTTTCCACATGTTCCCGATTTGCTAGCTCTTCCTTCTGGGCCGGGCCGAAATAGAGGCATTGCCAGAAGAAGTTGGACTTCATCTTCAGCAGACGCCCGGTCATCAGGTTGTCGAGCGTGCTCATGCCGCGGAACAGGGCGATGTTCTGGAAAGTCCGGGCGATACCGTTCGAGGCGGCGAAATATGGATCCATGGACGGGAAGGTCTTGCCGGCAAAGTGGATCTGCCCCGAGCGCGGCTTGTAGAAGCCGTTCAGGACATTCAGCATCGACGATTTCCCGGCCCCGTTCGGGCCGATGATTGCCCTGATCTCGCCCTTTCGGACGTCAAAGCTGACATCATTGATGGCGGTTACCCCGCCGAATTTCACCACGATGTTTTCAACCGCGAGGACCGGATCTCCGATGATCCGCGTATCGACGCCGCCGGAGGGAAGATCCCTCCCGCCAGTCTCTATTACTTGTGCTTCAGCCACGGATCAGCCTGCCTTTTTCATTGCCGGCGCTGCGGCGCCGTCGACTTGCATGATGTGCATGGACGCCTGGATATTGCCTTTGCGGCCATCCTCGAACGTCACCTCGGAATTCATTTCCGCCCTCTCGCCATCGCCGTACAGCGCTTCGATGATCGGACCATAACGCTCGGAAATGACGCTGCGGCGGACCTTGCGGGTGCGCGTCAGCTCGCCGTCATCCGCGTCCAGCTCCTTATAAAGAAGCAGGAACTTCCGGACTTTCTGGGTGTCCGGAAGACTTTCGTTCACATGGGCGATCTCGTCTCGGACCAGTGCGTAGATTTCTGGCCGGTCCGAGAGGTTGGTATAGGAGGTGAACGGGATGCGGGCTTTCTCCGCCCATTTAGAGACAATGGAGAAGCGCACGCAGATGATCGCCGTCAGATAGTCCTGTCCGGCCCCGAGGATCACCGCCTCGCCGATATAGGGCGAGAATTTCAGTTTGTTCTCAATGTATTGAGGTGAAAACTTCGTGCCGGTGCGGGTCTGGGCGATATCCTTTACCCGGTCGATCACCGTGAGCCGGCCCTTGGTGTCGAAGAAACCGGCATCACCGGTATGCATCCAGCCGTCCTTCATGTCTTCCCTGGTGGCTTCCTCGTTCTTGTGGAAGCCGCGGAACATGTTCGGGTGCCGGGTGATGATCTCGCCGACACCGTCGCTATCGGCATCGATGATCTTCACCTCGCAGCCTTCGAAGGGCACGCCTACCGTATCGACATCGATTTCCTTGCCGTCCTGCAGGGTATAGGCGCCGAGCAGTTCGGTCTGGCCATAGAGCTGTTTCAGCGGCACGCCCATGGCAAGGAACAGTTTGAAGGTGTCGGGGCCCATCGCGGCGCCGCCGGTGGCGGCGGAGCGCACATTGGCGAAGCCGAGCCGGTCGCGCAGGGCGCCGAACAGAGCGACTTCGGCCAGCCAGGATTTGCCGCCTTTTTCCACGGCCTCGCGGCCGAGCTGGACACCCTTGTCAAATATCCACTGGGTCAGTGGTCCCGCATCCATCACCCGGGCCCGCATGTCGGCCGCGATCTGTTCCAGGACGCGCGGTGCCAACAGCATGAAGGTCGGGCCGATTTCGCGCAGGTCGTGCATCGCGGTTTCCTCGCTCTCCGGGAAACTCACCTTCATGCGGGAATTCAGGCCGAAGCCGATGGTATAGACCTGCTCCATGATCCAGGGCATCGGCAGCACGGAGACATATTCGTCCGTCGCGTCCTTGGGGTCTGTCTTCAGGTAAAGCTGGGTGTGACGGACAAAGTTGCCGTGCGGCAGCTCCGCCAGCTTCGGATTGGAGGTGGTGCCCGAGGTGGTGCAGAGAATGGCGATATCCTCGCCCGTCACATTGTCGACCATCTGGTCGAACAATTCCGGCGAGGCGGCATGGATCTCGGCGCCACGGGCAACCAGATCGTCGAAGCTGACGATGCGCGGGTCGTCGAATTTCCGCATGCCGCGCGTATTGGAATAGATGATTTTCTCGATCGTCCCGGCGCGGTCGCCGAGATTGAGGAACTTGTCGACCTGCTCCTGATCCTCGGCATAGGCCATTCGGGCCGCGCTGTAGCCGGTGAGATAGGCGATCTCGTCTTCCAGCACGTCGCGATAGAAACCGATGGTCATCGCGCCGACGGACTGGGCCGCGAGTTCGGCGCAGATCCAGTCCACATTGTTATCGCCGATGATGGAGAAGACATCGCCCTTGACCAGACCGGCTTCACTCAGGGCAAGCGCGAGATTACGGACCCGCTCGAGATACTCGGCCCAGGTGAATTCGGCCCAGACACCGAAATCCTTCTCGCGCAGTGCAACATCATTGGGAAAACGTTCCGCATTGAAGCGGAGGAGCTTCGGCAACGTGTCGTAAACCGAAGCGTCCGGATATTCGTACGCCATTTTCCGTCCCTATTACTCGGGCCGAAACCGGGCAGGCGCAGACGGAGCTCTGCTATGGATTATAGCTGTGGATACACTCGTGGCGTGTTGCCGCGAGCCGTTCCTCCCTGTCTGTCCTGGCCCTTGACCTCCACGTTTGCCGCGGATGATCAGCTTCGGACCATTTGTTATTTCCGGGTCTGGCGACATTGCGCCGGACCTCGTCATCGGTGCCGATTTTTGGATGCACTCGTTCCAAGGTCAACAAGATAATTTTGATTTTTGCAATTTGCGGAACTGAATTTCGCAAAATCTCAGGGGCGCCTGAACACTGTTCACTGGTACTTTCCGGTGGAGTTTCCTATATAAAAGGTGCGCGTTTCGGAGCGCTCTCCACCCGCGCCAAAAAAGTTAATTGGGAGAGACCGGACCGAGGCGCTCCTCGGGCGGCCGTCATCACCGAGCTCAAATAGGAGATGAAAGTGACTGCTGGCCAAGACAGCCTGAAAACCCGACGTACGCTCAAGGCGGCCGGGAAAAGCTATGATTATTACAGCCTCGAAGCCATGGCGGATGCCGGTTTTCCGGAGATTCGCAAACTTCCGCACTCGCTGAAAGTGCTGCTGGAAAACCTGTTGCGTTACGAAGACGGGCGCACGGTGACCCTGGACGACGTCAAGGCGCTGTCCGAATGGGTGAAAAACAAGAAGTCCTCCCGCGAAATCGCCTACCGCCCGGCCCGGGTCCTGATGCAGGACTTCACCGGCGTTCCGGCCGTGGTCGATCTCGCCGCCATGCGCGACGCGATGACCGAACTCGGCGGGGATCCGGAAAAGATCAATCCGCTATCCCCCGTCGACCTTGTGATCGATCACTCGGTCATGGTGGATGCGTTCGGTGGTCCCGACTCGTTCAAGAAAAACGTCGAGTTGGAGTTCGAGCGGAACGGCGAGCGGTACGAGTTCCTGCGCTGGGGCTCCAAGGCATTCCGCAACTTCCGCGTTGTCCCGCCGGGAACCGGCATTTGCCACCAGGTCAACCTGGAGCATCTGGCCCAGACCGTCTGGACCAAGGACGAGGACGGCAAGACGATTGCCTATCCGGACACGCTGGTCGGCACCGACAGCCACACCACCATGGTGAACGGCATGGCCGTGCTCGGCTGGGGCGTGGGCGGTATCGAGGCGGAAGCGGCCATGCTCGGCCAGCCTGTCTCCATGCTGATCCCGGAAGTTGTTGGTTTCGAGCTGACCGGCAAGCTGCCGGAAGGTGCGACGGCGACCGATCTGGTGCTGATCGTGGTGCAGATGCTCCGGAAGAAGGGCGTGGTCGGCAAGTTCGTCGAATTTTACGGATCGGGCCTTGCCCATCTGTCTCTCGCGGATCGGGCGACCATCGCCAACATGGCTCCGGAATATGGTGCCACCTGTGGCTATTTCCCGATCGACGAAGAGACCCTCAACTACCTGAAGCTGACCGGCCGCGAAGATGACCGGATCGCGCTGGTGGAGGAATATTCCAAGGCCCAGGGCATGTGGCGGGACGATGCGCAGGAAATGGTCTTCACGGACACCCTGTCGCTTGATCTCGGCACCGTGGTGCCGTCGATTGCCGGGCCGAAGCGTCCGCAGGACCGTGTTCTGCTGACCGAATCCGCTCCGGAATTCGCCAAGGCCTTCAAGGATCTTGCCGGTGGTGTCTCGCCGCGCTCGATCCCGGTCGAGGGGCATGATTACGCGCTGGATGACGGCGACGTGGTGATTGCCGCCATTACCTCCTGCACCAACACGTCCAACCCAACAGTAATGATCGCCGCCGGCCTCGTTGCCCGGAACGCGGCGGCCAAGGGCCTGACGGTGAAGCCGTGGGTGAAGACCTCGCTCGCACCGGGCTCCCAGGTCGTCACCGATTATCTCGAAAAGGCCAACCTGCAGGTCGAGTTGGACAAGCTTGGCTTCAACCTGGTCGGTTATGGCTGCACCACCTGCATCGGCAATTCCGGTCCGCTTGACTCTCACATCGCCGAGGCGGTGGAGAAGGGCGATCTGGTCGTGACCTCCGTGCTGTCCGGAAACCGGAATTTCGAGGGCCGGGTGAACCCGCACGTCAAGGCGAACTATCTCGCCTCGCCGCCGCTGGTTGTCGCCTATGCCATCGCCGGTAACATGAACGTGGATCTCTACAAGGACGCGCTTGGCGAGGATCCGGACGGCAACCCGGTTTACCTGAAGGATATCTGGCCGACCAATCAGGAGATCAGCGAGATCCTGAAGGCCGGTCTCAGCCGCGAGATGTTCCAGAAACGCTATGCCAACGTGTTCGAGGGCTCGGCGGAATGGCAGGCGGTGCAGACCACCGGCAGCCTGACCTACAACTGGAACGACGGCTCGACCTACGTCCAGAACCCGCCTTACTTCAAGGGCATGACGAAGGAGCCGGGCGCTCTGGCGGACATCGGCAATGCCCGCGAGCTGGCCATCCTCGGCGACAGCATCACGACCGACCACATCTCACCGGCCGGCTCCATCAAGTCGGACGGCCCGGCGGGTGACTATCTGCGTGAACGGCAGGTCCGTCCAGTGGACTTCAACGCCTATGGCGCACGGCGCGGTAATCATGAAGTCATGATGCGCGGCACCTTCGCCAATATCCGCCTGAAGAACGAGATGGTGGATGGCGTGTCCGGCGGCTACACAGTGCATTATCCCTCCGGTGAGCAGATGGCGATCTACGACGCCGCCATGCGCTACGAGAAGGAGGGCG
>TARA_R110002051_G_scaffold43159_5_pt1 | contig 37694 bp, 35 predicted proteins | sample TARA_R110002051 | Tara Oceans TARA_R110002051 (sample SAMEA4397023) | marine metagenome | biome: Polar Biome; feature: [MES] marine water layer (ENVO:01000295) within the mesopelagic zone...; material: water (ENVO:00002006), including particulate matter (ENVO:01000060) such as...... | reverse complement strand
AGCAGCAGGTTTGAGCCAACAGAATGCGTCATATTAATCGTACGGATACTCTAAGCCAAACGAGCGCGCCGGGAGACGGGTGCGCTCACATCAATCCCGGGCTGTTCAGTGGCCCTCGTAGGAGACCAGCGTTCGCACCTGCACGCCAAGATCCTCGAGCTTCTTGCGCCCGCCCAGATCCGGCAGGTCGATGACGAAACAGGCCGCCACAATGTCGGCGCCCATCTGCCGGAGCAACTTGACCGCACCCTCGGCGGTGCCGCCGGTGGCGATCAGATCGTCGACCAGGATCACGCTTTCGCCCGCCGCGATGCCATCCTTGTGCATTTCCATTTCATCGACGCCATATTCCAGGCTGTAGGCCACGCGCACCGTGTCATGCGGCAGCTTGCCCTTCTTGCGGATCGGCACGAAGCCGGCCGACAACTGGTGCGCCATGGCGCCGCCGAGAATGAAGCCCCGGGCTTCGATACCGGCAATCTTGGAGACCCTGAGCCCGGCATAGGGATGAACCAGTTCGTCAACCGCCCGGCGGAACGCCCGCGGCGCACCCAGAAGCGTGGTGATGTCGCGAAACAATATCCCCGGCTTGGGATAATCCTTGATGGTGCGGATGGAAGCGCGAAGCTCGTTTTCAAGATCGGTCATCGACATGGTCCTCAGGTTGCAACCCATTGTGCGCCGGACATGAAAACGCCGCCCGCAGGCGGCGTCTTCGAACTTACCGGATGTCGGCAGGATCAGTGTTCCTTGTTTGCGTACACTGCCTTTTTCGTCAGGTACATCAGTGACGAGAAGATCGCCAGGAAGATAATGACCATGAAACCGGTGCGCTTGCGATCTTCCATGTGTGGTTCGGCCGCCCACATCATGAACGCGGACACGTCCTTGGCATACTGGTCCAGTGTTTCAGGCGTGCCGTCATCATAAGTCACCATGCCATCATCGATCGGCTGGGCCATTGCCAGAGACGCAGAGCCGAGAAAATACGGGTTGTAGTGCGTACCTTCGGCAATCTCGACGCCTTCCGGCGGCTCTTCGTATCCGGTCAGCAGCGAATAGATATAGTTCGGTCCGCTTTCGTTGTAGCCGGTGAAGATATCGAAGATAAACTGCGGAAACCCGCGCTCGACATAGCGTGCCTTGGCCAGGAGCGAGAAATCAGGCGGAACCGCACCGTTGTTGGCGTAGGCTGCTGCCTGGACATTGGGAAACGGTGACGGGAAATAATCCGCCGGAATGGCAGGACGAGTGAACATTTCACCGTCGCCGTTCGGGCCGTCTTCAACGTCGTAGTTGGCAGCAAACGATTTGACCTGCTCTTCGGAATAACCCAGATCCTCAAGCGTGCGGAATGCAACCAGATCCATCGAATGACACGCGGCGCAAACCTCGGTGAAGACCTTCAGGCCACGCTGCAGCTGAGCCTTGTCGTAGGTGCCGAACGGACCCGCGAAAGACCATGACTGTTCTTTCGGATGATGGATGGGGTAGTGCGGGGTTGCAGCCGGCTCTTCGGCGGCAATTGCCGAGCTGACGCCAACAATGGCGGCCAGAGCGAGCGGAGCAATGCTTGCAAGAAGCTTTTTCATATCTCAGATCCTTTCCGTCGCGCGCCGCTCAGCCGCGGGTTTCTGGTGACGCGACCGCGGATGCCGCAGCCCCGCCCTTGCCGCCATTTTTGGCAAGCACGGCTTCGGTGATGGAGTTTGGCAGACGCCTGGGCGTTTCTATCAATCCCAGCACCGGCATGATGATCAGGAAGAACCCGAAGTAGTAGAACGTCGAGATCTGCGCCATCGTCGTGTACACGCCTTCCGCCGGCTTGGCGCCAAGCCAGCCCAGGAAGATCGCGTTGGCGACGAAGATCCAGAAGAACAGCTTGTACCAGGGACGGTAAACCGCCGAGCGAACCTTCGAGGTATCAAGCCATGGCAGCACGAACAGCACGAGGATCGAGCCGAACATGGCAAGCACGCCACCAAGCTTGGAATCGATTGGTCCGATGTTGAAGGTGATGGCGCGAAGGATCGCGTAGAACGGCAGATAGTACCATTCCGGAACGATATGCGCGGGGGTCTTCAGCGAGTCCGCAGGGATATAATTGTCGGCATGACCGAGGAAGTTCGGCATGAAGAAGATGAAGTAGGCAAACACCATCAGGAAGATGCTCATCGCCAGACCATCCTTGATGGTCGCATAAGGCGTGAACGCAACGGTGTCGGTCTTCGACTTGACTTCAACGCCGGTCGGATTGGTCTGACCGGTCACATGCAGCGCCCAGACATGCAGGATCACCACACCGACGATCATGAACGGCAGCAGGTAATGCAGCGAGAAGAAGCGGTTGAGCGTCGGATTGTCGACCGCAAATCCGCCGAGCAGCAATTGCTGGATCGGCTCGCCTATCCCCGGGAAAGCCGTGAAGAACCCGGTGATCACCGTTGCGCCCCAGAACGACATCTGCCCCCAGGGCAGCACATAGCCCATGAAGCCGGTTGCCATCATCAGCAGGAAGATGACAACGCCCAGGATCCACAGGATTTCGCGCGGAGCCTTGTACGAACCGTAATACAGGCCGCGGGCGATATGCAGATACACGGCAACGAAGAAGAACGACGCGCCGTTGGCGTGCATGTAGCGCAGCAGCCAGCCGGAATTGACGTCGCGCATGATCTTCTCGACCGAATTGAACGCCAGAGTGGTGTCGGCGGCATAATGCATGGCCAGCACGATGCCGGTCACAAGCTGCACCACCAGCATCACTGAAAGGATACCCCCGAAGGTGTAGGCATAGTTCAGGTTCCGCGGCACCGGATAGGAGACGAAACTGTCATGCACCAGCCGCGTAACCGGCAGGCGTGCATCCATCCACTTCCCGAAACCGGTCGTGGGCTGATAAGTCGAATGATCGCTGCTCATGGTCTAAAGCCCCCTTAGCCGATTTTAATAACGCTGTCAGACACGAAGGAAAACACCGGAACCGGCAGGTTTTCCGGCGCCGGGCCCTTTCGGATGCGGCCGGCCGTGTCGTAGTGCGAGCCGTGGCAGGGGCAGAACCATCCGCCAAAATCACCGGCCTGACCGAGCGGGATACACCCAAGATGAGTGCAAACGCCGATCATCACCAGCCAGTTTTCCTTGCCTTCGCCGGCGGAACGATCAATGTCGGTCGCCTCAGCCGCGCTGGCGATGTTGGCGTTGCGCGCCACCGGATCCTTGAGATCTCCAAGGGCAACAGCCTTGGCTTCCTCGATTTCGGCTTCTGTGCGGTTGCGGATGAAAACCGGCTTGCCGCGCCATTTTACTGTCAGCGACATTCCGGGTTCAAGGCTTTCGACATTCACCTCGATGGATGAGACCGCAAGTGTCGAAGCATCCGGGCGCATCTGGTCGATGAACGGCCAGGCAAAACTGCCCACACCGACCACGCCTGCCATCCCGGTGGCGATGTAAAGAAAATCGCGGCGGGTAGGTTCGCCCGCGCCTTCGCTGTGTGTCATTGGCTCACTCACGGCTCAACGTCCTCTTCAAGCTGCGTCTGGACAGGTCTTCCGTCCCGTTACAGGCAATTCCGACCCCACCGCTATAGGCAGATTCGGCGGTAGCCGACAATGCGGCGGAATTCTGTCAATCGCGCGGTTTCTATGCGGGTTGGAAAGAGAAGTCCAGACCAGACGAACGGAGAAGGCCACATTGTCGCGGAAAAATGCCGGGCTACTCCGCAGCTTCCTCCACACCGATGAATCCGCCCGACTGGCGAGCCCACAAATCGGCGTAAAGACCGCCGCGCGCAAGCAGTTCTCCATGTGTACCGGTTTCCAGGATTCGCCCTTCGTCCATCACCACCAGACGATCCATCCGGGCAATCGTCGACAGCCGGTGGGCAATCGCGATGACGGTCTTGCCTTGCATCAATTCGTCCAGGTTCTCCTGAATCGCCGCTTCGACCTCCGAATCGAGCGCCGATGTCGCTTCGTCCAGCACCAGAATCGGCGCGTTCTTGAGCATGACCCGGGCAATGGCGATGCGCTGCCGCTGTCCGCCCGACAATTTCACCCCGCGATCGCCGACATGCGCATCAAGTCCCTTGCGGCCGCGCTGGTCGGACAGGCCCTGGATGAAATCCAGCGCTTCAGCCGTGCGCGCCGCCTCGAGGATCTCAGCATCGGCGGCGTCGGGACGTCCGAACACGATGTTCTCCCGGATCGAGCGGTGCAGCAGCGCGGTATCCTGCGTCACCATGCCGATCGCCTGGCGAAGCGATTCCTGGCTGACATCGGCAATGTTCTGGCCGTCGATCTCGATCCGGCCCGACTGCAGATCGTAAAACCGCAGCAACAGATTGACGAAGGTCGATTTGCCCGCGCCGGACCGCCCGACCAGACCGAGCTTTTCGCCCGGCGCAATCGACAGCGAAAGATTGTCAATCACCGGCATCGAGGCGTCGCCATAGTTGAAACAGGCCTGCTCGATGCGGATGGCGGCCGACCGCACCTCAAGATCGGCAGCCCCGTCGCGATCGTTCAGCCCGATCGGACGCGCCACCAGTTCAGCCGAATTCTGCACCGTGCCGAGATTGCGCATCAGGCTGTTGAGCTGGGTCATCATCCGCCCCAGCAGCATGTTGAGCCTGAGCACCAGCGACAAGGTGAACGCCACGGCGCCGACCGAGATCGCGCCGTTAAGCCAGAGGTTGATCGAAAATCCGGCAATCGCGGCAATCATCACACCCGACAGCGCCGCCAATGAAGCCCGCACTCCGGTCAGATGCCGGGTGAAGGGCAGAATTGCGGCCAGAAACTGGTCAAATCCCTCTTTGATATAGCGGTCGTTGTCAGCTTCGCGCGCATAAAGCTTGAGGGTCTGGATATTCGAATAGCTGTCGGTGAGGCGTCCGGTCAGCATCGCCGAGGCTTCGGCATTGGCCCGGGCATAGCGCCTTATGCGCGGCACGAAAAACCGCGCCAGCAATCCGAAGGCCGCGATCCAGAACAGCACCAGCGCCGACAGTCGCCAGTCGAGTTGCGCCACCAGCGCCATGGTGGTGGCGGTGTAGATCAGGATGAACCACACCACCTGCAACAGCGCCACCATGAAGTCGCCGGTGGCCTGCCCCGCCGACCAGACCTTGGTGACGATGCGACCGGCGAAATCATTCTGGAAAAAGGCCAGGCTCTGACGCGAGACATGCGCGTGCGCCTGCCACCGCACCAGGTTGTAAAACCCCGGCACCACCGTCTGCTCTTCAACCAGAGCCGCCACAGTGACCACGACAAATCGCGCCAGCACCACCACAAACAGCATGAACCCCAGCGTCGGACCGTGGGCCGCGATCAGCCCCTCCCAGCCCGCCGCCGGCTCCGCCGCATCGAGCACATCGACCAGCCGTCCGACAAAGTAGAACAAGGCCGCTTCGAGCAGCGCCACCAGGCCGCCAAGCGCAAGCATTGCCGCGAAAGCGCCCTTGGCCTGCCCGACATAATGCCACAGGAAGCCAAGCGTCGAGGTCGGAGGCCGGTAGCTGGAACGCCGCACAAACGGATCGATCCAGCCTTCAAACAAATCGAGCAGGGGCCGGAAAATCATGGATGCAACAATAGCGCGCGCGCTTTGTTTGGCAATCCGGATATCCCCTATTCCGCAGCCCTGGCGTCAACCTCCGCATCGATGAAGCCGCCGGATTGCCGCGACCAGAGATCGGCGTAAATCCCGCCCGACAGGATCAGATCGTCATGGATTCCGGTTTCGATGATCTCGCCCTGGTCCAGCACCACCAGCCGGTCCATCTGCGCAATCGTCGACAGACGGTGCGCAATGGCGATCACCGTCTTGTTTTCCATCAGCGCAAACAGGTTTTCCTGGATCGCCGCCTCGACTTCCGAATCGAGCGCGGAGGTCGCCTCGTCGAGCACCAGGATCGGTGCATCCTTGAGAAACACCCGTGCAATGGCGATGCGCTGGCGCTGTCCGCCCGAAAGCTTGACGCCGCGTTCGCCGACATGGGCGTTCAGACCGGTGCGTCCGGCGACATCCTCCAGCCCTGCGATGAAATCGAGCGCATTGGCCTTGCGCGCCGCCTCGATGATCTCGGCTTCCGTGGCCTCGGGCCGTCCGTAGGCAATATTGTCGCGGACCGAGCGGTGCAGCAGCGAGGTATCCTGGCTGACCATGCCGACCTGGCCTCTGAGGCTGTCCTGGCTGACTTGCGAGATGTCATGACCGTCAATCAGCACCCGTCCGGATTCAAGGTTGTAAAACCGCAAGAGCAGATTGACGAGCGTGGTCTTGCCTGCGCCGGACCGTCCGACCAGTCCGATCTTCTCGCCGGGCTTGATCGAGAGCGACAGATCCTCGATCACACCGCTCTGCTTGCCGTAATGAAACCGGACATTTTCGAAGCTGATGGCCCCCTTGCGGGCGACAATCTCGCTGGCGCCGGGGTTGTCGATCACATCATGCGGCTTGATCATCATGCCCATGCCGTCCTGCACCACGCCGATATTCTCGAAGAAGCCGGAGACTTCCCACATGATCCACTGCGACATGCCGTTGATCCTCAGCGAAAGCCCGATGACGATGGCAATCGAGCCGACCGAGACAATGCCGGTCAGCCAGAAGCCGATCGACATGGCCGAAACCACGAACACCAGGATCGAGTTGTTGAAATAGATCAGCGTCTGGAACAGCGTCACCTGGCGCATCTGCCGGTGCACGGTCTGCAGGAACATGTCCATGCTTTCCTGTGCATAGGCCTCTTCGCGGCCGGCATGGGAAAACAGCTTGACGGTCGAGATGTTGGTATAGCTGTCGACAACCCGCCCGGTCATCGCCGAACGGGCATCGGCCTGATCGGCCGATATGCGCTTGAGTTTCGGCACGAAATGCATGATCAGCCCGATATAGACCGCCAGCCAGAACAGCAGCGGCAGCACCAGCCGCCATTCTGCGCTCGCCACCATTCCGATCATGGCGATGAAATAGACCGAGACATAGACGAACACGTCAAGCAGCTTCATCACCGATTCGCGGATCGCCAATGATGTCTGCATCACCTTGGTGGCGACCCGGCCGGCGAATTCATTGGAAAAGAAACTCAGGCTCTGGCGCAGCAGATAGCGGTGCATCTGCCAGCGCGCGATCATCGGATAATTGCCCAGCAGCGTCTGGTGAATGATCAGCGAATGCAACGCCACCGTGACCGGCAGGCCGACAAGCACAATCGCGCCCATCCACATCAGGCGGCCCGATTCGCGCTCCAGAAAACCTTGCGGATCGGAATTGGCGAGCCAGTCGACGATCGAGCCGAGAAAACCGAACAGCATCACTTCGCCAATCGAGATCAGCGCGGTGAGAATGGCCATGCCAATCAGCCACGGCGCCGCATCGCGCGAGTAATGCCAGCAAAACGCCACCAGCCCTTCGGGCGGGGCCGAGGGAGTTTCCTCAGGATAGGGGTTCAGTCGACGTTCAAACCATCCAAACATGGATGTCTCCTTGAGGAATGGCGCAGGCCGTGCATGTCGGGTGCAGCGGCAGGACCGGAAATAAGGCAAAGGTCACGCGATGGCGCTGGTTCCCCACAAACAGGGCACGAAAGCCGGATCGGGAAAAGGAAGCCGCGATAAACCCGTTTTCAGAGGCTTGAGGCCGTCAGCGGAAAGCTGATATCAATGATGCACAAGTCAGCCTCCATCGAGTTCGCGTTAAAGATGCCGGCAGTTTAACCGGATTTGGCGGTTTCGCCAGATCGGCGAGAGCGGTTTTGATCAAGATGGCCACATCCTTGCTTGATATTGTGATAAAATCACCACAGAAGCGTTTTCCATGACCAAACCTCTCATCGCTCTTTACCAGCCCGACATTCCCGGCAACACCGGCTCTATCCTGCGGCTCGGCGCCTGCCTCGGTCTCGGCATTCACATCATCGGGCCCGCGGGCTTTGACATGACCGACCGCGCCCTCAAGCGCGCCGGCATGGATTACATCGAAATGGCGGCGCTGACCCGGCACGATGGCTGGGAGGAATTCGAGATCTGGCGCACGACGCAGAAACGCCGTCTGGTGCTGATGACCACGCAGTCGGCCACCCCCTATACCGATGGCGGCGACCAGACGATAACCGCCCAGGACGTGGTGCTGTTCGGCAGGGAAAGCGCCGGCGTGCCGCCCAGAGTCCACGATGCCGCCGACGCACGCCTGACCATTCCCATGGTCGATGGCCGGCGCAGCCTCAACCTCGCCATGAGCGTGGCAATCATCGCCGGCGAGATCACCCGCCGCTTTGGGCTGTAGCGCAGCGCCAGCTCAGTCATAGCTCACAACCTCGAACTCGATGCCGTTCTCGTCATCGAAATAGAAGCGGCGGCCGGGTTCATAATCGGCATGGCTGTGGGTCGGGTACCCCAGCGTCTTGATTTTCTGCTCTGTCGCATCGAGATCCTCCACCACGATGCCGACATGGTTGAGGCTGCCAACCCGGTCTTTCTCGATCTCATGGCGTGCCCGGGCCGACTTGGGTGTGTAGATCGCCAGGTAGTCGTCATCAGTGCCCACATGAATCGACAATCCGTCATTGAGTGCCGGCCCCTGCCAACGGATTTTCCAATCAAACACGTCGCACAGCCATCTGGCGGTGGCGGTGGCATCGGCGACGGTGAAATTGACGTGCTCGAGAGTGGATCGGGACATGATTCGTGTTCCTTGTTTGAGGTGTGATTGTCCAGGATGAGAACCATGCTACTTTCTCAAGTGAACTTGAGGTCAAGGGGTTTTTCATATGCCGTCAGCAAACAGCAAGGGCCGGCTCAGCATTGGCGAAGTCGCCAGTCGCACCGGGCTATCGGTCTCGGCAATCCGCTACTATGACGATCAGGGACTGGTCGCCGCCAGACGCACACCCGGCGGAAAACGCATGTTCATCCGCTCTGACATCAGACGTCTGTCCTTCATCCTGATTGCGCAGAAGATGGGATTTTCGCTGGAGGAAATCCGTACCCAACTGAAGCAATTGCCATTGGAGCGCACGCCGACCAAACGCGACTGGGAGAAAATAAGTCGCGGTTTCCGGGAGCATCTTGATGCCCGCATCGGCATGCTCGAACGGCTGCGCGACCGGCTTGACGGCTGTATCGGCTGCGGTTGCCTGTCGCTCGACGCCTGCCAACTCTACAATCCGGATGATCAGGCACGCAAATCGGGAACCGGGCCACGGCTGGTGGTGCAGAAATCGGTTGATGCCGGCACGGCCTGAATGCGTGACGCCCGGCGATTTCGCGATAACTGCGATTGTTCAATCCGCGGTCGGCAGACGGCGCATGGTGAATTCGATCGTATCGCCGTCTTCGGGCAGCGCCCGCCAGCTTTCGACCTCGGTCCAGTAGGCGGCTTTCGGCCAGTTGGAAAACCATTCGCGCGCCTTTTCGCGCGCTTCATCGCGGCTCATCCGGTATGTCTTGCGCACGAAGCCACCGGATCTGCCGGCGGCCTTTTCGCTGCGCGACCGGGCAATCTCTCGGCGCAAACCGTCAAGCGGAGGGCGGCGGGGTGGAAACTGGCTCATGGTCCTTCCTTGCTGGCAAAAATTCTATCGCAAAACAATGAGTACTGCGAGTCCTGGCATTGCCGGCACAACCTTGCACCCGCCGCCGCGGTAAAAACTCGCGATGGCTCTATCAGTTCCATGGTGAAGACAAGGTTACATCCCGACTTCGGTGCTGCTATGACATAGCCAGCAAAAGACGAGGAATCTTCATGGAACGCCCAACCCTGCCGGTCGGACTACCCGACGACATTGAAGACAAGAAGACCAACGCACGCCAGTGGTTCGAACAGTTGCGCGACCAGATCTGTGCGAATTTCGAGGCACTCGAGGACGAGGTCGACAATCCGCAATCGGCCGGTGAGCCGGGGCGCTTCGAGCGCACGCCCTGGCAGCGCGACGAAGGTGCGGGCGGCGGCGGCACGATGTCGATCATGAAGGGCCGGCTGTTTGAAAAGGTCGGGGTCCACACATCAACCGTCCATGGCGAGTTCTCGCCCGAATTCCGCAAGCAGATCCCCGGCGCCGAGGAAGACCCGAATTTCTGGGCGTCCGGCATCTCTCTGATCGCCCACCCGACCAATCCGCATGTGCCGACGGTGCACATGAACACCCGCATGGTGGTAACCACGAGCCAGTGGTTCGGCGGCGGCGCCGACCTGACCCCGGTGCTCGACAACCGGCGCACCCAGACCGATCCGGACACAATGCTGTTCCACCGCGCCATGGAGATTGCCTGCAACCGTCACGCAGTCGCCGATTATTCCAAATTCAAGGACTGGTGTGACGACTACTTCTTCCTGCCGCATCGCAACGAGGCGCGCGGCATTGGCGGGATTTTTTACGACTGGCAGCACAGTGACGACGAAAAGGGCGGATGGGCTGCAGATTTTGCCTTCACCCAGGATGTCGGGCGCGCCTTCAACGTGGTTTATCCCAAGATCGTCCGCGCCAATTTCAACAAGCCCTGGAGCGAGGAAGAACGCACCGAACAGCTGATCCGCCGCGGCCGCTACGTCGAATTCAACCTGCTTTATGACCGCGGCACGATTTTCGGCCTGAAGACCGGCGGCAATGTCGCATCGATCCTGTCTTCGCTTCCGCCGGTCGTGATGTATCCCTGAGGGAAATCGGAAGACGGCGACATTTTCGCCGCCAGACCGCGAAATTGCAGATCACGCCCGTTTCGGAGCAGCCTTCCGCAGCGCTTCATCAATCAGCTGATTGGCAATCTTCATTCGGGTCGTGGCCGCGTCCCGCCATTCCTCAGGCATCCGGTCGGGATGGTTCATCCGCGCGAAGTTCCGCCGTTTGAGCTGCAGCTCGACCGGCGTATCGGACGGCAGCAGATCAATCTCCTTGGCAATGTCAGCAGGGCTGAGCCGCTGGAAACGCGATGTGTCGATGACCGGTTTTGGCGGCGGCACAAACCCGTCGCTGTCATAATCATAACCGGTATAGACTGCGCCCAGCTGATCGCCGCTTCGCCGGCGATCAAGTCCGGACATCGCGCCGACAAAGCGCGAATTCAGACCGCGTATGCCCGCCCAGGGCACGGAGCCTGGCCTTGGTCCGTCCGGCCGCTCCCGGCTCAGACGATCCAGCACGGTGTCGAACATGCTCAGTCCGATAATCATCGCCAGGTCCTGCCTCCTGCAACTGCAACGGTTCCGGCGACCTACAGGTTCCCCGAAGCCATACTGTTGCGTGCTTCAACAAGGGCAGTCATGCGTTGGCGGTCGCTGACGGGCGACCACGAGCGGGATGAAAGCCACTGCGAAAAAACCTAAAGGAAGATAGTTAACAACACCCAAGCACAGGCCGGCGTGCGAAAGCGCCCAGGCGGCCGGAGATCATCTCGCGGTGCGGCTGAATGATCTTCAAATCACGCAAGCCTTGTCATGGGTCAATGCGCCCGGTCACGTTCCTGCCCAAAATGCCGCCTATTGTGCAATAATCGGGTCTGGCCGATGGGATGGACAGCCCCGAGCTTTGGTTTTGCCATTGAAAAGGAGGATGAGCCATGAAGACGTTCCATTGCGGATCCCTTGTGCCCGGGTGCGAATGGCATACACGGTCCGACAGCGAGGCCGAGATCGTGTCGCGGACAATCGATCATCTGCGCGAGACCCACGGCGAAAGCATCATTCGCCCGACCATCGTCGAGCAGATCAAGGCGCGGATGAGCAACGAAGAAAACGCCGCGTAGCGGATCGGCCGAAGAACGGCCAGCCGCTATTCGAATTCCCTCAACAACGCCTGTTTGTCGAGTGTGAAATTGCTGTCGATCCAGCGCTCTTCGAGCGCCGCCAGTCTGGCTCCCATCCCGGGGCCGGGCTCAACCCCTTTGGCAATCAGGTCCGATCCCGAAACCGGAAAAACCGGCCGCTCCCAACTGGCCGCACGCGCCAGATGACGGCTGTGACCTGCAGCTTCCGTCAGGGCCGCAGCGTCGGTCTCGGCACGCACCCGCGCAGAGACCAGTGACAGCCGGATCCGGTCCGTGATCGGTCCGGCCTCGTGGCGGTACAGCAACCGGTCGAGCGCCGTGATCGCCATTGTCGGGGAAATCGCCGGGGCTTTCGCCCATTTGACCAGCCGTTCCGCCTCCGCCCGAGACATCTTCAAACGGGTCGACAGCTCCTCCATCCGTGCGGCATCAGGCGGCACAATCGCCATCAGCCGAAGCATCGGATCGGGATCCCAGCCGAGCGCGGTTTCCGTGCCGATCAGGCCGGCGATGGAATCGATACCCCATTTCTCGCTCTCCGGCAGCACCATGCTGAGCACGCCCCCCTGCCGCATCCACAACAGCGCCCGTCCCGGATCGCGGGCCTTGAACAGGGTCTTGAGTTCCTTCCAGACCCGTTCTGCCGAGAGCTTGACGAGGCTGTCGCGCGCCCTGGCGCAAGCCTTCAGCGCAGCCGCATCGGGCCGCCCGGCGCCATAATGGGCAAAGAACCGGAAATAACGCAGAATCCGCAGATGATCCTCGGCAATCCGGTCATCGGGATTGCCGATGAACCGCACGGTGCGGCTGACGATATCATCCAGCCCGCCGACAAGATCAATGATGTTGCCGCTGCGGTCGGCATAGAGCGCGTTGATCGTAAAGTCGCGCCGCTCCGCATCGGTCTGCCAGTCATTGCCGAAGACAACCTTCGCCCGCCGGCCATCGGTTTCGGCATCGTGGCGCAGCGTCGTCACCTCGAAACCGCGGCCACCGATCACCAGCGTCACCGTGCCATGTTCGATACCGGTCGGCACAGCACGGATACCGGCAGCCTCAGCGCGTGCCATCACCTGTTCAGGCGCCCATGTGGTGGCAAGATCGGTGTCGGTGACAGGCAGTTCCATCAGCGCATTGCGCACCGCGCCGCCAACCACCCGCACCTCCTTGCCATCCTCGTTCAACAGCGCAAAGATCCGCCCGAGCGCCGGATCCTTGAACCAGCCCTCTGCGGCCACGCTTTGTGCAATGCTCATGCGTAAAGTCTCTCATACATTGTCCGGATGATCCCGGCGGTGACACCCCAGATATGGTGTTCGCCGAATGGCATGACGTAATAATGCCGCTCGATCCCCTCCCAAACCCGGCTTTCGCGCTGGTGATTGGCCTGGTTCATCAGGAAGGAAAGCGGGGTTTCAAACACCGCATCCACCTCGGCCGGGTTCGGCGTGATGACATAGCCCGGACGAACCACCGCCAGAACCGGCGTGATGTGGAAGCCGGTGGTGGTCATGTACACCGGAAGCCTGCCGACAGGTTCGACGAAGCGCCGGTCCAGTCCGATTTCCTCTTCCGCCTCGCGCATGGCGGCAATTTCCGGGCTGTCGTCCTCGGGATCGATCGCCCCGCCCGGAAACGCCACCTGGCCGGAATGCTTGCGCATGGCCACCGCTCGGCGGGTCAGGATCACATGGGCGTCGGGTCCGTCATCCACCACCGGCACCAGCACTGCCGCCTCGCGGAGCCTGACGCCGGCCAGGCTTGAGACCAGATCCGGGTTGAGCACATGGTCGCCATGTCCCAGATGGGCCGGTTCAACGCCGAACGGCCGCTCCGGATCATGCTCCTGCGCGCGCAGGCGAAAATCCCGCGCGTCAAATCTGAGCGGCAGATCGGCAGCAGTGCCGCTCAAAGCTTGGCCTCCAGCTTCGCCATGTCCATCACCGGGAATATCTCGCCGCCGGAGCGGATCACGAACATGTTTTCGTCGTCGATCTCGGCTTCCTCTCCGAGCGCCAGCAGGTCATAGGTGACCGCCCGGTTGACCAGCGCCTCGAGCCGCCCGCGCACCAGCAGGTAGGGTTTGAGCTGTTCGGTCTCGCCCGTGGTGACGAAACGCAGCGGATTTTCGGGCCCGGCGCGCACCACATCGCCGACATTGGTCCTGAATGTGAGCACCGGATGGCCGTTTTCCTCGGCCACCGTCATCTCGACGGCCAAAAACGGCGCATCGACGACCCGGATCCCGATCTTTTCCACAGGCGTGACGAGATAGGTTTTGCCGTCTTCGTCACGGCGCAAAACCGTGGAAAACAGCCGCACCAGCGCAGGCCGGCCAATCGGCGTGCCCATGTAGAACCAGGTCCCATCGGCGCGGATTTCCATGTCGATATCGCCGCAATAGGGCGGATTCCACTGCTCAACCGGCGGCAAACCGTCCTTGCCGGCATTCCGGTCGGCCTGGGCGCGGGAAATCAGCGCCGCCAAACCCGCGGCATCTGTTTTCGTGTCGGTCCTTGTTTTTGCCATTGTCCTGTCCAGCTATGGTTACAGGTAACCAGATAGTCATCTGAACTGCTCTTGTCAGCCTTTCTGCGTAGAATAAGCTGTTTGCGAGCCTAATGCATGTCGCGTTCAAATGGATTATTTGAACGATAACGCACATGCATCATTTCAAAGTGCTACAGCGACCTTTGCGCATACCATCCGATGCGCGGCGCTGTAGAACCAGAACGTGCGGAGAAACCCATGGGACGAATAGACACTGGCGCCAAGCCGATCGACGAAAAGGCAATCATCGCTGCCGCCGAGCAGGCCTTGGCCGATATTTCCGCGGTCAGAACGGCAGTGTCGGAAGTCATTTTCGGCCAGGAAAACGTGGTGGAACAAACCCTGCTGGCGGTGCTCTCGGGCGGGCACGCGTTGCTGGTCGGCGTCCCCGGCCTCGCCAAGACAAAACTGGTTTCGACGCTCGGCACGGTGCTCGGGCTCGGCTCCAACCGTATCCAGTTTACCCCCGACCTTATGCCGTCCGACATTCTCGGCTCCGAAGTCATGGACCAGGACGAGACCGGACGCCGCTCCTTCCGCTTCGTGCCCGGACCGGTTTTCACCCAGTTGCTGATGGCCGACGAAATCAACCGCGCCTCGCCGCGCACCCAGTCGGCGCTGTTGCAGGCAATGCAGGAATACCATGTCACCGTGGCCGGTGCGCCGCATGATCTGCCGCGTCCGTTCCATGTGCTGGCGACCCAGAACCCGCTCGAGCAGGAAGGCACCTACCCGCTTCCCGAAGCCCAGCTCGACCGTTTCCTGATGCAGGTCGATGTGCCCTACCCGGAGATGGCGGCGGAACGCCAGATTCTGCTGGAAACCACCGGCGCCAGCGATGCCGTCGCCCGGCCCGCCGTCACCATGGACCGCCTGGTTGCAATCCAGGCGCTGATCCGGCAGATGCCGGTGCCTGAATCCGTGGTCGATGCCATTCTCGAACTGGTCCGCGTCGCTCGCCCCGGCCATGGCAATGCCAGAATCGATGAAACCGTGTCGTGGGGTCCCGGTCCCCGCGCTGGTCAGGCCATGATGCTCTGCGCCCGTGCCCGCGCGCTCTATGATGGCCGCCTTGCGCCCTCGATCGACGATGTGCGCGCGCTGGCCGAACCGATCCTGCAGCACCGCATGGCGCTCACCTTCTCGGCCCGCGCCGAAGGCATCGGCATCCGCGATGTGATTGCCGGCCTCGTCACCCCGAAAGCCGGGTGAGCCGATGGCCCCGATCGGCCAGCTGACCCAACCGACCGCACGGCTTGACGCGCTGGCCCGCGCCCGCCAGCGCGCAGCCCTGCTGCCCGATTGTCTGGCCGAAGCCCGGCGCGTCGCCAACACCGTGATCGCCGGCTGGCATGGCCGCCGCAAACGCGGCATCGGCGAAACCTTCTGGCAGTTCCGGCCCTATGTCGATGGTGAATCTCTGTCCGGCATCGATTGGCGGCGGTCTGCCCGCGACGACAATCTTTATGTGCGCGACCGCGAATGGGAAGCCGCCCACACCATATGGCTGTGGGCCGACCAGTCCCCCTCCATGCTGTTCAAGTCCGACATCGCCATGGCCGGCAAGGAAAGCCGCGCGCTGGTGCTGATGCTGGCGCTTGCCGAAATCCTGTCGCGCTCGGGCGAACGGGTCGGCTGTCCCGGCGTCATGGATCCGGTTTCCTCCCGCAATGCCGCCGAACGGCTGGCCCTGGCGCTGACCCATGCGCCGCTGCAAACAACGCTGCCTGATCTGGGCCGCGTCGGGCGAATGAGCGATGTGGTGCTGATCAGCGATTTCCTCGATCCCGACGAGACACTGACCCGCTGCATCGGGCCTGCGGCTAGGCGCGGAATCCGGGGGCACGCCATCGAGGTCTCCGATCCCGCCGAAGAGACATTTCCCTATTCGGGACGAACCGAATTCCGCGATCCTGAATCCGGCCAGAAGCTGGTCGCCGGACGCGCTGAAACCGTTGCTGCCGATTACCGCCTGGCCTGGATGGCGCGCAGGGAAGCCCTGGCGCAGGGCGTGCGGCGGCTGGGCTGGAGCTATCTCTCCCATCGCACAGACCGGCCGGCGTCGGAGGCGCTCGCCGCCGCGCATGGTCATCTTTCGGGCATTCCGGCTGTCGCCCGGCCGGTGACGGCATGATCGCGGGTCTGCCCATCGCCTTTGGCGCACCGGCAATCCTGTTCGGTCTGCTGGCGTTACCCGTGATCTGGTGGCTGTTGCGGCTGACGCCGCCGCGCCCGCAGGCCGAACCCTTCGCGCCGCTGGCCATTCTCGCCCGCGTGCTCAAGCCCGAGGAAACCCCGTCGCGCAGCCCCTGGTGGCTGACCGCATTGAGACTGCTGATCGCGGCGCTGGTGATCCTGGCGCTGGCCGAGCCGGTGCTCAATCCGCGCGACAGGGCGCTGTCACCGGATGGCCCGCTGGCGCTGGTCATCGACAATGGATGGGCCAGCGCGCCGGACTGGGAGGCCCGCACCCAAGCGGCTGAAATTCTGATCCGCGAAGCCGAGGATCTCGACGTGCCGGTGTCCATCGTGTTCACCGCCGACCGCCGCCATGACGCCACGCCCGGAACCTTTGAGCGGGCGCGCGAACAGTTGCGCGCCGCCCGGCCGCGCCCGCTGCGGCCGGATCGTTCCAATGCCGTCACGGCGCTGATCGCCGCACTCGGCGAGACCCGGCCCGGCACCCTGGCCTACCTGTCCGATGGCATAAGCACCGGTGATGCCGCCACGGCGCTGAGCCGGCTCGCAGCCCTAGAACCCTCCGCTGTGCGGATCATTGGCGCCGACGGGGCGAAAGCCCTTGTTCTGACCGACGCCGACAATGGCGCCGATGCGCTTGCCGTTTCCGCAAACCGTCTCGAGACCGGAGCCGCTGAGCGCTACCGGTTGTCGGCGCTCGACGGCAAGGGCCGCGAGATCGCCTCAGGAGAGATCCTGTTCGACGCTGGAGAGGCCGGCACGACGGCCACGATTTCCGCCCCCTTCGAGATCCGCAACGACATTGCACGGCTGGATATCGTCGGTCTCGACACCGCCGGATCCGCGCGGCTGCTGGACGACAGTTTCCGCCGCCGCCGTGTCGCGCTGATCTCCGGCGAGGCCTCCGATATCGCCCAGCCGTTGCTGTCGCCGCTTTATTACATCAACCGGGCGCTTTCGCCCTATGCCGATCTGATCGAGGCCGATAGCGCCGACATGTCCGTGGCTGTTCCCAAATTGCTGACACAATCGCCCGCCGTCATCGTCATGGCTGATATCGGCGTGTTGCCGGACGATGTCGTCAAGCCGCTGAACGAGTGGATCGAACGCGGCGGAACGCTGATCCGTTTTGCCGGCCCCCGTCTCGCCGCTGCCCCGTCCGACGATCCGCTGACGCCGGTGCTGCTGCGCAAGGGCGAGCGTGAACTCGGCGGCGCCCTGTCCTGGATCGAACCCCAGCCGCTGGCGGCCTACCCGGCAAACGGGCCCTTTGCCGGCTTGCCCGCTCCGCGTGACGTCACCGTCAGCCGTCAGGTTCTGGCCGAACCCTCCGCCAGTCTCGCCGCGCGCACCTGGGCAAGCCTTGCCGATGGAACCCCGCTGGTCACCGCCGCTGATCGCGGCGCCGGACACATCGTCCTGTTCCATGTCACCGCCGAGGCCGGCTGGTCGAACCTTCCGATCTCGGGACATTTCGTCGACATGCTGCGCCGCATTGTGCAATTGTCCCGCGCGGTATCCGGCGGCGGCGAAGCCGGATCGGGCATCCTGCCCCCCTGGCGCTTGCTCGACGCCAACGGCGCGCTGCTGCCGGCCAGCGGTGACGCCAAGCCGCTCGATCTGACAGGCAATGCGGCGCCACAGGTGTCCGCCGACAATCCACCCGGCCTCTACGGCGCCGAAGATGGCTTTGTTGCACTTAATCTTTATGGTCCGGGCGAAACGCTGAGCCCCGTCGAAATCCCCGATTTCGAAGTTGCCGTCACCCGCGTGCCCGTCGCCGGCGACAGCGCCGTGGATTTCAGGCCCTGGTTGTTTGGCGCGGCGCTGCTGGCGCTCCTGGCCGATACGGTGATCGTGCTGCTGCTCAACGGCGCCTTCCGTCGCCGGAGCTTCAAGCCGGCGGCGGCAGTCGTTGTTCTGGCCGCAGCCGTCTCGCTGGCCTATCTGGCTTCGCCCGGTTCTGCGCGCGCCCAGGACGCGCAGCCCGGAGACGCCGATCTGCTTGCAAGCCTCGATCAGACCCATCTGGCCTATGTCATTACCGGCGATGAGCAAGCCGACACCACCAGCCAATCCGGGCTCGACAGCCTGTCGACCTATCTGAGCATGCGAACCGCACTCGAACCGGGCAACGCCATCGGCGTCGATATCGAAACCGACCAGCTTGGGCTGTATCCGCTGATTTACTGGCCGATGAGCGACACCGCCGAGCTTCCCTCCCCGGCAGCCATCAGCCGGATTGACGCCTACATGAAAAACGGCGGAACGGTTCTGTTCGACACCCGCGACCGGATCGTTGATCTCGGCGGCGGATCGAGCCAGCTGACGCTCCGGTTGCAGCAAATCCTCGCCAGTCTCGACATTCCTCCGCTTGAACCGGTCCCGGCCGATCATGTGCTGACCAAATCATTCTTTTTGCTCGACACATTTCCTGGCCGCTATTCCGACGGACCCTTGTGGGTGGAGGCAACGCCCCAGTCCGACAATCCGGCCGAGCGGCCGGCCAGATCGGGCGATGGCGTGTCCTCGATCCTCATTACCGGCAACGACATGGCCGCCGCCTGGGCCGTGGATGATCAGGGATTTCCGATGTTTTCGACCGTGCCGGCCGATCCATGGCAGCGCGAATACGCCTTCCGCGCCGGGGTCAACATCGTCATGTACATGCTGACCGGCAACTACAAGGCCGATCAGGTGCACATCCCCGCGCTGCTCGAACGCTTGGGACAATGACATGAGTCTGGCCTTCGACCCGTTCCTGCCACTGCCATTGATCCTCGTGATCGCGGTTGTCGCGATCCTGCTTGTCGGATGGGCATTCGCCAAGCGCATGCGCGGCGCAGCACTTCGCGCGCTGGCGCTGGCAGCACTTGTGCTGGCGCTGGCAAATCCGGTTGCCAATTTCGAAGACCGTGAACCGGTGACCAGCGTGGTCGCCATCGTCGTCGACCGAAGCCCGAGCCAGATGACCCCCGACCGCACCGCGCGCACCGATGCGGCCCTGAAAGCGCTCACCGAGCGCCTCGCGCGCTACCCGGCCTTCGAAACCCGGATCATCGAGGCGGTAACCGATCCGGATGCGCAATCGCCCTCCACAAAGCTGTTCGAGGCGCTGGCGTCGGGCGTTCGCGATGTCCCGAGTTCGCGTTTGGCGGGTGCGGTGATGATCACCGATGGCCAGGTGCACGATGTGCCCGGCTCCTTGTCGGCACTTGGTCTTGATGCGCCGCTGCACGGGCTGATTGTCGGCGAAGAGGATGAGATCGACCGGCGCGTTGACGTGGTGCGCAGCCCCCGTTTCGGCATCGTCGGCGAGGATCAGGAGATCGTCTATCGCGTCAGCGAGGATGGCGCGGCCGCCTCCGGCCCTGTGTCGGTGACCGTGCGGATCAATGGCGCGCGGGTTGTCAACGAAACCGCCATACCCGGCGAGGAATCCTCTTTCTATCTGAAACTGCCGCGCGGCGGCGAGAACATCGTCGAGTTCCACGTCGATGAGCTGGATGGTGAAGTCACCACCGCCAACAACCAGGCCGTGACCCTGATCGAAGGCATCCGCGAAAATCTGCGTGTGTTGCTGGTCTCCGGCGCGCCGCACGCCGGTGAGCGCGCCTGGCGCAACCTGCTCAAATCCGACGCTTCGGTGGATCTGGTGCATTTCACCATTCTGCGTCCACCGGAAAAACAGGACGGAACGCCGATTTCCGAGCTCTCGCTGATCGCCTTTCCGACCCGCGAATTGTTCATCGAAAAGATCGACGAGTTCGACCTGATCATTTTCGACCGCTACCAGAACCGCGGCGTGCTGCCGGTGCTCTATTACGATTACATCGCCCGCTATGTCGAAGATGGCGGTGCGCTGCTGATCGCCGCCGGTCCGGAATTTGCCGGTATCCAGTCCATCGCCGAAACACCGCTGGCGCCTGCGCTTCCGGCAATGCCGACCGGCGATGTCGCCAACGCCGGCTACTATCCGCGTCTGTCCGAAGATGGAAAACGCCATCCGGTGACGCGCGCGCTTCCCGGCGGCTCGAGCGAACCACCGGCATGGGGCCGGTGGTTCCGCACTGTCGGCGTACACGACACGATCGGCGACACGGTCATGCGCGGCACCGATGGCGCGCCGTTGCTGGTGCTCAACCGCTACGGCGATGGCCGGGTGGCGATGCTGCTTTCCGATCATGGCTGGCTGTGGGCGCGCGGCTTTGAAGGCGGCGGTCCCCATGTCGCACTCTACCGGCGCATCGCCCATTGGCTGATGAAGGAACCCTCCCTTGAGGAAGAGGCATTGCGGGCGATCGCCAATGGCAGGACACTGGTGGTCGAACGCCAGAGCATGAGTGAAACCACCGGTCCCGCGACGATCAAGCTGCCGTCGGGCGAAACCCGCGACATCGAGTTGACGCCCGCGGGAGATGGCCTGTTCAGATCGGAACTGACACTTGACGAGCCCGGGCTGGTGGAAGTCACTTCCGGCGATCTCAGGGCGCTGGCCCATGTCGGCGCCGTTGACGCGCCCGAGTTCCGCGCCACCGTGTCCACCACCGGCATTATCGGGCCGCTCTCGGCGCAGAGCGGCGGACTGACCACACGCATCAACGCCGCCGCATCCAACCTGCCGCAGGTGCTGCCGACACGCGCCGCCTCGGTCAACGCCGGCAGCCGCATGGGCTTGCGCGCCAGCAATGAAAGCGTGCTCAAGGGCGTGCGCTCCCTGCCATTGTTCGGCGGTTTGCTGGGGCTGGCCCTGATGATCCTGGCTCTGGGCGCAACCTGGTTCCGCGAGGGACGTTAACGCGTCGCACTCAAATGGGCTCAGCTGACGCGCGTCCACTCATTGTTGCGGCATGTCATTGTCGCAAAACCGCTCGACGCTTTTGCGCGACATGTATTGGCTCAGCTTGCCTTGGACAGAGCTTCCACGGATGAAAAATGGCTCATCTGGTCTTCTGCCCAGGCCTTGATGCCATAGCGCTTGACCGTGTTGCGCAACATCGTCATGCGCTGCCGCCGTTCTTCTTCCGGCATGGCCAGAGCCTGCTCGATACCGGTGTCCATCGACCGGTGCGAAAACGGATTGGTGATGACAGCCGAAGAAAGTTCGACAGCAGCGCCGGCGAATTCGGACAACACCAGCACCCCGTCGCCATCGACGCGGGCCGCGGCATATTCCTTGCAGACCAGGTTCATGCCGTCGGCCAGCGGCGTGATCCAGCAGACATCGGCCAGCTGATAATAGGCGATCAGGTCCTTGAACGGAATCGCGGTCGAGATCAGCGCCACCGGCTGCCATTCGAACGAGCCGAAGGTGCCATTGATCCGGCCCGCCACCTGTTCGATCTCGCCCTGGATTTCCTCGTACGCCGCCATGCTGCGGTTGGCGCCGACGGACACATGCATCAACCGCACATTGCCATGCAGTTCCGGGTGCGCCTGCAACAGGCGTTCATAGCTTTCCAGCTGCTGCACCCCGCCCTTGGTGTAATCGGTGCGCCCGACCGACAGGATCAGCTTGCAATCGCCCAGCTCCGACCGGATGGCGACGGCGCTGTCGCGGGTTTCCTCGCAGACCGCGCGTTCCTGGATATAGTCCCAGTCAATGCCCACCGGCGCGCTGGAAATCTTGATCGTGCGTCCCTGATACTGAACCGATTCCGGCACCCGCCGGTCAGACAGCGCCGTGCCTTCCCAGATGAAATCCGGGTTCACGTCCTTGCGAACAACATTGCCAACTTCCAGAAGGCTTTGCGCCACATGGACGAAGTTCACCGCGTAGCGCGGGATGTGAAAGCCGACCACGTCGCAGGCAAGCAGGCTGTCGACGATTTCGCGCCGCCACGGCAGCACGTTGAACATGTCCGCGGCCGGGAACGGGGTGTGATGGAAGAAGGAAATCTGCACATCCGGGCGCAGCTTGCGCAGATACCCCGGCACCAGCCACAAATTGTAGTCATGCACCCAGACCACAGCACCAGGTGCAGCTTCCGCAGCCGCGGCTTCGGCAAAGGCCCAGTTCACTTCCCGGAATGTCGGCCAGTCGACCGGGTCGTAATTGTAGCGTTCCTTGAACGAATGCAGGATCGGCCAGAACGCTTCCTTTGAGGTGATGTGATAGAAGCTCGACACCTGGTCGGGCGTCAGCGGCAGACGCGTGACCGAGTATTTGCCGTAGCTGTCCTCGATCTCGATGACCCGTTCGAAGTCCGGGTTGGCGGCATCGTCAGCCAGCTTCCAGGCGATCCAGGCACCTTTGTCCACACGGCCGAAAAACCCCTTCAGGGTCGGCACGATCCCGTTGGGGCTCTTGTTTTCCCTGAAAACGATCTTGCCGTTTTCTTCAACCTCTTCATAAGGTTGGCGGTGGTAGACGATGACGAGATCGCTGGCCATGTATCAGTATCCTTCCGGTAGGTCGTGCATTTCGAAGGCACGGATTGCCTCCAGAATGCCTGCCGCACCATGAGCTTGCGCCATATGCAGATGCTCAAGGTGAGCAACACGTTCAATCAGGGCGGGCTCTGAATTGCCCACGGCGACGGCTGGAAGCCCGCATTCCAGCATCGACAGATCGTTGAGCGTATCGCCTGCGCAAAGCACGCGTTCGGGCTTGATTGCCAGATAGTCCACAAGCCGTCGCAGCGACGGCCCCTTGCTGACGCCATCAGGCAGGACATCGAAAAACCTGTTGTCCGAGATCAGCGGCTGAAACCCCATCCCAAGGACAACGTCCCACGCAGACCCGTCAAAGATATCGGGATCAATATCATAGCTGACCCGATAGCGGAAATCGGTCGGCTGCAGTGTCAGGCCGGGATAGCCGTCAAGCCTTGCCCGCACCGTATCGCCGGCATTGCCCCAGCGCGCCGAGATTTCGGTTTCGAGGTGCTCGATCGGAGCGACGCCGGTTTCCGGCGAGACCGTGGCGATTGTGGTGCCGACATCGCCCACGGCATAATCCGGCCAGGGCACGCCGCGCTCGCGGCAAAGCTCACCGATGAATTTGGGATCGCGCCCGGTGACAAAAATCAGGCCGACGCTGTCGCGGTTGGCTTCGATCCAGCCATATAAACGGCTTCGATCCTCGTCGCTGCCGCCCAGAAAGGTGCCGTCCAGATCGGTCGCCAGCACAAATCGCCGCGCATTCAGTCCGCTGAGGTCTGTCGTCTTTACAGTCATTGGATTGCCTCTGCTGCCATGGCGACGGGGTGATCTATGGATATGGCGAGGCCCCGGCGCTCGCCTTCGATCGGCTGCGACCAGACATCGCCGAAGGTTTCCCGCACATCCGCGCCCTGGTGCAGGATCCGGTGCACGCTCTCGCATATCGGCAGCTTGATGTTCATCCGGCGGGCAAGGTCCATCACCGAGATCGAATTCACCTCGCCCTCGACAACCACCGGCTTGCCGTCAAAACAATGCTCCCGCGGAATGCCTTTCCCGAGCTGGACACCCAGCGACATGTTGCGCGATGTCTGCGACGAGCAGGTCAGGATCAGATCGCCCGCACCGGCCAGGCCGGTGACAGTCTCGCGGCGGCCGCCAAGCCCGTCGGCCAGCGTCTTCATCTCGTCCATGCCGCGCACGATCAGCGCTGCCCGGGTGTTTTCGGCATAGCCGGCACCGGTGATCATGCCGCAGGCAATGGCAATCACGTTCTTGATCGCGCCGCTGACTTCAACGCCGACCAGATCATCGGTAATGTAGGGCCGGAAGAACTCGGAGCCGAGCGACAGCGCCAGCCGGGTTGCCGGACTGGACCCGGTATCAAGCCGGTCGGAATAGGAAAACTGAAAGGCGACGGTCGCCGCGGTCAGATGACCGAGCGCGGTTTCCGTGGCAAAGGTCGGCCCCGACAGCGCGCCGATCTGGTGGCCGCCCAGAATCTGGGACGCCACTTCGCTAAGCAGATATCCCGTCCCGGCTTCGATCCCCTTGGCGCACAGCGCGATGGGGACCGCTTTTTCCAGGTGCGGGCGCATCTGCAGGCAGACCTCGCGCAAGGTTCGTGACGGGGTGACCAGCATCACCGCCTCCGCACCTTTCAGCGCCTCGGCCATGTCCGTGGTTGCATGGATCCCGTCCGGAAGCTCGATACCCGGAAGGTATTTCGGATTTTCACGGCGGGTGTTGATTGCCTCGACTGTCGCTTGGTCCCGTCCCCAGATCACGGTCTCGCGGCCGGCGCGTCGCGCCACCGAGGCCAATGCGGTTCCCCAGGAACCCGCGCCGATGACGCAGATTTTGGCGTATGGAATGGGAGAAGCAGACAGGTCGTTGGCTTGTGTGCCCAGATAACTCATATGCCTTTATCTAGTGCCTCTCTTGCTGCATTGCAACAAGATACCTCCAGAAACGACAACCAGTGTTCAATCTTCGCCGCGCGCCACGGTTGCTGAACCACCCCGGTTCATCCAGCAAACCAGTGCCCATCCGCCGCCAGCAGCGGTGCCGATTGTTTTTTTGCTGTCCGCGACACGCAGATATTTACCATCATGGGCGCACACCACCAACGCATCAGTTCCGGCATTCGGCGGATGATGGCCTGCATTCGGGGGGCGCCAACTGGTTCAGCGACGATCGCGCGTCAGAACTTCCTGTCGCGGTGATGGATTTCACCTTCCAGCGCCATCGCATCGACATCACCGAAACAGGCCGCCAGCAGCCGGCGCGGATCGAACGGTCCGGGCATGGTCAGCGCGCCGGCTCTGGTCCGGGCAAACCCAAGCGGCGCATAATAGGGAGGGTCGCCCACCAGCAGAACCGCCTGGCTGCCGGCATTCTCCGCCGCCGCCAGCGCGATGCGAACCAGTTCCCGGCCGATCCCGCGGTTCTTGTGCGAGGGCCGCACCGCAAGCGGCCCGAGCAGATGTCCCGCGCAGGCGCCGGCAAAAATCGGCGTCATCCGCACCGAGGCGATGATTTCGCCCCGATCCGCCGCGATGAAGGAGAGCCGCAGGTCATGCGGTCCCTGTTCGCGCACCCGCTCGGCGGCGCGCACGAAGCGTCCGGGCCCGAAGGCTTCTTCATTGATGTGCATGATGGCTGCGTCATGAGACGCGTCTTCGGTGAGAAAGACAAGATCCTGGATGAGCATGGAGAATTTTCCGGATAAGACGACAAGACATGATGAGGCGCGCGCATAAGGCGCGTTGGCAGTCTGTTCAGCGTCGTCGCAAGGCCTTGGCCGGCATCCGTATTTTCCTTCTTGTCTCTCGCCATTAGCAAAGCTTGCCGCTGTCGTCCAATGCAAAACGCACCGTTCACCCCCATTGCCTTCGCTTTTTTGTTTTTCCGTCTTATGTCTGGTGTCAAAGGAGAACGATCATGGGAATGCTGGTTGACGGCGTCTGGAAAGACATCTGGTACGACACCAAATCCACGGGCGGCCATTTCAAACGGTCGGAGTCGGCGTTTCGCAACTGGGTAACCCCGGATGGCGAGCCGGGTCCAACCGGCGAAGGCGGCTTCGCGGCTGAAGCCGGCCGCTATCACCTCTATGTCTCGCTCGCGTGTCCCTGGGCGCATCGCACGCTGATCTTCCGCAAGCTCAAGGGCCTGGAGGACGCCATATCGGTGTCGGTTGTCGATCCCTATATGGGCGAGAACGGCTGGGAGTTTCATGACCGCGACGGCGGCACGCGCGATCATCTGGGCGGCGCCAAATATCTCTGGCAGGTCTATGTCGCGGCGATGCCCGATTATTCCGGCCGCGTCACCGTGCCGGTGCTGTGGGACAAGAAGAACAACACCATTGTCTCCAACGAATCCTCGGAAATCATTCGCATGTTCAATTCCGGCTTCGGCGCCATCGCCCGGCCGGGGCCGGACTACTATCCGCCCGCCCTGCGCCAGGAAATCGACGAGATCAACGATCTGGTCTACCACAAGATCAACAACGGCGTTTACAAGTCGGGCTTTGCCACAACCCAGGCAGCCTATGAAGAACATGTCGGCGAACTGTTCGATGCCCTCGACACCGTCGAAGAGCGGCTGACCCGCAACCGCTACCTGACCGGCGACGCGCTGACCGAAGCCGATTGGCGGCTGTTCACCACGCTGGTGCGGTTCGATCCGGTCTATGTCGGACATTTCAAGTGCAACATCCGCCGCATTGTCGATTATCCCGCGCTGTCGGGCTATCTGCGCGAGCTTTTCCAGATGCCCGGAGTGGCCGAAACGGTGAACATGGATCACATCAAGGGCCATTACTATCGCAGCCACGCAAGCATCAACCCCACCGGGGTTGTTCCCGTCGGCCCGGAACTTGACCTGCAATCACCGCATGGCCGCGAGCGGCTGGGCAAAGCCGCCTGACCGGCAAGCGTGGGGGCGCTCCATTGCTGCCCCTGACAATTGAAACAAAAAGGCGCTCCCGAATTTCGAGAGCGCCTCTTGCATTGGCAGCCGGTCTGCGGATCAGGTCTTGATCTTGTAGCCGGTCTTGAAGGTCCAGCCGATGATCCCGAGACAGACGAACATGAACACCGCGATCATCATCAGGCTGAGGCCGATATTGATGTCGGACGTGCCGAAGAAGCTCCACCTGAAACCGGAAATCAGGTAGACCACCGGATTGAACATGGTGACCGTCTGCCAGAATGGCGGCAGCATCGAGATCGAATAGAAACTGCCGCCCAGAAACACCAGCGGCGTGATCACCAGCAGCGGCACCATCTGCAACTGCTCGAAATTCTTCGACCAGATCCCGATGATGAAGCCGAAAAGGCTGAACGAGACGCAGGTCAGCACCAGAAACGCCAGCATGGCGACGGGATGCAGGATCTGGAAATCGACGAAGAACTCCGCCGTCGCCAGGATCACCAGCCCGATCAGGGCTGATTTTGTCGCCGCAGCACCAACATAGCCGAGCACGATTTCGAAAAACGAGACCGGCGCCGTGTGCAACTCGTAGATCGACCCGAGAAATTTTGGAAAATAGATCCCGAACGACGCGTTGGAAATGCTCTGGGTCAGCACCGAGAGCATGATCAGCCCCGGCACAATGAAGGCGCCGTAGGTGGTGCCGTCTATCTCCTGAATACGCGAGCCGATGGCCGCGCCAAAGACAATGAAATAGAGCGAGGTCGACAGCACCGGCGAGATCAGGCTCTGCGACAGAGTGCGGAAGAACCGCGCCATCTCGAATGAATAGATCGATCTGACTGCCTGAAAATTCATGACTTCTCCTCAACCAGCCCGACGAAAATATCTTCCAGTGAACTTTGCCGCGTTTCCACATCCCGCAGGACGATGCCTGTCTTGCTCAGGTCCGCGAACAGCGAGGCAATACCGGTTCGTTCGCCATTGGCCTCATAGGAATAGGTCAGCGTCCGCTCATCCGCGCTGTAATCGAGATTGTAAGGGGCGAGCGCCTCGGGAACCGCATCCAGCGGCGTCATCAGTTCGATCCGCATCTGCCGCTGCCCCATGCGCTGCATCAGCGTTTCCTTTTTCTCGACCAGCAGCAACTCACCGTTGCGGATAACACCGATCCGGTCCGCGATGGCTTCCGCCTCGTCGATGTAGTGCGTGGTCAGGATGATGGTGACGCCGTCATCCTTGAGCTGCTGCACCACCTGCCACATCTCCTTGCGCAGCTCGACATCGACCCCGGCGGTCGGCTCGTCGAGAAACAGCACCCGCGGCTCGTGGCACAACGCCTTGGCAATCAGCACCCGGCGTTTCATGCCGCCCGACAATTCCATCGTCTTGGCGTCTTTCTTGTCCCACAGCGACAGCTTTTCAAGAATGCTCTGCAGCAGCGCCGGATCGTTCTTCTTGCCAAACAGACCACGGGTGAAGCGCAGCGCATCGTAAACCGTCTGGAACGGCTCCAGGGCTATTTCCTGAGGCACCAGCCCGATCAGCGAGCGGGTCTGGCGGTAATCAGCGACGACATCGAAGCCGCCGACCTTGACCGACCCGGAACTGGCATTGACCAGTCCGCAAATGATCGAGATCAGCGTGGTCTTGCCCGCCCCGTTGGGACCGAGCAGCGCCAGAATCTCGCCCTCATTGATATCGAGATTGACATTCTTCAGCGCCTGAAAGCCGCTATCATATTGTTTGGATAGATTTTCAACGGAAAGAATCGAGGCCATGATCTACTTCTTATCAAGGAGGACAGTCCGGCTGGACCTGCACTGAACGCAGCAAAACCGGGGCACGATCCATATGCGCGATTGGTCAGAGATAAGCCGGAATGGCTCGCATTCAAGCGCACACTGAAAACTCAAACCCGATCAGGGGTGTTTCCATCCCTTGCCGTGACCGGGATCCGTCTGCGGCCGCGGTGGGTCCCGGTCACCATTCTTCGCTGATCTGCGCTTCTCCGGAAAGCTCGGCAAGCCGCCGCCTGGTTGCCCCGGTCACCCCTTCCGGCAACGCGTCAAGCGCGAAGAACCCGGCCTCAAGAATCTCGCGGTCGGCCACTTTCGGTGCGGTTTGCTCAACGGTGCAGCGGTAAAACGCGACATGATCGCGGCGGCTGGTGCGGCGGTTGAAATAAACCGCGAACAATTCGGCCTCGCCGGCAAGCACCAGATTTCCTTCCTCCCGCAATTCCTTGATCAGCGCCTGGCCCATGGTTTCGCCACGCTCGACACCGCCGCCGGGCATGTGCCAGCCGGGCACATAGGAATGGCGCACCAGAAAGATCCGGCCTTCGGCGTCATAGCACGCAGCCCGCACGCCCAGCGTCATCGACCGCGTCAGCACAAACCAGACATGGATGACACGGGTGACCAGCCGCGCGCGCAACGACCGCAGTTCCGGCGGACGACCGTCAAAGCCGTCATCCGGCAAGGCGCCCGGTTGCGGTCCGGACTGCGGATCGCTATTGCTTGAACCATGTTTCGATTGGCCCATATTTCCGATGTTCATCTTGGTCCCTTGCCGAAAATGTCGCTGGCCGAACTCGCGTCCAAGCGCATTACCGGTTATGTGAACTGGCAGCGCAACCGCCGCAAGCAGCTTTTTGGCGACACGCTGGAGAATCTGGTCGCCGCGGTGCACGAGGCCGCGCCCGATCATGTCGCCATCACCGGCGATCTGGTCAACCTGGCCACCAATACTGAAATCGAAGTGGTGCGGCTCTGGCTCGAGACCGGTTTCGATCCCGAAAATGCCACGCTGGTGCCGGGCAATCACGACGCTTATGTTCCGGGTGCGCTGGCGCGCGCCAAGACAGCCTGGATGCCCTGGCTAAAATCCGACAGCGTCGAGCCGGACGCACCGCCGGACGCAGCCTTGTTTCCCAGTTACCGCAAACGCGGACCGGTTGCGCTGATCGGCATTTCCTCGGCCAATGCCACGCTGCCGTTTATCGCAACCGGTGATCTGAGCCGCAAACAGGCCCGCGCCGCCGGCAGATTGCTCGACAGCGCAAATGCGGAAGGGCTGTTTCGCGTGGTCATGATTCATCACCCGCCGGTGCGCGGCGCGGCGCAATGGACCAAGCGGCTGCGCGGCATTGGCCGCTTTGGCAAGATGCTCAGACAGCATGGCGCGGAGCTGGTGCTGCACGGCCATACCCATCTCGACACGCTGCACCATTTGCAAGGCCGCGATGGCGAGGTGCCGGTGGTGGGGATAGCCTCGGCCAGCCATGGCCCCGGCGGCAATCGCCCGCCTGCAGGCTTCAACCTGTTCGATATTGAGGGCGAACCGGGCAACTGGCAGCTTGTTCACCGCCGCATGCGGCTGTCGGGCAATGGCCCCGGTTTTGCTGAAGTTGAAGAAGGACTGATCGGCTCTGAGGCAAGGATCAGTTGATCATCGCCGACAGCCTGTCCCAGAATGCCACCACCAGCGCTGCCGAACCGGCAACACAGCCGAGAATGAACCAGGAAGCACCGAGCACGAACCCGGCGCCGCGCGAGGATTTTCGCGGAGTCTGTACGTCAGACCCGGGCATGGCCGCAACCGCCTGAGCCGTCGTGTCGGCGACAGCCTTCGTGTCCCCGGCAGTGTCGGCACCCGCTTCGGACGGCCGTGCCCAATTGTCCGGGGATGCAACTGCACCTTTCGCCGCCGCGTCATCGGCCACATCGCCGGCGCCGGCTTCATCGGCGCGCATCAGGTCGGCCTCGTCTTCCGTTGTCGGGTTCGACGCAACGGCCGCCTTCATGGTTTCGAAATCGCCGGCCAGAATCCGTTCCCGCTCGATCACCCGTTCGGCGATGTAGCGGCCGACCGCATCGGCGGTGCGGGTCATGTCGCTGGTATCGGAAATCACCAGCCGGCCAAGCCGTGTGTCACGGACAAAGCGGAACACCCGGCGGTCGTGGCCCATATGCACATGCGCCACCGAATCGATCCACAGCCGCGGCTGCAGACCCGGCGAGATGCCGAAATCGAACCGGTCATCGGCCGGATCGATGTCATCAATCAACGGCTGGAGTTCCTGGGCCAGAAGTTCGAGCCGGGCGCGATCCGCATCGCGAATGTCGACCACGACGTCGGTGCGGTCGGCGGCGGCGATTTTGACTTCACGCACGATATCCGCCAGACGGCGGTCGGTCGTGTATGTCTTGGATTGGTCGGTCATGGCGCGGTTCCGGGCAGAATTGGTTAACAACTTCTTAGCACAGACCGCTATTGATGGCGACAATGCGGCGGAGCCTGATTGCCGACGTGGTAAAGATCCGCGCTCCGGCCCCTCTGGCCTGGCCGCCTCGGCTCAGGCCTTGGCAGAAACCGCGTGCTCGAGCACCCGGATCACCGCGTCAGGCGCTTCCTCGGGCAGCATGTGCCCCAGTCCCGGCAGCACGCTGAACGCGAACGACACCGGCAGGGCTTGCGGTTTCGGGCACGGCAGCACGGTGTCCTCGGCTCCCCAGATCACCGCCACCGGCATTTCCAGCGCGGCCAGCGCATCACCAGGCAGCACGCCCTGCCCTTCAGCCGGACCATCGGGGAACATCGCCTGGTAGGTTTGCGAAATCGCATCCAGCGCACCCGGCCGGGCCCGCGCGGCAATGAAGCCGTCGACCACCGATTGCGGGGCGGTAAAGCCCGGCGCCGCCATCTCGCCAAGGCAGGCGCGGATCTCGGCCTCGGTGGCGGCGCGCGCATAGCGCTGCAGCAGTCCGGCATTGATCTCGCGCGCCATGCCGCCGGGCGCCACCAGCGTCAGGGACTTGACACGGGGTCCGGCGCGCATGGCGATCAGCGCCGCCACCGCGCCACCCATCGAATGTCCGGCCAGATGGAACTCCTCCACCCCTGCCCCGTCGAGCCCGGCGAGAATCGCCTTGGCCATCCGCCCGGCGCCGCCGCGGCCTTCGGATTCAAGCGATCCGCCATGGCCGGGCAGATCGATGGTGATCACCCGCAGGCTCTTGGGCAGCCCCGCCTTCACCGCATTCCAGACCGAGCCGTCACCACCAAACCCGTGCAGCAACACCAGCGGTATGCTGCTCTCGGGTCCTGAAAATTCCATATGAAGTCCGCTCACGGCGCTCTCCTCCCCGCATTTCAAAACCAGACCGCCGCACTTTTTCAAGCGCGGCGGTCAAATCATTATGTCTCAGCCTTGTTGCGCGGCCAGCGCCCGGTTGGCGGCCGACACCACCGCTTCCAGCGACGCCGCGACGATATTGGTGTTGACGCCGGCGCCGTAGAGTTTGCCCGACGGCGTTTCCATCTGCATGTAGCAGATCGCCGCCGCATTGGAGCCGTGCTGCATCGAGTGCTCGGAATAGTTCGCCACCGTCAGCTCGATACCGAGATAGGCCGTCAGCGCATTGACGAAGCCGTCGATCGGCCCGGTGCCACGGCCCTCGATGCGCTTGGTCTCGCCATTGTCGGTGATCTCCGCCGAAACCACCCGTACGCCCTTGTTCTCCGGGTCCGTGTGGGTGTGGTGATCGACAAATCCCAGCCGCGCGCCGGGCTGGCTGACATAGAGCTCCATGAAGCTTTCATAGATCCGCTTCGGCGGCAGCTCGACACCCTCTTCATCGGTGATGCGCTGGATTTCCTCGCGGAATTCCACCTGCAGCGCGCGGGGCAGATCCAGCCCGTAATCCTCCTTCAGGATATAGGCGATGCCGCCCTTGCCCGATTGCGAGTTGATCCGGATGATCGCCTCGTAGGAACGCCCGACATCGTTCGGATCGATCGGCAGATAGGGCACTTCCCATTCCGGCTTGTTGGCCTGGCGGATCGCCTTGATGCCCTTGTTGATCGCATCCTGGTGCGAGCCCGAAAACGCCGTATAGACCAGCTCGCCGACGTAAGGATGCCGCTCGGGGATCTTCATTTCGTTTGAATATTCAAACACATCCTTGATCCGCTCGATATCCGAGCAATCAAGCTCGGGATCGACCCCTTGGGTGAACATGTTCAGCGCCAGGGCCACCACATCGACATTGCCGGTGCGCTCGCCATTGCCGAATAGCGTGCCCTCGACCCGGTCGGCGCCCGCCATCAGCCCCAGTTCGGTCGCGGCAATGCCGGTGCCGCGGTCATTGTGCGGATGCAGCGACACCAGCACGTTTTCGCGGTTGGTGATGTTGCGGCACATCCACTCGATCTGGTCGGCATAGATGTTCGGCGTCGCCATCTCCACCGTCGACGGCAGGTTGAGGATCAGCTTGTTGTCGGGCGTCGGCTGAATGATGTCGATCACCGCATTGGAGATTTCCAGCGCCACTTCCAGCTCGGTGCCGGTGAAACTTTCCGGCGAATATTCAAACCGGAAATCACCGCCGGTCTTCTCCGCCATCTCCTTGACCATTTTCGCCGCATCGACGGCAATCTGCTTGATGCCCGCCACATCCTTGTCAAACACCACCCGGCGCTGCAGTTCCGATGTCGAATTGTAAAAATGCACGATCGGACGGTGCGCGCCTTCCAGCGCCTCGAATGTCCGGGTGATCAGCTCCGGCCGGCACTGCACCAGCACCTGCAGCGACACATCATCGGGCACGCCGCCTTCTTCCACGCACCAGCGGGCAAAATCAAAATCGGTCTGCGAGGCCGACGGAAACCCGATCTCGATTTCCTTGAAGCCCATATCCAGAAGCAACTGGAACATCCGCGCCTTGCGGTCATGCCCCATCGGGTTGATCAGTGACTGGTTGCCGTCGCGCAAATCCACCGAGCACCAGATCGGCGCCTTCTCGATGCGCCTGGACGGCCAGGTCCGGTCGGCAAGATCGATCAGCGGATAGGCGTGGTATTTCTGCGATGCCGTCGGCATGCCCTTTGGTCCGGATGAAGTGTGTGCGGTCATGATCGTCTCTCGTTTCCTGGCCCCCGCGCCCGGCGTCGCGTCAAACGCGGCGTCAACAGGCACTCTGGGCCGTCATGTTGCATTCAGGAAAAAATGTAAAGTCGCGAGAGGAGCAGCGTCGCCAGCGGGTTCGACCGCCGGACGCTCCTCAACGAGCCCGACGATCGCCGCTAAGTGCGAGAAGTAGGCCACCAAGACGCGCACACGAAACCGCCGCCGCTGCAAAGCGGGCTGGCGACGATGGATCTGGGCGCGTGGTCGGGTTCATGGGGAAAAGATAGCGAGAGCTGGGTGGGATGGCAAGGGGAACATAAAGCTTCGCAATTTATTATCGAATTTCAATAGTTAGCCACCTATTTCGACGAAGATCGCTCACCAAAAGACTGACATCTCAAGGTTCTTGTTGGCTATGCGCAATGATTGCTTCGATCATCGCAAAAACGGCGTCAAAGCCGTCAAAAGCGTTGGCCTCAAACGTAGGTACGATCACTTCAGCGAAATCAGCTTTTCCGCTGCCTACGTCCTTAAAATGAGTGACATTGTCGAGCGGAATCTCAATCTTCTTCGATCCTACCATTGTCGACGCTTTTTTTTGCTTGAGCGTAAGGCGCTTTCCATCAATTTCAGTGGAGAGCTGCTCGTCACGAAAAAGAAACTCAATTGGCAAGTTTCGGTGGTCCCAGCACTCCTGTCGAAAATCTGGCGCTGGCAAACACCCCGCATAGGATTGGCCGTGCATGCCCCGTTTCACAGGGAAGCCACCGATTTCAGAATCTACAAAGTTTTTGTCCAGCTTGTAGGCAGCCACCCCTTCGTCATCGTAATCAAAAAGCCCGATCACAGGATGCGGATGGTTTGCAGCAACCCCCTTTAAGCGAACCGCCAAACTACTTGCGCCACCATTTCCGGCACCGGCATTTTCTCCTCCAGTTTCGCAACTTCGTATACTAAAAGGCGGCTCGCCACCTCGCCGCCGTTCCCATGCAGTCAATAGTATTCGTGCATCCGTTCGGCCCTCTGTAAGAACAACTGGCCTCAAAATTTGTGCCAGTTCCGCAGCAAGATCACCAATTTTTGCTTCTGCCTGCTTTGCCCTAGCCTCAAGCTTTGCAACATTCTTTACGGCTTCAGCTACTGCCGGCAGATAGAACCCCTCACCAACAGCCTGTTCACCGTTGAATTTTTCAAGCTCACGCCCCTGGAGCGGGACCGACAGACCATGCTGATCCTTTCTGACGTAAATTTTTGCAACCCGATCATCATCCAAGAGATAGAAAGACGGACTATGGGTAGTCATAAATATTTGTACTTTACTTCCTTTTGCCAATGACAAAAGGCGCGACGCCTCAGACTGGGAGGCTACAAAATCTAACGAATTTTCTGGTTCTTCAAAACCCCATATATGGTATTCAAATTCGTCCTTCTCAGAGATAAAATTTAGTAGTTCAGGAATGTGCCTAACCTTAATACCATCACCGCGTTGACGAGTAAGGGATTTGGGATTGGTTTCGCCGACTGCAATAGTTTCGAAATCAAGGGTTTGAAAAAGCTGGCTCAGCCGAGTTGGCGCGCCGATCTTGGTGCTTGATGACACCTCCATCGGCAGAGTATCAAACATTTCCATTGTTAGGTCTTGAATACGATTCGAGAAATCCCCCACTGCGGTCTCAAAATCAGGAGCTGATGCAACGGTTTCATGTATTCCGGAAAGAAGCATTTCGAATATTCGAATATCTTTTATTGCAGGAATATATATAAATTTTATCTTATTTAGAAAGCGAGTCGCTATATGTCGACGATTACTAGATATATTACTAGAAAATTCCTCATGATAATCTTTTCCGCGCGACACTGTCCATTGTCGCTTAACATAAAATTTTTCGCCTAACGATTTACGGAAAGATATGGGAGTATTGAACGTAACTTTTACATAAAGAAATTTCCTAACATCTTCTGATTCCTCAGCTTCCAGTGACCTTTTGTCGCAAAAATCAATAGGAAATTCAAATAATTGCGTATGATCTGGTGAACCGGAAAAAAACAGATTTAAAGCTCTGACAACATTCGATTTACCGGAATCATTTTTTCCAAATATGACATTGAGATCTGCCATTTTTCGAATCTTAAATTTGTAGAAACTCCTAAAGTACGAAATTTCTACTTCATCAATAAGGTGCACGGTGTATTCCTTCAAAAGCATTCAGCAAGTTACAGCCCTCGAACGCAAAATATATATGACCTAAGAATCGCGAAGGTAGCGAGCTTTCAAATTTCTGACAATGCCGAATTTGCAAGTAATAGATGCACCCAAAGCATTGATACATGTGCCAAACGACGATTGAAAAAAAGCTCCGCTCCCTTCGTGCTAGCTTCCTTGTTTCCATCTTTATTTTGTCACCCTCTTCCAAATTTATTCCGGTTTCCAAATTGCCCTTGAGTTTGGCAGCAGACTTTCCCAAATCTCCCCCCTTGCGGGGGAGATGTCGCCGTAGGTGACAGAGGGGGGTGACGCCGCAAACACCGGACCCGGATCAATACCCCCCTCTGCCCTGTCGGGCTTGTTGGCGCGAGCCACGGGTCTCGCCCCGTCCTTGGGACCCCCCCGCAAGGGGGAGATCGGACGCCGCGACCGTCGGAAACCCGGTATGAATTAATCATACCCCGTGATATCCTGTTCCAAAAGGATCAATCATGGACAAGCGAACAATCAGCCTTCCCGATGAGCATGCAAACTATATCGATCAAAAAGTCAGTTCTGGAGACTACGCTTCGGCAAGCGAAGTCGTTCGGGCGGGGCTGCGCGCCCTGCAGGAACGGGATCGCGCCGTTGAAGACTGGCTCCGCAACCAGGTTGCGCCAACCTATGATGCCATGCTTGCCGACCCCTCGCGCGGTATTCCGGCAAGGTCCGTCTTCGATGATATTCGCGCCCTGCACGCTCAAAAGACAAATGGCTCCGAGTGAAACCGCGTGACATTATCTTTGCGCCGGAAGCACGCGCGGATTTGTTGGCGCTCTATGAATGGATCTCCGCCAAAGCGAGTCCCGGTGTCGCGATGCGCTACATCGAGCGAATCGAACGCTATTGCAGCGGCTTCGGGAAATCACAGTCTATTCCGCTCTTCATTCTCTCCAAAATACATCCGGTTCCCTCTCGAGAACATCAAATCCTATGGTCGCAACTACCGCCAATGACCGCGTCCATCGGCATCCCCCACCCGTCACCCCGGACTTGATCCGGGGCCCAGCCACCGCGCGTCCGCGCGGTGAGAGACTCTCCCTCACTGGACGCGGTGTTCTGCTCTTCCGGCTCGCCGACGCTCGCCTGCTGGATCCCGGCTCAAGGCCGGGATGACGGAAGAGAGGGGAGCGCCAAGAAGTCAGGCGCCATCAATCGAAGCAAGTGCACCCCCTTACAGCGCCCCTCAAAACTTTTGCGAGCAGGCAAATCTCATGCAATCATGGATGTATGCGGAAGGGCTATGTCTATATCCTTGCCTCAAGGCGCAATGGCACGCTCTACACCGGCGTGACCAGCGACCTGCCCGGCCGCCTGTATGAGCACCAGAACAATTTGACGCCGGGCTTCACCTCGAAATACGCTGTGAAAACGCTGGTCTGGTTCGAGGAGCATGACCTCGTCACCGACGCAATCGCCCGCGAAAAGACCATCAAGAACTGGCCCCGGAGATGGAAAATCGAGCTGATCGAGACGATGAACCCGGACTGGGATGACATCGCCCATTTTCTCCACGGCCTTTGAGCTACAGGCTCGTGTCGTCTCCCTCCCCCCGTCATCCCGGACTTGATCCGGGATCCAGCCACCGCGCGTCCGCGCGGTGAGAGACTCTTCCACGTGCTGAACAGAACCGGTCTTCCGGCTCGCAGACGCTCGCCTGCTGGATGCCGGATCAAGTCCGGCATGACGGAAT
>TARA_R110002051_G_scaffold36937_3_pt1 | contig 37717 bp, 34 predicted proteins | sample TARA_R110002051 | Tara Oceans TARA_R110002051 (sample SAMEA4397023) | marine metagenome | biome: Polar Biome; feature: [MES] marine water layer (ENVO:01000295) within the mesopelagic zone...; material: water (ENVO:00002006), including particulate matter (ENVO:01000060) such as...... | reverse complement strand
CCAGCGTGCTACGTGCAAATGTTTTCATATTATTGTGTTCCCAATCGATAAAGGTGCAGAAGTGCTCTCAAAGCATGCACCACCGCGGGGAAAACGGTCAATTGACCAAAGGACTCAAGCGCCATACGGCTGGACACAGCGCCCCTGCACAGTTACGATACGCACCCACAAGCGCCCGTAGCTCAGTTGGATAGAGTATCGGCCTCCGAAGCCGAGGGTCGCAGGTTCAAATCCTGCCGGGCGCGCCAAACATCAGAAAAGGGGCCTACGAGAAATCGTGGGCCCTTTTTTTGTTTGGCTGCTTTCGGCCAGGAGCTATCTTTTAGTCGTCTCTGATATAACTCCGAAGCTCAGTTGCCGCGGGAGCAACCGAAGGCTGCGGAGGGAAGCCAAAGCGCGGCAGCGCTTTGGGCGGTCAACTGCAGCGATATGTTGGGCCTTTTCACTGGAGCGGACGGATAAATAGACTCCAAAGATGTTCCGCCACTCCTTGTTGGGAAAGTGCTTCATCCGCGCGGTTCTCAAACGACTGCATGCCCATGGGCGCAAGCGCGAGCGAGTATCCGTCATCAACAACGGAGATCATCTCGTTAAAACTATTGCGGCTATTGTCGTCTGAGTTCGAATAACAAATCCCATGGCCACCAAGCGTGCCGCCAAACCAAATAGAACATGTAGCAGCGCGAGTCCCAGATGAGTAGATTGAACCGGTAAAACGCGTGTTATCAATGCGCTTAAACCGCGCTTGAATTTGCGAATTCCTTTGCTCGAGTTCTTCCAAAGAGCCAGCGAAGAAGCGCGCTATATATTCGTAGCTATCTTCTAGAAATTCGTCTTTTTCGTGATCATTGAAGCTTCGCTTGATCGCAAGATTACTCGATCTAGGTTTCGTCATCGGAGACCTCGTCGGCTCAGACGTTTCAGTATCAGGCTCAGTTGAGAGTTGACGTGGTCGAGCTTCTATGGCTTCGCGAATATCTTTAGTGATTATTGAAAATGCTTCTTGAGCATTACCGTGCATTGAAACTGGTTTCCCATCGGTTGGTGTCGCACGTAGATGGCCGAATGGAGCCGAATGCCAGTCGCACGGATGTAAGATTACCGGGATGACAACCGCTAAACCGCCATTGTGCTTCTCGATAGCATGGTTCATCTCCGTGTCGTAGCAATAATCAGACGCGAGAAAGTTAGCGCTAACGAGGAGAAGAATAATTTCCGCTTCCTCCAACTCTTGGCTAATCGTTCGATGTATATCGGTACCCGCTGAGATTCTCCGATCGTGCCATGCCGTGATACGCCCCTGACGCTTCAACAATGCAAGATGAGTTTCTAGCTCATTACGCATAGCCTCATCTTTATGCGAATATGAGAAAAACAAGGTCGTCATCAGTCTATCCTCGTCTTTAAGGTCCAGCGCCGCGCTCTGTTATGCATTGTTCTCTCTGACCTGAGCCAAGCAAAGGACTACGTGCATGATTCTATCTGCCGTGGAATAATTGAAGGCACCTACCGGGCTGATTCCATGGCATACATCATTTCGCATATTCCAACCGCGTTGATCAGTAAGTAGCATCCTGAAATAGAACGATGAATCAGTACCAAAACAGTCTTCTACCCTTTCGTCTCTTAGTAAATCGTCAAACATCCTCAGCTGTAGTCCACCCTGCCTATTCTTCCTTAAAGTAGCACCCCCCATTAACTCCACTAACGTTCGAATAGCTGCCTCTGCCTGGGGAACCAGTATGTGTATTGCAGAGATATAATTCTCGGCAAGGTAAGCTTGGATACCAGTATGAATAAGATTCTTTTTAGACTCTTCGAATATAGGTGACTGAAATATATATTCGGTCAATTCTTGATCGTCAAATCCGTAAACTTCAGAGGCTTTGTTAAATGAATGCCTGAGAAAAAATGAGTCAATATTCATATTTTGTGAAAGCTGGTGAATAACGTTGCCTTCTAGATCTTCTTCTATTCCTCCAATCGTCGCCACAGGTCTTCCCTTGTGGTCCTGCAGTGTCTTCGTAAATAAATATGTCAATGGATGATTTTTTGCCAGATCCAAGACCTGCTGTTCTACTTGACCTTTCTTCGGAATAAATTGCGCTGCGATTCTACTAAGTGTTTTATGAAGCCCACCTTCCGTCATCGAAGCTAGATATGCTTCTAATTTTTCCTTTGGAATCTCCATGCTATGAGAGAATTCTTGCATACTCTCTACGACACTTGGCCCTACCTCAGATATCTTCTTCGAAACGAGTTCTGCGTTTTCGATCATGTTGAAGCTTATATAAATGTCGTGCACATGTTGGAGCCAAGAAGAGACCTGAATTGGAGCCAAGCCATCACACGTATCTTCAAAACAATTTCCAACAACTCCAATCACTCGAGCAACATCGTCGTTCATTCCCTTGCTACGATAATAAGTGGCTAACGGGATAGCCGCCGATTCACACACCCATGGTGAATGCTCTTTGGAGACACGTGTTAAACGGGACTCGAGATCATCCACAAGATTCTGCTCTTGTGCCTCAGACAAATTCCTATATTTACCTAAAACAAAAAGCTCAAAGCAAAATCCCCAAAGGCCCGCCTTGTCATCTTCAGCAATTCTGTCTTCTAATTTAATCGCGCTTTCAACACACCTTTCTGCCAATTCTCTGTTATTCAGTGCGGACGCAACTTTGAACGCCCTAGTGATTTTCGTTATTGCTTCGGTTGGGTGTTCGCAGAGATCATTATCAGTTACATCAAGAAGTGCATTTACATAGTCAATAGCAATCCTATAGTCAGGCTTTTCGTCCACGGCAGCTTCAGAGAGATCCCAAATAAGCCCAGCATAGCGAGCTTTCATTAATGGATTATTGGTTTCTTGTGACCTGCTTCTCCAGTGCTCAATAGTCTCTTTGGTTACCAATGCAATGCTGGGACTTTCATACGCTTTACCGTCATCCCCTACCCAAACCATCATAGGCCCAAAATATGTGCCCCAGCCATTTGGCTTATCCAAATATTCTTCGCAAAATCCAAATGCAATTCGTTCGGCTATGGCCTTTGGACTTTGATCATTTTCGGTAGCACGATTTATTTTTGACGAAATAGAATATTCGCTAGCTATCTCCTTAGAATGATCCAAATCTTCCATTAATCTAACTAGCTCTTCATTCATGATAAGCTCCTCGTTGAAGTTGCCTAACACCTGAGTTAAGTCGCACCGCGAAGCGGTGCCGGCTTGGACGAATTGTTAGGCGCTCTCCCGACGATGCCACAGAACACGCTGTTACAGGCCATAGACCTGCTCCCAGTCCACGCGCTCGTCAAGAATGGCGTGGAAGTTCTCCATGGCGATAGCCCATAGCTGCATGTCTAGCTCCACGTGCCATGCTGACTTTCCCTGTTTGCCGTGCAAATGATAACAGCCGGCCCAGTACTCTATCTTCTTGGCTTTCCGAAGGTTGGCGCAGGCCCAGCCGAGATCAACCTTGCTAGCGTGAATGATCTTGTTGCAGCTTTCGCGAACGGTGAGGTCAAAGGCTCCGCTGTGAACGACGCCAATCTCGAAGCCTTCTCTAGCCTCACCGTCTACGCTAGCCAGATCGACACCGGTGCTGTTGGCTGCGACAAAGTCTTGAACCATACTGGTCTTGATAGCGCACTCGATGGTGTAAGAACTGACGAGTTCCTGCAGCCGGTACGAATAATCGCTCCACGCGCCCTCGCCATAACGACCAACGGTACGTCCTATGTCCCTTTCTACACAGTATGCGCGACTGCCAAGGACAATATTTTGGATAAGGAAGAGCTTTTCTTCGATTCTTTTAAAGTCGATGCTATGGGTCATAACGTGCCTAACAGCGTATTAGACGGCACGCTCTATGACTCAATGAGCGTGCTAGGACTGGTTTCTGGCAAATACAGCTTGTATCCCGATCCTAAGTATATGATTTTATGGGTTATAAACTTCCATTAGGCGGTGTATCCAAAATTCACGAGCCTGCTGTACTTTCCAGAGGAACGCTTAGGGCGTTTTCAGCCTTGTACCACTAGCTTTTGATCTTTCGCCCAGTGCTTAATGAAATTAGCCTAGCACAAGGCTCCCAAATAGACTGAGGCTCCTGAGCTTTTTCTGTTCAACGCTCATTCGTAGCTTGCTGCTGATGGCTCGCACCGTCCTACAGCGTTGGCAGTTGTGCAGGCGATGCAGTCTTGGTTAGGAGGGAGTCAAAGTGCAGAGAAAACAATAACTCACGGGCAAGTTGGTGAGGGCCAAGAGTCTCAAGATGGGCTTGTTGGCATCATGCTGTTAGCCGTTATACCAAAAGCCCCATCCTGCCGCGGAAAGATAAGGGCGCTTCATAGGAAGCGCCCTCATGGTAACGGTAAAGAGGGTGCGTTACTTAAAACTCGACGGTTGCCGAAAGCTTGAAGGTGCGTGGTTCGCCTTGAATCAAATAATTCGCAAAGGACGTCGAGGCGCCCGACCAGTAGTTTTCGTCGGTAACGTTGTCGATGCCTGCGCGCCAGATCCAATCAGCGCCACCGACCGGCGTGGTGTAGCGCAGGCCAAGATCGAGGCGTGACCAGGAATCCAACTCCAAGTCGTTGGCTACATCGGCGTACTGCGAGCCCGTGTGCAGGACGCGACCAGTGGCAGTGAGGCGCTCGACGAAGGGCGTATCCCATTCGCCACCAAGCACAAAACGATACTCAGGAACGCCCGTGGCGTCATTTCCTTCGTTGCCATCCTGAGCTTTGGTGAGTTCGGCATCTATCCAGGTCGCGCTACTGAACAGGCGCACTCCTGTCGTCGGCTCACCGTAAAGGCTTAGCTCCAGGCCGCGATTACGCTGCTCGTTATCCAGGTTGCCGACGCCATCGACGACCGCTGCAGAGGGTAGCTCGATCTGGAACAGGCTAATGCCACCGCCTAGGTTGCCGTAGTCGAACTTAGCGCCCACCTCGTGCTGCTCGGCATGGGCAATGCCCAAGTGCTGCCCAAAGTTCAGCGCTGTGGTATCGGTGACCGTGCCGCCATCCCGCAATGCTTCGACGTAGTTGGCGTAGAGCGAGATACTATCCGTGGCCTTGAACACCGCGCCGACGGCGGGGGTTACCCGACGATCGGCATAGCGATTGCTGCTGCCGTCGTTAGGACGTTCGTCGATCTCGAGTTCCTGATAGCGTGCGCCCAGCGTCAGCAACAGTCGGTCATCGATGAATCCAAGCGTATCGCTCAGCGTGACCCCTTGGGAGCGTGTGCGCGTCACGCTACCCCCCACGAAAGGCGTGCCATCCGGGCGAGATAAATCGACAGGATCGTAGATGTGGGTCGTGCCTGCCGCGAGGAAATTCCAGTCCGTGTCGAACTTGCGATAGGCGCTAGAGTAGCCAACGGTGATGTCATGGCTAACCGGGCCGGTCAACACATACCCACGAAGCCCCGCCTGGCTGGCGACGTTGTCGATATGGTTGTTGGTCTCGAAGTCGTTGACACTGGCATTACCCGCGTCATCGGTAAGGCGCGGAGTCGCCGACACGATGCCTTCGAGCGTGCGGTTACCCCCCAAGGCCGCGAAAGCGGTCCAGGTGTTGGTGAGGTCATATTCGCCTCTGACCATGCCGAAATTGGTTTCTAGCTCGGTTCCACCGAAAGAGGGGGTGTAGTTCAACGAGGAACCCGGCGCAGCGGGCACCCGAGTGGCCGCGCCGGTGTTGACGCTTGAACGGCCGCCATCCAGGGTGAGCTTTTGATGACCGATATCGAACAATATCCGGCCTCGATCGCCACGGTAGTCGAGCCCAACGACAACGGAGGTATCGCGCTGGTTTTCGTCATCAATGGCGGTGTCACCACGGCCGCGCATGGCACTTACCCGTGCCCCCCATTGCTTCTGATCACCATAACGCTGGCTAGCATCGACGCCCACTTCGCCGTAGCCATCGGAGCGGTAGCCACTGGATAGATTGAGCATCGGGTCATCCCCTGCATGCTTGGGCTCGATGTTGATGGTGCCACCAATTCCGCCGCTCCCGCCGATGGGAATGCCCGACGTAAAGGCGCTGGCGCCTTTGAAGACTTCGACGCGCTCGGCAAGGTCGCTGTTGATTATTTGTCGTGGCAGTACGCCGTAGAGGCCGCCATAAGCCACGTCGTCACCGTTCAGGTCAAAACCGCGCACTTTGTACGCTTCGCCATAGATGCCAAAGCCCAGCCCTACCGATACCGAGGCATCGTTCTGCAGCGTATCGCCTAGTGTTTGGGATTGCTGGTTCTCCATCAGCTCACTGGTATAACTGATGACGTTGAAAGGCACGTCCATCGCGTCCCTTTCACCGATCAGACCCACGCGGCCCCCCGCCGCGATTTGGCCACCGGCGAAGGCAGGAGGTGGCGTATCGCCATAGGTCGGTATGGAGCCCGTGACGGTGACGGTATCCAGGGACTGATTTTCAGCACTCGTTTGCGCCAAGGTGGTCATGGGCGTAATACCCATCGCGAGCAGTGTCATCACGCGCAGGAGCCGTGCTTTGCGGCGCTTAGCCGCTGTGTTAGAGGTGTTCCCAAGAGGCATAATGTCGATCCGATCGTTTGTACAGCAGCACTCGGCCGCCGCGTTTTTTATGAAGGCGATATAAGGAAGCGGAGGACTTGGCTGAGTGCCATGACCACCTGCCCGATGTGGATCTATATAATAAACAAAATGAGATGTATTAGCATCTACGGGTGTTATTTATTCGTGATGCCTTGCAAAAAATGCGCATTGACGTCTAAATGTGCTCTCTTTTTTCTGATGCTCTAGCTGCTATGTGCCACCGGTTGATGCTCTCTTTTGTGGCTCGCTGCTGTTTAACGGCTGCTTGCTTGCTGCCCTTGTCGAATGCCCACGCGCAGTGGGCCACTATCAACTGGACCATTGCCGAAACGCTACTGGCCATTGACGTGTCGTTGATTGGTACCGCTCAACAAAATGGCTACCATGAGTGGGTAGGCGAGCCAAGAATCCCCGACGGCGTTGCAGATCTTGGCCTGCGATCACAGCCCAACCTCGAACTCATGGCGCAATCGCCACCGACGCAAACGTTCATTTCGCCGATGTTCGCCAGTTTGACAGAGCGTCTGGAGAGAATTGCCCCCGTCACGTCGTTCTCCCCCTATTCACCCGGCACCCATACCTGGCAAGAGATACAAACACTCACCCGGCAGCTAGGTGAGTTGACCGGCCACCGGCTGCAGGCAGCGCAGCTAATCAACGAAACGCATGCGTTGATGGACACGCTTAGCCAACAGCGCCCCGATGCACCGCCGCTACTGATGGTGCAATTCATGGATGCCCGTCATGTCAGGATTTTTGGCGGCAACAGTCTCTATAATGCCGTGCTTGAACGAATCAATTTGACCAATGCCTGGGAACGGCCCACCAACGCCTGGGGATTTTCACTCGTGGGTATCGAAGCGCTCTACGACTATCCTGAGGCCACGCTGGTCGTTATCGAGCCGGTGCCCGCTGGAGTTGAAGACACGCTGGCGAAAAGTGGTTTATGGCAACATTTACCCAGCGTTAAAAACGCCACTCTATTGCGTTTACCGCCGGTATGGAGTTTTGGCGCGCTGCCTTCCGCTCAACGCTTTGCTCGGGAGCTGGTTTCTGCCCTGACTTCGCGCGCCCCCCCTTGAGTAAGCGTTTGAGCGCTTAACCCTATTTCCGATCAGACTGGGTGCTATTCCATGTTTTACTTAACATTGTCAGTAAAGTAGGTAGAGACGCCCGCAGGCGCCGAAGTGTTGCTGACGCTTTAGATTGATAAGGCCGTCACTCAGGCTATCGATCCCTGCCAAGCTGAGATTGCCCAGGGCTTCGAACTCGACTAGCCCAGCTGCTTGGAATGCTCAGCTTAGTAGTGTTCGAATTCAGAGCTATTGTGGCCTCTCGCCCAAATCATGCTATGTGGCTAGCTAAAATGTTATTCGCAACAGGTTCGCTATTCAGAGTGGCTGTCTATTATCGCCACAGCTCTACACCACCCAGCCGATGCGCGCTCAATCAGTACCGGGAATGCCGAAAAGGTGAAGCCGTGTGTTGGCAACTCATTGAGCCGAGCTAGTTTCTCGATGTGGCAATACTCCTTATCGCGTCCTGCGTAATGCCCTGGGAAGAATGCATCTGAGTCACCTTTACGAAGCGCCTCGGCCATCATCGGTATAGGAATATCCCATCCCCAACCATCAGTACCCATCATGCGAATACCTTGCTCAATCAACCATAACGTCGCCTCTCTGCCCATACCGGGGTGACGCATCGCCCAGTCGTGTCGATCAAAATCCATCCAGCGATCGGTGCGTATTAGCACGATATCAAATGGTTTTAGCGTGTATTCGATGCGCGCCAGTGCTTGCTGTAGATCATCGACACCAATCACCTGCCCAGCTTCCATCCATGAAAAATCCAAGACCACGCCGTCGCCGTGGCACCACTCCAGAGGAATCTGGTCGATGGTGCGTGCTGGCTTGCCCTCTGAGGTTGGGCCGTAGTGAATGGGGGCGTCCATATGTGTGCCTGCATGGGAGGATAGGGTGATTCGCTCGCTGGCCGAATGGACACCAGGCAATGGCAGATCACCGGGGTCCACTCCATAGGCGGTGGCCCGCTGCCGAGCCATCGCATAGTGGTCGATGTACTCTATATGCTGCTCTTGGGTATCAAATGATGCGTTGCGAATGGGTAATGACAAATCGATGATGTGTTTGCTCAAGGGAAACCTCCTAATGCATTACAGGCTTGATGAAAAGGAATCGCTATCGGCCAGCCAAAGGGGGGCATCGAAGCGATGATCAATAATCGTCTCAAGATGGTGAGCGAGGGCGAGGACGCCTAGGTCTGTATGGCGTGGTCCTACAATCTGCAGCCCAAGCGGTAACCCGTGTTGACCCAGGGCAAAAGGCAGGGATACAGCAGGCACCTCGCAGTAATTGAAAAGAGGGGTAAACGCGGCGTGGGCCCGCTGCGAAGCGGGTTGTCCGCCGATGGTGCCGGGGTGCGAAGCTTTTACTGGCCAGGCTTCCACCGGCGTCGTGGGGCAGATAAGAAAGTCGAAGCGTTCGAAAAAGTTATCCAAGGCCTGAATGAGCGTTTTGCGACGCAGCTCGTCCGCAGCATAATCCGCCCCGATTATGCTTAAGCCTTGAGTGATCTGATCGGCTAGGGCGGGGTCCAACAGTTCCGGCGTATCACGCAGCACATGGCCAAATTGAGCAGCCAGGGCCGCTTGCTGTTGGCGTAATAAAGGATACTCGAATGTATGGGCGGGCCAGTCGGGGGCAGCGTGTTCGAGTGTTAGCCCTGCGTTAACCAGCGTAGCGATGCAGTCATCGAAGGCTGTTGCAACGTCTGCATCGAGGCGAAACCCACAGCCTAGGTCGCTGGTCCAGCCAATACGAATAGCCTGGGAATCGAGACGTTTTAAAGCATTTGTGAAGGGGCGGTCGACGGTGAGCTGGGCGGGTAGCGGATGGCTACGCGGGTCGCGACAGTCATGGAATACCGCGGCGTCGAGTAGCCAGGCGCAGTCCTCAACATCTTTGGCCAATACGCCGATGTCGGAAATCGCATAGCTGGGGTCATCGAACCCATGAGGATCGGGAATCAGGCCATGCGTTGGCTTGAAACCTACTAATCCTGTGTGGGCCGCAGGCCGACGTATCGAGCCACCCGCATCGGTTCCCAGCGCTAGCGTGCCTAGCCCAGCGGCAACCGCGGCTGCCGCACCCCCCGAAGAGCCGCCGGGGGTGGTATTTAAATCCCAAGGATTCCGGGTCGTACCATGCAAGGAGTTACTGGTATGACCTTTGCAAGCAAATTCCGGGCAATTGGTGATGCCGATGCATAGAGCGCCGAGTCGTTTAAGGCGTGCTACAACGGCACTATCGCAGGGGGCTACATGATGGCGATAAACTTGCGAGCCATAGGTCGCAGGCCTGCCACCCAGCCAGAGGTTGTCCTTGATGCTAAACACACTGCCAAGCAGCGGAAGTGCTTCGCCAGCACGTCGGCGTACTTCGATAGCCTCCACCTGACGCATCACATCAGCGTGGTCAGCGTCTACGAAGGCGATCAGTGAGGGGTTGATAGCCTCAATGCGAGCCAGGGTGGACTCAGCGAGTTCGGCCATTGTTAGTCCGCCCTGGTGGATAATGTCATGCAGGGCCTTGGCGCGCAGTTGATGAATCATATGGATGTCCTTGCCGACGGCAGGCCACTTAGTAACTCCGTACACGGGCCGCTAAGGCCTGACAATATCGTGGTGTAAGGCTTGGCATCACCGTTCACGTGTGAGATGGGCAGATTCAGTCGGATCAGGCCTTCCAGGAGAATTACCCCGCTTGAGATGCCATCGAGGAGCGGCACAGGAACCAGTGGTTGTAAGCGACGCTGGAGGCCCGTCATTGAAGCGCCCGCAAGCACCACGGCCTCGCTGCCTTCATTTACGACCAGGTCCATGATAGCTGCGTGAAGGGCAACCTCGCTGTCTACGGGAGCGGCGTGATGCGTTTGTACCGTGGCCTCAATAGCACGTAGCCCGGCAAGCCGTTCACGCAAGCCATAGTTCAAAATGCGTTCACGATAAAGGGGAAGGGTATTGCGATCCGGCATCACCACGCCGAACCGGTTGCCGATAAGGCACGCCTGCCAGCAGGCAGCCTCGGTCATCCCAACCACTGGAACACTCAGTACTTCACGCAGGGCTTCCACGGCCGTATCCAGTGAAATCGCCACCAGAACGGCGTCATAAGGGGCTTGATGGTGTGCCACGGCATCCAGAACAGCATGACCGGCGATAACGTTACTGGCCCGATCCGAGACCAGATCTGCACCGAAGCGGGCTGTTACCGCACTGATCTGAACATTGGCCCCCGCATGACGTTCGGCCTCGGCCAGCAGTTTTTGGGTAACCGTTTTGGAGGTGTTGCCATTGACGAGCAGCAGCCGAGTCATTGTCTGACTCCCGCTTCGAAAGGCGACGGCGGCGGGCAATGTCGCAGCCAGTGCTGGGCTATCTGTTCACGGGTGGCATACCAGATAGGTAGCCCATGCAGGCTTGCGAATAGGTCGCGAAGGCCATCAATGCGTCCAGGGCGACCAATGATACGAGTATGCAAGCCAATGGTGAGCATGCGCGGTGCCTGTTCTCCTTCACGCAGCAGGGCCTTCACGGCGTCCATCACATAGTCATGAAAATCGCGCCCGCGATGAAAGCTATGGTTGACGAAGAAGCGCATGTCATTGGTATCGAATGCGTAGGGGAGTACTAGGTGGGCGCGTTCGCCATGTGTGACGTAATAAGGCAGGTCATCGTTGTAAGCGTCGCTGTCGTAGAGGAAACCGCCATGCTCTATCAATAGACGGCGCGTCTGGACGGACGGGGAAGATTTGGTATGCCAGCCCACCGGCGCGTTGCCAGCAATATGTTGGAAGGTCGCCATGCAGCGGTCGATTAAGGCACGTTCCTCCGGTTCCGACATTCCAGCGTGGGATTCCCAACGCCATCCATGACAGCAGAGTTCATCGCCGCGCTGTCGTGCATAGGCCGCCACCCAAGGAGTCGCCTCGAGGGCGCGGGCACAGACATTCAAGGTGACGGGCACACCGGCTTCCTCAAAGGCTGACATGACGCGCCAATAACCGGCACGAGTGCCATACTCGAAGTGACTCTCCATACACAGGTCTGGAGCGTCCTTGATTTGGCACTGCACCTCATGCGTGTCCTCGTTGCTTGGGTCGCCCGCACGCAGACTAAATTCGGCACCTTCTTCCAGATTGAGCACGAAGGAGAGCGCTAGTCGAGCGTTATTGGGCCATTCAATACGAGGTGGCGAGGCGCCGTAGCCAAAAAAATCCCGTTCGATGAGTAAGGGTAAGCGTGTCTCCATACTCATCGCTCCCACAGGTCGGCGTAGCGTGCTTTCCAAGGAGCAAGGCGCTGGTAGCGCTGCGCCAAGTCGAGCAGTAGGTGTTCCGACTGCCAGGGGCCGATTAGTTGCAGCCCGATAGGCAGGCCTTCATGCGACGGCTCGACCGGTAGGTTGATGGCAGGATTGCCTGCGGCATTCACCCAGCCAGTGAACACTGCATGTCCCCGCGGGCCGACGGGCTGGCCGTCGATGGTCGGCGGGTAGGCTTGGCTGGCAGGCCAGGAAAGGGCGGCGATGCTGGGCATCAGCAACATGTCTGTGCTGGTGAAAAGCGTATCCACCTGGCGGCGCAGGCAAGATACAACGTCCAGAGTGTGCCACAACCGGCTGGCCGGCAGACGGGCACCTGCGTTGGCCATGTCTTGGTACTTAGGGGAAGCATGTTCCAGCCAGGTGGGATGAGTCTCGGCGAGGTGCGCTAGGCCAATCTGCCCGACTTCGCTCCAGATTTCGTTAAGCGCTGCTAACTCCAGTGGGAGTGTATCGAACACGACCTCTAGGCCCATACGGGAGAACGTGGTTGCTGCCTTTTCAACATGTCGACGTATCTGGGGATCGACAGGGCAGCCCGGCAGCGAGGAGACACACAAGACGCGTGATGCCGTGGTTCGCCGCCCAGAGTGTTCCATCCATGATTGGCGGTCCTCTAGACAGGCGCCTTCTAGAACATTCAGCATTAGGGCGGCATCTTCAACACAGCGCGCCAAGGGGCCAGCTACCTCGAAATCGAGCAATATCTGAGGAAATCCATCGGCCCTGGGAACCGTTCCAATGGATGGTTTTAGCCCAACCAGCCCACAATGGGCAGCAGGACGCCTGATCGATCCGCCGCCGTCTGTGCCTAACGCCAGCGGCCCGATGCCAGCTGCGACGGCGGCAGCAGCCCCGCCGCTTGACCCGCCCGGCGTCAACGCAGGGGCCCAAGGGCTTCCCGTCACGCCATATACCGGGTTGTCGGTATAGCCTTCTAAGGTGAATTCTGGCGCGTTCGTCTTGGCGAATAGCACCGCCCCGGCCTGGCGTAGCCTGGCAACGGGCAACTCGTCGTGGTCTGGTATCCAGTGGCGTAGGGCGGTCGTGCCCCAGGTTGCGGGTACGCCTGCCAGCAAAAGATTGTCCTTGATGCTGATGGGCACTCCGTCCAGCGGGCTCAGTGGCCTTCCCTCGATATAACGTAAGCTGCTGCGTTCGGCGGCTTCCTGAGCATCGTCGGCGAGGGCGATGACCGCATTGAGCCCTGGGTTAACGGCTTCCAAACGTTCGAGAACCGAATCAAGGGCCTCCTTCGGTGACCACTGTTTAGCGCGAAAGCCAGCGACCAGCTCCGTTGCCGTGCATTGCCAGAGTGCCGTCATCGCATCATCTCCGGGAGCCACGTCACAATCGCCGGTACGGCGATAATTAAGCCCGCAAACAACAACATCAGTAGTACGTAAGGGAAGGCACCTTTCATAACGCCGCTGATACTTCCATTGTCTGGGCGAATACCATGCACGACGAATAGGTTCATGCCGACCGGCGGGGTAATAAGACCCAATTCACACATTAAGACGACAAAAATACCGAACCAGATTGGGTCGATACCCAGCGCCAGCGCCATGGGGTAGGTAATCGGAATGGTGGCTACCTGCATGGACAGCACATCCATGAACATGCCCAGCACGAGATAGAACACCACAAGCGCCAGCAGGAACATAACCGGTGTTAGGCCCAGGGAGGTGACCCAACTCGACATGGTACTGGCCACACCCGTCAAGCTGATGGTTAGGTTAAGAATGAAGGCGGCAGTGATAATCAGCAAAATCATACCGGTTACCCGGGCCGTTTGGATGAAACAGGTGCGCAGGGTGGTCCACGTCAGCTTGCGCTTGAGCCCGGCAAAGATAAGGGCTGTCACCACACCGAGGGCGGCAGACTCCGTGGCGGTGGCGAGGCCGCTGTAAATACTGCCCATGACAATAAAGAACACAACCAACGGGGGAATCAGGTCAACAGAGGCACTGAGCCGTTCTCGCCAGCTGTAGTTTGCTTCTTTGTCTTCATGGCGGGTTCGCATGAGGCTGGACACGGCAATGTAGGCCATGAAAAGCAGGGTCAGCGTGATTCCCGGGATGATGCCCGCCATGAACAATTGGCCAATGGAGGTATTGGTGAGTGAGCCATAGACAATCAAGTTGACGCTCGGTGGGATCAATATCCCCAAAGCCCCACCAGCGGCCAATGAGCCTAGTGATTGATTAATGGGATAACGGCGTTCATTTAACGATGGCAAGGCCACTGTGCCGACGGTCGCGGCAGTGGCGACTGAGGAGCCGGAGGTCGCCGCGAATAGAGCACAAGTACCGATGTTGGAATGCAGTAGCCCGCCTGGCAGACGCCCAAGCCATATCGATAATGAGCGATACATGCCATCGGCAATGCCTGCACGTAGCAGAATCTCACCGAGCAGCACGAATAGCGGTATGGATGTCAGCAGACTGTCGTTCTGTACTCCCCACACTACCGGAGAGATGGAGTTCATAAAGGGGAGGCCGTAGGCCATGATGCCACCAATGATACCAATGGCGGCCATCGATACGGCAATCGGCAGGCCCAAGAGCATCATGGCGACCATCAGCGCGAAGGCAATGAAGATGTAGTCCAAGCTCATAGCGACGGACCTCGCTGCCGTTGTGATGCACTATCCAACTCATCCTCCAATTCCTGTTTGGCGCTCTTGGGCTGGTACTCCTCGTCAAGACGGGCAAGCTTACCGCTGATAAGCAGCCATAGACTTTTCACAGCCAAGCCAATAGCCGCCAGCATGAAAATGGCCTGTCCGATATACCAAATGCTCTGAGGGTAGATGAGGGGCGTTGCCCAGGACGTCTGGGCAACGCTGCGATAGGCCAAGGTGTCTCCGATGACGTTCCAGGCCAGGTAGCCCAACAGGCCAGCGAAGCTGGCCATCAGGATGCTTGATAAGCAGTTGAGTACTGCCCTGAACAAGCGTGGCAGTCGTTCGTGGATGATATCAATTCGAATGTGATTGCGACCAAACAGCGCCAGGGTGAACGACAGTGTGGCGCCCACCGCCAAGGCATAGCCGCCCAATTCATGGGAGCCCTGAAGGGAGAACCCGAAGAGCTTACGCAGTAGTACCTCCAGCGTTATCAGCACCGAGAGGGCGAGGAAAATGGCACCGAAGATAACGGCCAGCATGTTTTCGAGTCGCTCGATCATGAAAGGCTCCTTATTGGATTACTCGAGACCGATGACCGGTCCAACGTTGGCTTCCCAGTTTGCCGAGCAATCTGGATTCGCCTGATCACAGATATCAGCCCAGGTCGGCAGCGAAATGTTCAGGAGGGCCTCACGCACTTGAGCAAGGTCAGCTTCCGTTGGTTCGACATTAACGAGATCGTATTCAGTGCCGGTTTCACATGGCTGCTGGCCGCTGTTGCAGTTAAGTGCATCGTTGTAGAGCGATTCTGAGTACTCCCAGATCTCATCGTTGAGCTCGTTGAAAGCGGTTTGAAGGGTTTCTTGCTGATTGCTATCCAACTGATTCCAGGCCTTGAGGGAAATGGCATAACCGTTCATGGCGCTGCCCATGCCAAGCGTCAGCTGATGCGTAGTGACCTCTGGCCAGCCGGCTGAGTTGGCGGAGCTAGGGCCTGTGATGGCACAGTCGACGGCGCCAAGCGACAATGATTGATGAACCTCTGGAAAGCTCATCGGCACGGCTGTGGCGCCAACTGACTCAACGAATTTGGCGAGGTTTTGGTCGTAGACGCGAACCTTTAGCCCCTCGATATCAGAGAAGCTGGAAACGGGCGCATCACAAAACAGAATTTGCGGACCGAACGGCCAAGCACCGAGAAGCTTAACGTCAAAGCTTTCCTGAAGTTGCTCGTCAAGCACCGGTAAGTAGGCATCTGTAACCGTTCGAGCCGTAGCGTAATCAGGGTTCAGGCCAACCAGATCAAGGCCGGTCAGGACCGGTGCATCTCGCGAGTTGGGTGACATTCGCAGCGAAACGAGATCGAAAAGCCCCGCTTTCATAATGCGCAACTGCTCGGTATCTTTGATGCCAGTCGTGTCGACAGGCTGATAATTGATTTCAATGGGTAACCCAGTGCGTTCAGCAAAGTTCTCGAAGAACGGCTGCTCTTTCTGGCTCTGTATCTTTCCTGTCGCAAGGGGTTGGCCGAGCACTTTCCACTGAATAGTGTTTTCTTGCGCGGCGGCCGAGCCGATGAGTGAAACTGACATTAAGCCAGCGGCAAGGAGAGTAGGTAGTCGTTGCATCTTGTCGTTCTCCAGTAGAGGGGATAGATGTTGTCAGATATTGCTTCAGATTGAGAACAATCATGAGAACAATAAACGATGTATTGCATGTTATGTGCCAACTGAACGACAAGCGCCGCGCATTACTGATTTATATTGTCTATGAACGGCTAAAGTCAGAGAATGAGCAGGCGAGATGTGAGGCTTTCTGGTGCATTCAGGCGTCGATATGCACCATTCAATGGCAAAGATATTATTTTTGAGCCTTGTCTTTAAGTTGTTCGACGCAATGTTGTTGAGCGCTGTAAACTGAATCTGTACACAATATTGGAAACTAAAAATGCAAAATATGGAGGCTGGAAAGCCCACCATCGAAAGCATCGCTGAGCGCATCAATAACGCTGTGATGGAGCATCGGCTGGCGCCAGGCAGCAAGCTTTCCGAAACACGCATGGCGGCCGCCTTCAATGTCAGCCGTACCAAAATTCGCCAGGTGCTTGCTGTCCTGGCCAAGAAGGGGCTAGTCGAGGTATATCCCAATCGAGGTGCCTTCATCGCTAGCCCTACTGTGCAGGAGGCCCAAGAGCTCTTTGCGACTCGCCGGTTACTTGAGCCTGAAATTATCCGCAATGTAATTGCACAGGCGCAAAAGGCCGACCTGAAGCGGCTACATGAGCACCTCGATAAAGAGAAGACCGCTCGCCAGCAGAAGAATCGTCGGGCCATTATTCGTCTTTCTGGCGATTTTCATCTCCTACTGGCGCGGATCTCGGGGAATCGTTATGTCGAAAGCATGATGGGGGAATTGTGCCCGCTGACCTGCTTGATTATTGCTATGTACGACCTGCCTCAAACCCCCGCTTGTCCCGAAGACGATCATGATAGGATCGTGGCAGCCATTGAGAGGCGTGATGAAAAGGCCGCCATTGAGCTTATGCTGCATCACTTAGAACATATTGAGAGTGCGCTGCACCTGACGAGTAACCACCGCGACGATGTAGACTGGGATCAAATCCTTGGTTGAATCTTTGCAGTAATGAGATTCAGCTTGGCATGGTTTGTGCTTTATATTGTTAACAGTATTGTTTTCATAGTTGTTAACAAATTTTTTCTCGATGCGCTTCACAGCGGACCGGGTCTTAACCAGGAGCTAAGCCAAGTCCATGTCTCAACCTCGCATTCGATTCGGTATCCTTACGCCTTCTTCCAATACCGCCTTAGAACCGCTGACCTGCGCGATGCTCGCCGATATCGAACCGGTGAGTGCTCACTTTTCCCGTTTTCGCGTCACTCAAATTTCGCTTGAGCCTGAGGCATTGGGCCAATTTGATGACCGTCCTATCCTCGCGGCTGCCAAGCTATTAGCCGATGCCAAGGTCGATGTGATCGGCTGGAGTGGCACCGCTGCGGGCTGGCTAGGATTTGAGCACGACATCGAACTCTGTAGGCGCATTGAGGAATCAACCAATATCCCGGCGACTTCTTCAATTCTGGCGCTTAACGAACGTCTTAAAGAAGACAACATTTCAAAGCTAGGGCTTGTATCACCCTACGTTGCCGATGTTCAGTCACGCATTATCGAGAATTACCAAGGTATCGGGATTAGCTGCGTTGCGGAGAGCCATCTCAACATCAGCGATAACTTTTCTTTTGCCGAGGTAAGCCAGGCTTGCTTAACCGATCAGGTCGAGACCGTGGCTAAAGCTTCTCCTCAAGCCATTGTCACTTACTGCACCAACCTGAATGCTGCCCATCTGGTGACTGAATGGGAATCGAAATTAGGCATTCCGGTGCTGGATACGACGGCTACCGTCGTCTGGAAAATGCTGCGCATGACGGGAGTCGATCCGAGGGAAGTCCGTGGTTGGGGCAGTTTGTTCAGGCAGGAGGCTTGATATGGCGAACTTTGATTGCATCATTCGCAATGCTCGCTGTGCAACGGCGTCAGATGTGTTCGAGGCTGATATTGGCATCGTCGACGGTATTATCACTGCTCTAGGCAAAAAATTGAGTGGGGGTGAAAAAGAAATTGATGCTGGCGGACGATGGGTATTGCCTGGGGGTATCGATGGACATTGCCACTTTGACCAACCCACCGAAGATGGCACCGTCATGGCCGACGATTTTCTCTCCGGAACGCGTTCGGCAGCCTGTGGGGGCACGACAACGGTTATTCCCTTTGCCCTGCAGCGTAAGGGGCAAAGCCTACGCGAGGCGGTGGAGGACTATCATCGCAGGGCAGAAGGTAAAGCCACGATTGATTATGCCTTCCATCTGATCGTGACCGACCCCACCCCCCATGTGCTAGACGAAGAATTGCCAGCGCTCATTGCAGAGGGCTATACCTCTTTTAAAATCTACATGACCTATGACGAGCTCAAGTTAGCTGATCGTCAAATTATCGATGTACTCGCGGTGGCGCGCGAGGAGGGCGCGCTGGTGATGGTTCATGCTGAAAATGCAGACTGCATTTCGTGGCTAACCGAACGTCTTCTTCGGGCAGGAAAGACCGCGCCACGCTATCACGCAGAATCACGTCCCATGCTCGCCGAACGAGAGGCGACTCATCGAGCTATTACATTCGCAGAGTTAGTCGATGTGCCAATTCTGATTGTCCACGTCTCAGGGCGAGAAGCTATTGAGCAGATACGGTGGGCGCAAGGGAACGGTTTACGCATCTATGGCGAAACCTGCCCCCAGTATCTCTTTCTTACCGCTGAGGATCTAGGCGGCGAGGATGACGTTGAAGGAGTTAAGTGTATTTGTAGTCCGCCCCCTCGAGATAAAGCTAATCAGAAGGTGGTTTGGGACGCATTAGAGTCGGGGGCCTTCCATGTGTTTTCGTCGGATCATGCCCCTTTCCGTTTTTCTGGTCATGATGGAAAGCTTGCCACGGGTAGCGCGCCTAGCTTTGATAAGGTAGCCAACGGAATTCCAGGCGTTGAGACACGTCTCGGCTTACTCTTTTCGCATGGTGTTGAAAAAGGGCGCATTGATATCAACCAGTTCGTTGCCCTGACATCAACGAACGTGGCCAAGATGTATGGGCTTTATCCGCGAAAGGGGACCATTGCGATTGGGGCGGATGCTGACTTGGTCATATGGGAAACAGGTGGCCAAAAAGTAATCAATAACAACGATCTTCATCATAATGTTGATTACACCCCCTACGAAGGCATTGAGATTAATGCGTGGCCGCTCATTACGATGAGTCGAGGGCGCGTTGTGTGGCGCGACGGCCAATACTTAGGCCAGCCTGATTTAGGTGAATTTCTACCTTGTGCTCGACCGGCCATGGCCACTCCGAAGCCCTTTTGGGAGGAACGTTGATGAACAGTTCTAACACCCTTCTTAGCAAGGCATTAGTCGACGCATGGCGAAGTGGCAAAGTATTGGATGCTGCCGACGCAAAGCGCTTGGCCCCGGAAACGGATCAGGCGGCTTATCGCATTCAGCGTGAAATCGGTGAGGCGTTAGGATGGTTTGCCAATGCTAAACCAAAAGCTTGGAAAGTCGGTGGGACGCTACAACGACCCACTGCTTCACCTATAGCAGATCAGCACATCGTGAAGGGGCCGTTCGCTATGGCCTATAGCGAACGCCATACTATGATCGGTATAGAGGTGGAGTTGGCTATCCAGCTCGAGACGCCCTTACCGCATGGGTCGACGTTGAGCGATGCATACAAAGCGGTAGGATCAGTAATGGCTGCGATCGAAATTTGTGACGTTCGCGCCGAGTGTTGGCAGGAATTGCCAGATACGTTCCTGCTGGCTGACCATCAAATGAATCGTTGTTTGATACTGGGCGAGGCTGTTAAAAGCGGCTGGAAGCCACATTATGCAAACAGCAGCGTTAGTATTAAAAGCAACAAGCGTAATATTAAAGGTAAGGAACTACGTCATCCTCTAGCCGATCCGTTAAGTTTACTTCCTTGGTTAGCAAAACATGCCGCATCACAATACCCGCCGGGACTTCAGGCGGGTGACGTTATCACGACAGGGACTTGGGCTGGCATTTTTGAGGCTCACCCTGGTGAAATAGTTAAGGCTAGCTTTAGCGATATGGTGGAGGTTAGCTTCTCAGTAGAGCAGTAACCTGAGACTCTGAATTAAAAGTTGTTAGTGCAATGAAACTGGAGTCTACGACGGCGGTCTTTGAGACCGCCATATTCCGCTACGCTAACATCTATCCCCTTCCGCGAATAATTGAAATCAAGAACAAAGATCTTACCCAGCAACAATGGACACTTGTTTAAGCAACCATTCGGGCTTCAAAAAGCCTCTGGGCTGTTTATCCAATGGTACTTTACGGCGATATGAATCGCCCCGGATATTCTAGCCACTCGTTAGGCTCTTAAAGTAACGCCTTTCATACTCAACGCAGCTTATGCCCACGAAATGGTTTGGGTTGTGGGATTGGATCAAGAAGGTTCTCCAAGGCAACGGCAATGGCTAATAGCCTCGAATCGTTATTGCCAGGCCCATTTAATTGCAAGCCAAGTGGCAAGCCATTCGAATGTGTTCCCATTGGCAGTGTAACGGCACACCAATCGAAATAATTGGCGGGCTGTGTATTGCGCGTCATACCCATCGCAGCCTGCATCGCCATGTCAGGATCCTGTAGTTCACTCAGCTTCTGCGGTGGCGCTTGGGTGGTAGGGCTAGCAATCACATCGATTTGATCAAACAGCGGTTGAGCTGACTCAATATGACATTGCCGCTCTTCCGCCAGTGTTAAGTAGTGATGGGCTTTGATACTAATACCCTTATCAATACGTGCACGAATAATAGGATCAATGAGTTCCTGGTGTTCTAGAAAGAACTCCTCGCCGAGCCAAGCCAATAAGTGAGCAGGCATGGCGACGGGGAAATAGCGTTCGCGACCATCTACATCCGGAACATGAACGTGAGTCTGCTTAGCGCCATTCCTTTTAAAAACGGATAGGGCACGATCAAATGCGATTTTCATCTCCGAATCGACGCCCTCAAGGAAGTAATTATCAGGCACACCCAGTGTCAACTGGTCAGGTGTTATCGGAGTCTGATGCGGTTGTGATGAGGGGTTGATTCTGTTATTCAGCGCATGAAATGCAATGGAGGCATCCTGTGCGGTTCGTGTGAGCAGGCCGATGGAGTCGGTATTAGGTTCCAGTGGAAATGCGCCGTCAGTAGGCCATAGGCCCACTGTAGTCTTTAAGCCAAACAATCCGCACATCGCTGCGGGAACTCTGACTGACCCCCCTGTATCACTACCTATGGACAGGCCACACAATCCTGAGGCAAGCGCGACCCCGGCACCAGAGCTGGAACCACCAGGAAGACGATGCTGCTGGTCATCCCATGGATTCCAGGGCGTGCCACGAGACTCGGAATGTCCTGTTATGCCGAGCGCAAACTCTACCATCCGAGTGGTACCCAGAATTACGCAACCTGACGATTTCAACGCAAGAATGAAGGTTCCTTCATGAGTACCCAATTTGTCCTGAAGAGGCAGATTGGAGCCAGCATGTGGTGTTATTCCATCAACAATGAATAGGTCTTTCACCGATACCGGCAACCCCATAAGCGGTCCCAGGTCGACCCCGTTGGCCAGCAGCATATCCATGGCGCGCGCTGTGGCTAGAGCACGAGTGGCATCTACTGTTTCATAGGCGCGGACCAATGGATCCAATATTTCAATACGGGCTAGGTACGCACTAACCGCCTGCTCAGAGGTGATATCTCCTCGGCGCAATGCGTCAGCGAATCCAGCGATTCCCAGTGATGCGACTGGGTCCGATGGGAGATTCATGGATGCTCCTTATTCATTGTTTTTGGTGCGATAGAGGTAAATTGTTTGAACGACAGTGGTTACCGTTTAATGAAGTTGGCTTGCTAACGTTTGTAAGCTTGATCTATACATAATTTAGTCGTGAATAATCGAAAAGATACTAAAAAATCGACTACATGTCCTTTTATAGATCTTATCAAGAGGCAAGATAATGAAAAAATTAATCGCTGTCGCTTCAATGTCTCCCTGGCTTCTGGCGGCTCCCACTGTATTAGCTGATATCGAAGTCGGTGTCATTAATAGCTTGTCTGGTCCATTCGCCGCCTTTGGTGAGCGTTATCAGGCTGGAATGGAAGTTGCTTTGGAGGAAATCAACGAAGGCGGCGGGGTGCGTGGAGAGCCTCTGGTGCTAGCCGTGCAAGATGACCGTTCTGAAGCTACCAGTGCATTGGCAGCGATCGAGTCACTTAATCGGCAGGATGTTCCTTTGATTATGGGCTCCTATGCATCAAGCATCACTGGCCCAATGGCGCAGTTGATGACTCGCCAAGAAATTCCCCTCATTGTGCTCGGTAGCGCAGACAACAGTATTACCAAACCAGGGTCACCCTGGGTATTTCGTGCCAAGCACAACTCAACGATTGTGGCTGAAAGCTATTTTGACTATTTCGATTTCCTTCGTGAACAAGACGATAGCTTGGAAACCGTCGCCATGTTGTATGGCAATGGTGCTTGGCCGGCATCGCTTGCCGAGGAGGGCGAGCGTTTAGCGGAAGAGCGGGGCTATGAAGTCGTGGGCAATCAGTCCTACGATCAAGGCACATCCGATTTTAGACCCATTCTGAACCGTTTTCGTTCTGAAGAACCTGACCTGCTCTATGTGGTTGCCTACGCGGAAGATGGCGTAGCTATTGCGCGTCAGATGCGTGAAGTGAACCTAAATGCCAAGGCCGTGGCTATCGACACTGGCGCCGCCTTGCCTAGCTTTATCGATCAAGTGGGTGATCTTGCTGAGTATGTGGCCACTGTAGTGAGCTGGAGCAAGGACGTTCAGTACGATGGTGTGGAAGATCTCTACGAGCGCCTAAAAGCCAAAACGGGTGAGGAACCCACTTTCTACGAAGCAGAGGGTTATCTGGCACTTCGAGTAGCTGCTGATGCGCTTGAACGCGCCGACTCCCTTGAGCGTAGTGACGTCAGAAATGCGCTAGCCGAAACCGACCTGGATACACCGGTCACTCATGTTGTGTTTGAAAGCTACGACGGTTTTCAAGGGCAGAACCCGATTCGCAGTCTTGTATTGCAGATCCAGGACGGTGAGCACGTCACCGTGTTTCCAGCCGACCTGGCTGCTGAAGAAGTTCAGTACCCAACACCGGTATGGGACGAACGTTAATCGGGACGCCTGCATGGCACAACTTGAGAGATCATGATGTTTGACTATGTATCCTTCCTGCAGAATCTGTCTAATGGCGTGTTGATCGGTGGGGTCTATGCGCTGATTGGGGTAGGGCTAACGTTGGTGTTCGGGGTAATGAAGATAATCAACTTCGCCCACGGAGACTTCGTTATTCTGGGCATGTATTGCGCCGTATTGCTCAACTCCCTACTTGGCTGGGATCCTTACCTGTCTCTACTGGTTGCCATGCCTCTTGGATTTATGGCCGGGGCATTACTACAGCGATTAGTGCTCTCCCGCTTAATGGAAGCACCGCCAGAAAGTTCGCTCCTGGTCACCCTTGGGCTAGCCTTGGTTATCGGCAATATACTGTTGCTGACCTTTGGCGCCGAGCCCAAGTCCGTCAATGTGTCGTATGCCTCCAGTACGGTTTCTCTGGGGAAGGTCAGCTTCTCAATAATCCTGCTGCTCGCGGGTCTGGCAACGATGGTAGTGATTGCCGGACTTTATACGGTACTCAACCATACGGAACTGGGCCGTGCCATTCGCGCCACTGCTGACAACCGCTTGGGTGCTGAACTCGTGGGTATTAATACCCGTTGGATCGAAGCTGTGGTTTTCGGTATTGGTATGGCTCTGGCCGTTACGGCAGGTGTCGTGCTGATTCCGCTGCTGTTTGCCACACCGACATTTTCAGGTGCCATTTTCACGCTCAAGGCTTTTGTGGTCACCGTGTTAGGGGGATTGGGTAATATTGGGGCTGCTATCGCCGGTGGGTTATTGCTGGGGGTGGTCGAGGTGATGGGTGCTTCCTATCTTACATCGGACTACCGAGATGCCTACGGGCTGCTGGTGTTCTTGTTGATACTGTTACTGCGCCCCGAGGGTCTGTTCGGTAAGACGGTGAAGCGCGTATGAAAAAGCATTACGTCATTTTTGCCGGGTTGGTTCTGATGGGTATTTTTTATCCACGGATGTTTCCGGGCTATCTATCGGTGGCCATTACCTTACTGTTATACGCTGGCTGGGCTACCTCCTGGGACATTCTGGGGGGATGGGCCGGCCAGGTGAGCTTAGGCCATGCGAGCTTCGTAGGACTTGGTGCCTACTTCGTTGCAGTGGGGACATCCCATCATGAAATTGCTCCCTGGTGGGCGGTTCTGATGGCACTGTTCGCTGCCTCTCTGGTGGCCTACCTATGGGGTCGGTTAACCTTCAAGCTCAAAGGGCCTTATTTCACACTATCCACCATCGCCATCGCAGAGATCTTTCGACTGGTCGCCATTAATGAAGGCTGGTTGACCGGCGGCGCGACGGGGGTCTTCATTATGACACTGCCGGAGCCCTTTGGACTGGATCTCTTCTCTCGCCAGGTCAACTACTATCTAGCGCTGGCATTCGCGGCGATAACCGTCTTGGTAGTGATGCTAATATCGCGCAGCAAGTTTGGCTACCAGCTTCGCGCCGTGCGGGAAGATGAAGATTCCGCCATGGCGTCGGGTATAAATCCAACCACCGTCAAGCTGAAAGCGTTCATGCTCTCGGGTGCACTGACGGCCCTAGGAGGGGGTATCTATGCGATCTTTCTCTCCTTCATCGAACCTCACATCATTTTTTATCTGCTGCTATCGGTACAGATCGCTTTAACGGCCATCATCGGAGGGCGGGGAACCATCTGGGGGCCATGCATAGGGGCGCTGTTGGTCGTGGGGTCGGGTGAGATATTCCGGACGACTTTCGCAGAGGCCAATATGTTGATTTACGGCTTGTTAATCATGGTCGTGGTTATCTTCATGCCTCGTGGCATTGTTGGCGAGCCAGCGCGTTATTTGATCAGGAGGGTTTATGCCAAGCGCGCTCAGAGCTGATGGCATCACCGTAAAGTTCGGTGGAGTCGTCGCGGTAAACGATGTTTCGTTGGATGTCGAGCAAGGCAAAATTCTTGGGTTGATCGGACCTAACGGGGCGGGCAAAACTACGTTATTCAACGCCCTGACGGGCTTCGTTACCCCCCAGGAAGGCCGCATTTACTTGCACGGTAATGAGATCACCCGCCTTCCACCGTATAAGCGTACCCGTGTTGGTATTGGTCGTACGTTTCAGACAGAAAGGCCCTTCGAAGAACTGACATTGCTTGAGAACGTCCTGATAGCAGCCTTCCTTAAAGAGCCTAAGCGAAAGAAAGCCGAACAATTAGCCATGGACGTTCTGGAAAAGGTGGGCCTTGCTGATCGCTATGATCAACCGGCGCTAGATCTAAATCTGGCCAGGCGACGGCGTTTAGAGCTGGCGAAAGCATTGGCTGTCCAGCCTAGCGTCCTGTTTCTTGATGAGATGATGGCCGGTTTAAACCCGCCAGCTCTCAAGGAAATGATCGAATTTGTTCGGCGTTTGACTGACCAAAATCTGACCATCGTGATGGTGGAGCATATTATGGAAGCCATCATTGAGCTATCGGATCATGTGATCGTCATGGCAAACGGTAGTGTGATTACCGAGGGTTTACCACGCGATGTGATCGAAGATCCACGCGTCATTACCGCCTATCTGGGAGAGGACTGATGTCAGATCAAGCGGATAATGTACTGAGTGTCCAGAATGTCGATCTTGGTTATGGTTCATTAAAGGTGGTCTTCGACGCCTCGCTGACGGTCAAAAGTGGTGAACTGGTGGGATTAATTGGCGGCAATGGCAGTGGCAAATCGACCATCTTGCGAGCAGTGTCAGGGATGATCAAACCCTGGAAAGGAACCATTCATTTTGATGGACAAGAAGTTTCTGGGCGTAAACCTCATGAGATGGCGCGCTTGGGGCTCGCTCATGTACCGATGGGGCGTCAACTGTTCGGCAATATGACGGTACACGATAACCTGCTGCTAGGGGCATCACTGCCCGCAGCACGTGACCGCCGTGACGAAAATCTGGAGAAAGTTCTTACGCTCTTTCCTGATCTCAAAAAGTACGCTCGCGAAAAAGCAGTGCAACTTTCGGGGGGGCAGCAGCAGATGGTGGCGATTGCTCGGGGGTTGATGCTTGGTCCTAAGATGATCTTGTTGGATGAACCTAGCCTGGGATTGTCGCCTCTATTGGTTAAGGATGTGATGGCGGCAATACGTCGAGTCGCGGATACCGGCATGCCCATTTTATTAGTCGAGCAGAACGTTAAGCAGGTGCTACAGGTTAGTGATCGCGCCTATGTGCTTGAAAATGGATACCAGGTTCTGGATGGTCCCTCTAGCGCGCTGCAGGGTAATGAGATGATTAAGAAGGCATATCTGGGCCTCTGATAGTGAAGCTGTGCGCACTTTTTTCATGACCTTTACATCGATAATAATAAATAAGCGATAGGTGCAGTCTCTGGGTACTACACTGTTTGCCGTCTAATAACAGTGGTACTCAGAGGCTGCTTATATCTTTATATTTTTCAAACTGGCTAGAATTATTTCTGCTCTTAAAGCCATACTTCATAGTGACCTGGACAATTTCTAGATCTTTTTTAGGTCATCACTAGTATACATATTAAGCCAATAGCTTTACAAAAAACATTGTAAAGCTTGGAATAAAGGTTACTATCATTAGTGCCACGACTTCACAAGCTACGAAAGGAAGTACAGCTTTAGCGGCCTTAGTGAATGGAATACCAGCGATTTGTGAGGCTAAATATAATGCCAAGCCAATCGGAGGTGTAATATGAGCCATCGACAAGTTGGTAGTCATAATGGCACCAAAGTGGACAGTATCTACGCCGACAGCTTGTATTGAAGGCAACAGAAGGGGGACTAATAAGTAAATTGCTGAAACCGGATCTAAAAATGCACCGGCTATAAATAGTATGAAATTAACTAGCAGTAGCATGATAACTGTACTACCACCGCTAGCGGTGAGTAACCATTCTCTTACCTGCATGGCAGTACCGTCAACCATCAAAATAAAGGAAAGGATGGAAGACATGGCGAGAATTAGCATTACAACACCGGTAGTTAGGCCAGATTGAAGCATAAGATAGGGATAGTCAATAAAGCGAATTTGGCGGTAAACAAAACGATCGATAATGAAGACATACATGACAGCTACGGCTGCTGCTTCTGTTGCTGTAAATATTCCCCCATATATACCACCTAGAATAATAACTGGCGCCATTAAACCCCAAAATGCATCCTTAAAAGCTCTCCTAAACTCTGGCCAGCTTCTTTCAAATTCTGCTGTCGGGAATTTCTTTTTTTTCGCTACGATGTAAATATAAGTACAAAGAACCGAAGCTAAAATGATACCTGGCCCAATGCCAGCAGCAAAAAGCGCAGGTATAGAAGCGTTTGCTATTACGCCATAAAGAATAAGGTTGATACTTGGTGGGATCACCACTCCAAAAGTACAGCCTGCTGCAACAGTGGCACATGAAAAACCTATCGGATAGCCTGCCTTTTGCATCGCTGCAATCATGAAGCCTAATGCTGCAATAGCTGCAACATTAGAACCCGAAAGCGCGCCTAAAAAAGCACCCGCTACTATTACTGTTATAGCTAAACCGCCAGGCACTCGCCCAAGAATAAATTGAGCGAGATAAACTAGCTTACCTGCTATCCCTGTTTGGGCAATCATATTACCAGCAATGATGAAAAGCGGTATGGCTAGAAGCGTGAAAGAATCAATAGCTCCCGAGAATATTTGAGGTAATGTAGTAAAAGGTGCAATTTGGTTATAGGCAAAAACTACCAAACCAGCTAAACCCAAAGCGACTGATATGGGAAAGCTTGCCAGAAGGAATACAAAAAAAAGTACAAGAGCTACGATACCTGAGCTAGCAAATATGTCCATTGCAGTGTCTCATTTAAGTATTAGATTTTTTTATCTAGGTTTTCTTCAGAAATAATACTGTTTGATACAGGTACCGTTGGGTATCTATCCATACCCCTTAGGTCTCTTATTATGGCAACGAAACATCTGACTGAACACATTGCCAGAGCCCCAAAAATTCCAGCATTGACCATCCATACGGGAATGCCAGTTGCAGGGCTAGTTTGGCCAACTCTCATGGATTGTCCCAGAAAGCGCCAACTATAATAAGTAAGAAAAGCAAAGAAAACTGCTGTTAACGCCAATACTAATAAGTCGGATATTCTGCGAAGATTTGCAGGAAGCATATCTGCAAGTAAGGGCACTCCGCCATGTTTGTTATACTTAAAAGCCGCAGATGCACCAAAAAGTGAAGCCCAGAGAAACATATAAGTTGCAATTTCGTCTGCACCTGCAATTGGCATCCGAAAAACATAGCGTGCAATAACAGCGATAAAAGTTAAGATGACGATCCCAAACATGCAGATAATCACAATAATTTCTTCAAAGTGATTAAAGATAAATGTAAAAAGTTTTTTTAGTTGGTGCATATGTCTTTCCCCATGTGTTCTAAATTATAAATCGGCCTGCTTAAGCAGGCCTTTTCTGCGGGGGTTACTGAAGCTCAGCCACACCATCTTCAAATATGCTTACAAAATCCGATCCAAGCGATTCCTTATAGCGTTCATATACAGGTGATAAAACATCCTGAAACGCTGACAATTGTTCATCAGTCAGGGTGGTAACTGTCATCCCTGCTTCCTCTAATTCTCCCACGAGATCAATATCCTCCTGCTTGACTACTTCGCGCTGAAAGTCCATTGCCTCCTGAGCTGCTCGGCTGAACATCTCCTGGTCTTCTTCACTTAAACCTTGCCAGAAAGGCCCACTTCCGACGAAAGCCAACGCATCATAAGAGTAATTCCAGATCGTGACGTGATCCTGAACATCATGAAAGCGTGAAGACCAAATGAGTGATAGTGGGTTTTCTTGACCATCAACTGCGCCTGTTTGCAGGGCAGTGAACACTTCAGCAAAATTCATAGTAGTGGGAGAGGCACCGAGTTCTTCATAAATAGATAGGTAAAGTTCGATGCCGGGTACTCGAATTCTCAATCCTTCAAAATCCGCAGGTTCTGTTATTGGGCCACGTGAGTTCGTTACTTGACGAAACCCATTCACACCCCAAGCTAGTCCTTTTAGATCTTGCTGTTCGAGATCTTGCATCAACGCATCCCCTGCAGGACCATCTAGCACAGCGTTGGCGGAATCATGGTCTGGGAATAGCCACGGCAAACCGAGAACTTGATAGCGAGAGTCTAGTCCGGTCATCCAGGTTGTTGATTTAATTAAAAAGTGAATAGCGCCTGATTGAGTCATTTCCATTTCAACACGATCACTGCCACCGGCAAGAGCCGCGTTAGGATGCAGACGAACTTGATAGTCTCCTTCTGAATATTCGGCAACTAGGTCACGAAACCTTTCCGCCCCCTGGTGCCAGCTAGACCCCTCAGACACGTTGTAGGAAACGTTGACTGGCTGTTGTGCAAAGGCTGTCGAACCACTTATGAGAACAGCCAAGGAAATTCCAGTCGTAACTACTATGCGATTAATGTTCATTTGCTTCTCCGGTTAAACAAGTAAGTTTGAAATCTTCAAGCTGAACGATCGATAAGGCGCTACTGAGTAGCTTTAAGTCCTCCTTTGGTTTACCAATTAATGGGATACCTATTGGCATGCCATGAGAGCCCTTGCCGGTAGGAAGATGTAGGCATGGAAGTCCAAGTAGGGTCCACGGGCGGCAATAAACTGGGTCGCCAGTAGTATTTAAGCCAACTGTCGCTTCGCCTATGGTGCTTGGTGCTATGAGGATGTCTGCCTGATTGAAAAATGTATGTGTAAGGGTATGAAGGGCATGATCTCGAAACGCTAGGGCATCTAAGTATTCAGGTAGATCTATTGCTGCTCCAAGTTGAATAATATCCACCAACTCTTTACCCATAGAGTTTTTATAAAATTGAAACTCATGCACTAAAGTTCGCGAGGCCTCGTAAGCCATAATGCATTTTTGTACATTGATAAGCTTGCAAAAAAGTTGGCTCTCCTGGATCTCTGCAGTACGAGCTGTTGCCTTTTTTAGTGTATAAAATGATTTTTTCAGAAGTGCTCTAACATCGTTGTCGAGTGGAATGTTCTCTATTTCTATGAGGGCATTTACACGAAGTGTGGCGAGAGCCGACTTGGGCAAGTCAGTGTTATGTTGCCGTTGGGTTGCAGCGTCGAAGAGCAGGGCACAGTCATGAATGTTTCTCGTAAACCAGCCAACTGTATCTAGAGACTTACTAAAAGCTTTAACTCCCGAGCTAGGAATGAGGTCTGCAGAGGGCTTGAATCCTACTACACCGCAGAAACTAGCTGGCCGAATAATGCTTCCAGCTGTTTGGGAGCCGATTGCAGCGCGTGACATTCCATCAGCGACAGCTGCTGCTGACCCACTTGACGAAGCGCCCGGTGTCCTTTTCAGATCATGTGGATTACGAGTTTTTCCGGGTGTGAAATAAGCCAGCTTAGTACTGACTGTTTTACCGATTAAAATTGCACCAGCTTTTCGTAAAGAAGCTACAAGAGATGAATCAGCCTGGGACTTAGGGGAATACAGATATGATGTCCCCCACTGGGTAGGCATATCAGTAGTATCGAAAATATCTTTGATACCAATTGGCATACCTGAGAGTAAGCCCTTAGGCCCTTTTTCGCACTCTGCGATGGCTTGTGCGGTTGGCTTTAAATATTGGAAAGCTCCAACTTCATTTTCTCGTACTGCTACCCTCTCGTAACAATTTTTTAGCGTTGTAATGGCAGGGCTAAGTTGGTGCATTTTCATCAAATCTCAACCTTTTATGCGCTATTTATGTGCGGTATTGGTAGTCAAAACCAAATATTAAAAGCTGGATATAATAATGAATTCAAAATCTTATATTCATTCGTGAGAATTAAAAGCTTTTGGATTAATAGATAATTTATTTCCCTGATGCTAAGTACTGCATTATTTATGCCACTTAGGTTTTGGAGCAATGCTATCTAGTGGGGAGTACTCACGTTGTGCTCGGTCCCAGTACAAGAGCCGAGACCTTTCTGGGTTAACTTAAGAATCATTGCTTTGGCTGGTGCTAGAAACCTCTAGTTATCTGAATCGCCCGGTGTTTCGTAGACACTTCCAGGCCTTATACTGGACTGCCCTGTGTTCTCCGGATACTTCAGCAATGAAAATCCAAAGGTGGACCTTCGCCTACGGTTGCGCAACACGGGAGAGGTAATTACGGATCTGCTGCGTTTCGATGCAGATTTAGGGTTGATCGAAGGGCAGTGTCACGAATCGCGCCTGGAGAGTGAAACTTGGTGTGAGGACCAGCTTGTGATTGTCTGTTCTCCACAGCATCCCTTGGCTCAGAAGAAGCGGCTTGATGACATCGATCTCGGTGCTGCTCCCTGGATACTTCGCGAACTGGGGTCAGGAACACGTGAAATATTTGAGGCCGCCATATTGCATCATGTAGAGCGACTGCAGGTGCGTATGGAGCTCAGTCAGCATGAGGCCATTAAGCAAGCAGTGATAGCCGGCCTCGGTTTGGGCTGCCTGTCGTATCGTAGCGTGGTGGGGGAGCTTGAGCGTGGGGAATTGGTTTCAATGCAGAGTGGGCTAGAACTATCTAGGATCTTTTCATTGGTGTGGCATCCCGAGCGTTATCGGAGCCCGTTGTGGCAGGCATTTAAGGTCTTCTTAATCGAGAGCCATGGGCATTCACCGAAGCCTGGCAAGCAATAAATTCTCGGCGCGAAATACATGCGAGCCAAAACATTGTTTTTAAGTCCTGACCTTTACCATAATTGATAGACGAGGTACGCAACAAAGAGCGCCGTGAGCAAGGGCACCCCAAGTCGCTGTGTTGGGCACTGTTGAAGAACCTGGAAAATGAGAACCTGACACCCGAACAGCTGGCGGCGCTCCAGGAGTTGGTAGCTGATCAGAGCGCCACTGCCGATGCCTGGGTGATCAAGGAAAAGCTACGCTGGATCCAGAAGGCCCCGGCACCCAGAGCGGCTCGGTCATGCGCACATGGCTATCGTAGCGAGGCTAATTTCATCGCCATGATCTACCTGATTGGCAGCCCGGTGGGCCGTCTGTTCGATCAGGCCAAATCCACATGAAGTGACGAAGAACCTTAAAGAAATCCTCATCTCGTCAAGATTCTCCGCTGTTAATTCTCTCAATGAGCTCGGTGGCTCCGCTAATGTCGGGCAAGCACTCTCCCTGGGCCACGCGCTGGAGTATTGCTTCTTCCTGTTGTTGCAGTGAAACGGCTTTTGAGGCAATAGTCCCTGCTTCTTGAGCAGGTACTACAAGAACACCGTTCTCATCAGCAAGGATAATATCACCGGGGTGGATAACGAGCCCCCCGACACTAACCGGAAGATTCATGGTGCCTCCTAGTCCCGCCAGCTTGGTGGTCAGTGCCGACACACCGCGGCACCATACCGGGAACTCCTGTTCGCGGATGGATAGTGCATCCGTCGCCATACCGTCGATGATGACCCCGGCGACCCCCAACCCCTTGGCTACCTGGGTCATTACCCCGCCCCAGCAGGCGTGCCGGTCGTCGCCTTGCCGGTCGATGACCAATACATCCCCCGGCCGAACCAGACGCATCGCATGATTGAGTAGGGTGCCATCCGTGGGCGGTAGGGAAAGTGTGACGGCGGTTCCCACCACTCGCGTCCGGGCAAGCAAAGAGTGGATAGCCGGGTCGACGAATCCGCTTTCCCGAAAGTGGCCGATAGTGGCCGTCTCGCAGTCTTGTAGTTGCCGGCTGATATGGGCGTCGATCGCTGTAGGCATCGGACCGATGTGATACATAGATATCTCCTGATGGTCAGATCAAACTGGGCAGAAATGTGATGAGCGAGGGTAGGAAGAACAGCACTAGCATGCCGAACAGGAAACAGATAACGATCGGCCAAGCGGCGGCGAAGATCGTCTGCATCGGTACCGACGGCGCCCCACCCTTGATCGCAAACAGGTTGTAGCCGAAAGGTGGTGTCAGGCTGCCGACCGAAATATTGATCAAGAACAGGGTCCAGAACCAGATTGGATCGAAGCCATAGAGCTTGACCAGCGGTGCATAAATGGGGATGACGACCATCATGAACGCGATCTGATCGATGAACATGCACGCAAAGAACGGCACGAGCATCAACAACAACAGCATCCACGCGGGATCAAGCTCCAGGCTGGTGGCCAGCCCGACCAGGCCTGACGTCGCCCCTGCGAAGGAGAGCAGCTGACTGAATAGTTTCGAGCAGGCCAGGATAGCGATGATCATGGCGCTGATGCCTAACGACGAGAGTATCGCCTGTTTCGCCATGTCGAGGGTGAAGCGACGGTAATAGACCGCAACCAGCATGGCACCGAGCACGCCGGTGGCCGCAGACTCGGAAGGTGTGGCGACCCCCAGCATGATCAGGCCGAGTACCGAGAAGATGATGATGCTGAACGGTGCCATGTCCAGCAGCGCCTTGCCGCGTGCGCGCCAAGTTCCGCCCCCACTCTCGTCGGCAGCGGGTGCCAGGGAGGGATTGAGCATCAGCTTTAACATGACATAGCCGACAAACAACCCCGCCAGGAGGATACCGGGAATGATGCCGGCGATCAGTAGCCGTGCGATCGAGATATCGACCATGGAGCCGATAATGATGACCAGCAGGCTCGGGGGAATAATCGGCGCCAGGCTGGCGCCGCCCAGGATTAAGCCGATGGAGAGACGGTCATCATATCCCCGCTGCTGCATCGTGGGTAATGCCGAACGACTCAGCATCGCGGTTACCGCCAAAGCCGATCCCGACAGGGCGCCGAACAGGGTGGCAAGCACGATGACGAAGAAGTACAGGCGCCCTTTCATACGTCCCATCAGGGTGTCCAGCGCATCGAAGATGACGTCTATTGAGCCCGACCGAAACAGCAACTCCCCCATCAACACGAACAGCACGATGGTAGTGAGGGTTTCCGATGTGACGGTGCTGTATACGCTGTTGGCGAACATGCCGAAGCCTGCACTGCCCATCAGCCAGATGGTCCCCAGGACATTGATGGTAAGAAAGGCGACGAAGATAGGGACACCCAGCGCAAACAATCCCATCAGTAGGGTGAGCGCGATGCCTAGCGAGATATACCACTCCATGATCAAACCTCCTGCTGTTCGTTGCCGTCATGAGGTATGCCTGGGAATAAGGCATAGCGCAGGAAATACAAGGCGGTATTGATAAAGGCATAGCAGATAAAGATTGATACCCAGTACTTTGGGATATCCAGGCCCAGTGCAGTGGTGGTACCACTGCCGAATTGGCGAAGCGTCTCCTGAATGAGTATCCAGGCGGCGACGGTACAGACCACGCCGGCTGCCAAGGCGATCATTCTGTCATAACGCTGTCGGCTGGCAGGAGATAGTCTTTCGGGCAGGACGGTAATCGCGATATGGCCATTGGTACGCGCCAGTTCAGGTACACTTAGTGACACCGCGATACAGAGGAAATAGGCCACTAGTGAACTCGACCACAGGGTCGGGGCGTTGAAGAAATAACGGGCGACCACTTCGATCCAGAAGCATGCGACGATGCCACACAAGGTGGCACCGCCAAGGTAGAACCCGAATCGCGTGATACGATCATGAAGTCTTGCTATCGGGTGGTGCATGTTGATTCCTATTCGGAGGTCGCTGTCATGTTGTTTTGTTCAGCTATCTCTCGCATGGTGCCGACTGCCTCGGGCGACTTGTCGATACCCAGCTGCCAGATGCCTTCGTTGACCAGGGCGTCCAGTCGCTCGGCATCGTCCGGCTGGAAGTGCGTTTCCTGCATGCCCTTTTCCTTCAACGACTCCCACTCCTGCAGTGCCAGTTCATCGAGGATCCCGGCAGTCTCGTTTTCCAGCTCTCTGCCCTGTTCAAGCAGCACAGCCTGTTCTTCTTCATCAAGTGCATTGAACGCAGCCAGGTTCATGAACAGGTAGGTATAGGTCTGACCAAAGGTCGGCTTAGAGAAATATCCTGCCACTTCATCCCAGCCAAAATCCTCGACACCGTTGAGCCCCCAAGCAGCCCCATCGATCACCCCACGATCAAGGGAGGAGTACACATCGCCCCCGGACATGAGCACGGGGGTGCCTCCCAGCCCTTGTGTAGTACTGGTGTATGTCGCGCTGCCGCGAATACGACGTCCTTCTAGGCCCGGTGTACCTTCGATGGGATCCTTGAGTACGTATTGAAAGCCGCTGCTGCCCAGGGGAGGAATCGCTAACAGCTTGAGGCCAAGCTCATTGTAATGTTCATCGATATAATCCCAGAGGCCAGATTCGTGGGTGGCATCAGGGCCGACGAAGACGGCATCCATGGCAGCCCCTACGCCAGTGGTGTTGGTATGATAGGCACCGTGAGTGTAAAGCAGATCGAACACACCGGCCGACACGGGCTGAAGCTGTTCGAAGGGTGAGACGACATCTGGGCCATTCAAGCCGATAGTAAGATCACCTTGGCTGGCCTCTTCCACTCTTTCGATGTAACGCTGAGCGACTTCACGAGTATAGGCGCTGGTCTGGTCATAGCTGGTGAGCATTCTCAACTCAGTGGCCATGGCTTGTGATGCACTTAGCATAAGGATAATGGCAGTAAGGGGGCGATTCATTTTTTACCTCATTGTGTTTTACTAATCAGTTAAAGGTTCTTGCATGGGATGACTGAATCTAGTCATGGCAGTGACGCTCGGTCAATAGAATCCAGCAAGCTAGTGTTTTTTTATTTTTATGTTTAAGATTAATGAAATTTATACAAGTAGATTTCTAGTCATGAAAACCTCACGACGCTACACGAAGCCATGTTAATTAATAGCAATAAAGCACTTTATTGGCGCAAAAAAAATTGAGTTAAAAGCTGAAAGCACCATTATAGTGCAAGTAAAAAATTAATAATATAAAGTACTTACAGCAAATAATTGCTTTATATTGTTTAATATTAAGTATTTTATAGTTTATTTAAGCTAATAATTTACAATTAGAAACAACGGCAGACATGCTATTTTAAGTTATAGAGAGGCGTTATGAGACCTATCCATGACACACTAGACTGGAATCTTCTCAGAACATTTATTGTAATTGTTCAAGAGGGGAGTGTCAGCAAGGCTGCCAATAGGCTTTACCTATCTCAACCCGCGGTTAGTTTGTCCCTTAAACGCTTAGAAGAGCGCCTAGGTCAACGTTTGATAGAGCGTGACAGTCATAGTTTCAATGTGACAAAAGCAGGGCACCTTGTATATAGAGAAGCTATCAATATATATGCCAATGTGGCTAGGCTAGCCGCCTCAGTAGGAGACTTTGACCCGGAAGTGGTCGGCCATGTTTCGCTACTTTTCATCACGGGAATTCAATGCCGGTTTCTCGATAGCGTTTTCGAACGTTTCCATCAGCAATTTCCCCAGATCACGTTCAGCATAGAGGACATGTCCAGCCAGGAAGTGCAGCATGCATTGGCCCAGCGTCAAGGCGCCCTGGGTATCAGCCTAGCGTTGCAGTGTCCGAGCAACCTCAACAGTCAGATACTCGCACGGCAACGATACCGGCTTTATTGCGGTAGAAGCCACGCGCTTTTCGGTCGACACAATTTGCCAATGGATAGCCTGAAGAGTGAAAACTATGTCTCTTTTGGCAGCGAGCAACTCGATGGCGTGCTCTCTTCGCTTGCGGTGTTCCGTGCCCATCATGGGCTTAAGGGCAACGTCGTAGGCCAGTCAAGCAGCCTCCAGGAAATTCAAAGGATGGTACTTGCCGGATGGGGTATTGGTTGTCTACCCGAGCATCTGGTGCTCCGGGATGTGGCGGAAGGTCGGCTGTGGCCCCTTCCGCCCTATGACGGCGTCGCTGAAATCGACCTGCACGTAATGTGGCATCAGGACGCTCGTTTCAGCGACGCCGAGACCATCTTCATGGAGTTCTTCCTCAATGCCCTGGGCAAGGTACCCCTCGAAGAACGTCTTACCACCGGCCTTGAGTTGTTCGACGAAACGCCTGATGTCAACCATCCCTTGTGATTGGCGATATCACCGGCTGTACGCCAGATTGAACCAGGTCGTCTTGAGATCCGAGTACTTGTCCAGTGCATGAAGCGACTTGTCGCGACCGAACCCGGATTGCTTCACGCCGCCGAAGGGTACGCTGATATCGCCATCGGCATAGCAATTGACCCATACCAAGCCGGCTTGCAGACGCTTTGATACGCGATGTGCGCGGCCAAGGTCACTCGTCCATAGCCCAGCTCCCAGACCGTAGATCGAGTCGTTGGCCAGCGTGATGGCTTCCGCCTCGCTGGAAAAGCGGCCCAGGCCCAGAACCGGCCCGAAGATTTCCTCACGCATGGAGGTGGCGGTTTGGCCTC
>TARA_R110002051_G_scaffold80906_4_pt1 | contig 37844 bp, 38 predicted proteins | sample TARA_R110002051 | Tara Oceans TARA_R110002051 (sample SAMEA4397023) | marine metagenome | biome: Polar Biome; feature: [MES] marine water layer (ENVO:01000295) within the mesopelagic zone...; material: water (ENVO:00002006), including particulate matter (ENVO:01000060) such as...... | reverse complement strand
CTGATCGGCTCGGCGATGGGCGATGCCCGGGTTGGTGCGCTGATCGGCGCCGGCGTCGGTGCGCTGGCCGGCGGTGCAATCGGCAACTACATGGATCAGCAGGAAGCTCAGCTTCGCGCCCAGCTCCAGGGCACGGGCGTTTCGGTGACGCGTGTGGGTGACAACATCATCCTCAACATGCCATCCAACATTACATTCGGCGTCAACCAGTCCGATATCCAGCCCGCCTTCCAGAACACGCTGCGCTCGGTCGCCCTCGTGCTTCAGGAATACAACCAGACCCTGGTCGATATCATCGGCTATACCGACTCCACGGGTTCGGCGAGCTACAATCTGACGCTTTCCCAGCAGCGCGCAACTTCGGTGCAACGTACGCTCGCCCAGTTCGGCGTCGACCCGCGCCGCTTCTTTGTTGAAGGCCGCGGCATGGCCAACCCGATCGCCGATAATTCGACCGAAGCGGGCCGTGCCCAGAACCGCCGCGTCGAAATCCGGATCGTTCCGATTCGCAATTAGCCGAGACGGAATCTGTAATAAAAAGGGCGCCCCGGCAAACCGGGGCGCCCTTTTCCTTTGGACCAGGCCTTAAAGAACGACGATCGTCGAGCCGAACCGCACAGCGTCGGCGAGATGGATGACGTCCTGATGCAGCAGACGCACGCATCCCGACGAGACGGCATGGCCGATGGTCCAGGTCTCGCCGGTGCCATGGATGCGGTAGATCGTGTCGCGATTGCCCTCATGAATATAGAGCGCGCGGGCGCCGAGCGGATTGTCGAGCCCGGGGGGCTGGCCATTGCGCCATTTTTCGAGTTCTGGTTGGCGATCCACCATTTCCGATGGCGGTGTCCAGATCGGCCATTCGCGCGAATAGGCAATGTGCCCGCGGCCCGACCATTCAAATCCGGCCCGGCCCAGGCCTGCGCCATAGCGCATGGCGGTGCCGCCGTCTTCGACGTGATAGAGATAGAAATTCGGCGTATCGACAATAACCGTCCCGACCTTTTCGCTCGTCGGGTACGGAACGCGCTGACGGTAATATTTCTGGTCGAGATAGCGCAAATCGACCGCCGGAACGGCAAATTGTTCCTCCGGCATCGCCGCATACATGGCCACCACCTCCGGCGAGATCGGCGGTGGCAGCTGAATTTGGGTTCTTGGTTGCGTGGTGGTCGTACAACCGGCGGCAGTGGCTGCGAGCAGGCTCGAAGCGCCGGCCATGAAGCCGCGCCGGGAAAGGGTCAGTTCGGACATGTCAAAATCTCATGGTTTGGCGGCGCAAAGCGCTCACCAGTCAAAAAGGATGGGGCGTGGCACGATCTCAGGCGCGGGGCGGGGGAATATCGAGCAATTGCGGCGGGTCGTCGTCGACTACCAGCTCCATAGGAGCGGGCCAGCAATTATGGGCATCGGGTTTGGGCGGTTGTTCGACGCGGGCAAGATCGGCATGGAACTGGCACCCCGGTACGAGAATGCCCAGACCCATCTGCTTCCAGCAACGGCCGAGCTTTTCGGGCGCCTGGCTGTCGAAAGCAACCTTGGCTGATGCATCGAGACAAAGCGCGTCCACGCCAACCGGCAGCGTCTCGGGCGCTCGCGCCGAGGCGAACGAGGCCGAAACCAGCAAGAGCCCGAAGGCGAGCATCAAAATGGGCAAGTAGCGCGTCATGGCCTATGGGTTACCGCATCAATAGTGGCGCGAAAAAGGCGCTCACCGGTCACGGAGCAGTGATGGACATCTGCACGTGCAGCGGTGTTGCCCGGCGGTCACAAAATCGGTGGTGGCCGTCGCGGTTCAGCCTGTGGATGGGACGATTGAAGCTTTGCACCCGCCATAATCGCCGCCTAATGTCCGGCCATCGTTTGACCAGTCCCGGATTCTCATGACCGACATCGCAAAAGCCATCGCCGGACTCATCGCAACCGAAATTGCGGCCCGTCCCGAACAGGTAAGGGCCGCCGTTGATCTGCTTGATGGCGGCGCCACGGTTCCTTTCGTTGCGCGATACCGCAAGGAAGTCACCGGCGGTCTCGACGATGCGCAACTGCGGACGCTGGAAACGCGGTTGGGCTACCTGCGCGAGCTTGAAGCGCGCCGGGCGGCCATCCTGCAATCGATCGATTCACAGGGCAAACTCACCAGCGACCTGTCCGCCCAGATCGCCAGGGTCATGACCAAATCTGAGCTTGAGGATATCTACCTTCCCTATAAGCCCAAGCGCCGCACCAAGGCCGAAATCGCCCGCGAGCGCGGCCTGGAACCGCTGGCCGAGACCCTGTTTGAAAATCGCGCGCTTACGCCGTTGACCGAGGCCGAAAAATACCTTTCAGACGATGTGCCCGATACCAAAATGGCGCTCGAAGGCGCTCGTGACATTCTCGCCGAACGGTTTGCCGAGGATGCCGAACTGATCGGTCGGCTGCGCGATTATATGGAACGCAAAGCGGTCCTGCGGGCCAGGGTCATTGACGGAAAGCAAGAGCAGGGCGCCAAGTTTTCCGACTATTTCGATCACGCCGAGGCTTGGTCCAAAGTTCCCAGCCACAGGGCGTTGGCCATGCTGCGCGGCCGCAACGAAGAGGTGCTGGCCGTCGATCTCGAACTCGATGCCCACGCCGAAGGCAAATACAAGCCCGCCGAAACCATGGTTGCCGCCCATTTCGGTATCCGCGCCGATGGCGGGGTCGCCGATCAGTGGCTAATGGATGTCGCGCGCTGGAGCTGGCGGGTCAAACTCTGGCTTCACCTCTCGGTCGATCTGATGGGGCGCCTGCGCGAGCGGGCCGAAGACGAAGCGATCACGGTCTTTGCGCGCAATCTCAAGGACCTGCTGCTGGCCGCGCCGGCCGGCAATCGTGCCACGATGGGCCTCGATCCCGGAATCCGCACAGGGGTCAAGGTGGCTGTGGTCGATGCCACTGGCAAGGTGCTTGATACAGCGACCATCTATCCGTTCCAGCCCCGCAACGACATACAGGGCAGCCTTGCCGCGCTGACGGCACTGGTTGCCAGGCACAAGATCGATCTGATCGCCATCGGCAATGGTACTGCCAGCCGCGAAACCGAGCGACTTGTGAGCGAGATGTTGACCATGATCCCCGCACCCAAGCCGATGAAAGTTGTCGTCAGCGAAGCGGGCGCCTCGGTCTATTCAGCCTCTGAAACGGCGTCCAACGAACTCCCCGAACTCGATGTATCCCTGCGCGGCGCGGTCTCCATCACCCGCCGTCTGCAGGATCCTCTGGCCGAACTGGTCAAGATCGAGCCCAAATCGATCGGCGTGGGCCAGTATCAGCACGATGTTGATCAATATAGGCTCGCCAAGGCGCTCGATGCCGTGGTGGAAGATGCGGTGAATGCGGTGGGCGTCGATCTCAATACGGCATCGGCCCCGCTTCTTGCGCGGGTGTCGGGGCTTGGCAGCGCACTTGCTGAAGCCATCGTCGCCCATCGCGATGCCAATGGAGCGTTTTCAGCGCGCAAGCAATTGCTGTCAGTTTCGCGCCTCGGCCCTAAGGCTTTTGAACAGGCTGCCGGTTTCCTGCGGATCCGCGATGGCTCCGAACCGCTCGATGCGTCCTCGGTCCACCCCGAAGCTTATGGCGTGGCGCGAAAGATCGTTGCCGCCTGCGGCCGCGATATCCGCCAGTTGATGGGCGACAGCGCTGCGCTCAAAACCCTCGACCCACGCAGCTTTGTTGATGACACCTTCGGGTTGCCCACGGTCCGCGATATTCTAGCCGAATTTGAAAAGCCCGGCCGAGATCCGCGGCCGGAATTCAAGACAGCCACGTTTGCCGACGGAATCGAGCAAATCTCCGATCTCAAGCCGGGCATGATGCTCGAAGGCACGGTAACCAACGTTGCCGCCTTCGGAGCCTTTGTCGACATTGGGGTGCATCAGGACGGGTTGGTTCACGTTTCCCAACTCGCCGACCGCTTCGTCAAGGACGCTCACGAGGTCGTCAAGGCCGGTGATGTGGTCAAGGTCAAGGTGCTCGAGGTCGACGTTAGGCGAAAGCGGATCAGCCTGTCCATGCGGCGCGACGCTTCGCCTGACCGTCACGCCGAAACGGCGCGGCCGGAACGCAATGCGCCCCGGCCGAAAAAAGCCGCTCAATCCTCACCTTCGCAGGGCGCCCTCGGCGCCGCGTTGAGCGATGCCTTGCGTCGAGGCAAATAGAGAGGTCAGTGCTCCTGGGCGATGTGCAGGAGATAACCAAGCCCAAATCCCACCGCGGCCGCCACGACAAGTACCGCGCCGGCGCTGGCGGGAGCCTTGTGTGCGGCGCGCGAAAGAACGTCGATATCCTTGCGCGCCTGCTTGGTTGCCCGCCTTGCATTCTTGCGGGCGCCATGGATGAAATCTCCGGCGTCGTCGGCCAGATCGTCGAAATCGAGCCCGTGATCAGCAAGGCTTTTGGAAATGGAATCGAGTTGACGCCGCAACTCGCGAATTTGGGATCTGGCGGGCTTTTCCAAGCCATTGGTTAAACTGAAATCAGCCATAGCGGTTCTCCATGCACTTGTGTGCAGGGTCAAACGATCAGGACCGTCTCCCGGTTCCCAAACCTCTATTGCGCGGCCCCCGCTTCATCGAGATAGCTCTGGTAGGCGCCCACACACATAAGCTCGGCCAACTCGCCGGCCCTGCCGGGAAAAGCGCGGGAGGTGCGCAGGCAAACGCCCTCGTGGTCTTCATGGATCAATGGATCGATGAGGCCGAAATAGCAGGTGATCTTGTAGCGCTCCTTGAAGCTCTCGCTGATTTCCGGCCTGATGGCGCTCTCGACATAGGCATCACACCGATTGATCGCCTCGATGTTGGAAAAACCTTGCGACAACGCAGGGTTGGTAAATCCCAGCCCCAAAATACCCACCACCGATGCTACCGCAACGCGCATCACCAAATCCCACCCACGATTTCAAGCCACTCAACTTCAAATCGCTGGCCGTCTCAACATCCCTGTCGCTGCCTGAAGCGCGCAGACAGCGTTCTGTTGCTCAACTGTCGCAGTATCGCAGGGCCAAGCGCTATTGCGGTTCGCAACTCCCCGGAAGGATGGTGTCCAGAGAGCCCTGGGCAGGATCGAGTTCGCCCTCGGTGATGGCCATTGGCCGAAAAGGTGGGGTTGCCTGAACCGCGGGTTGAGCGAGCCGAAGGGTGTAACACCCCGCAAAACGGGCGGTTGTTCCGTCGGCCATGGTCGCTTCGATGGCTGCCGGGATGGCGTAATAGATCGTCCCGGCGGCACCTTCGGTGACTTCGGGACCGACAATCAGTTGGACGGATTCGGTATCCTGATAGCCGGCGGCAAAGGCTTCGAAATCGGCCTGCTGGTCGATGCCGTCCTCATGCTCGAAATAGGACCATGCGCGCAGATATTCTGAGCGACTAATGGCGTTGTAGAGCGATTCAATGACCGCAGCGGCGGTCGAGCGGTCGTCGTAATAGGGATTGTCGGGCACCGGCTCATCGAGGTCGTCTGCTCCAGGTTGCGGCGCCTCCACCTCGCCGGGAACCACAGTCACCTCCGCCGCGACGGGCGCCGCCGGCGTTACCGGCTGGGCCAGAGCCGGCGAAACCAGAAATACGGTGACGATGGCGGCAATGATTTTTTCCATGAACACTCTCCTTTTCCCAACAACGCACGGCAACCGCTCAACGTTGCCTCAAACTGAACATGCCGATACCGAAGAGGGAAAATGGTGCTGCTGGACAGGATTGAACTGTCGGCCTCTCCCTTACCAAGGGAGTGCTCTACCACTGAGCTACAGCAGCGCCGGCGTGATGGCCCGTGAGCCATCTGAATGCGGGCCTCTACTGCCACAGGCCATGTGTGGACGCAAGGGCAAAAAACTGCCACTAGAACGCCAACGATATCCGACAGGGTCCAGTCCATGTCCAATCCGGATCGCGACCAAAGATTGGCCGCAAAGCTGCGGGAAAATCTTCGTCGCCGTAAAGCACAGGCCAAGGCACGAACCGCGCCGACCGATCAGTCGGACCAACAAGAGGCAACGGGCACTTCAAAACCTGAGCCAACCGGCAGAAAAGATACCTGAACCACCGTTTCTTGCGGCCCGACCCGGGCTGCGCTACCAACAGCTTCAACCTTCGCATCGCCTGTTCCAGGACGATTCGCGCAGAAATCCCTGTCCAAGGAGTGCCATATGGACCGCATCCGCATCGTGGGTGGCAATCAGCTCAATGGCGAAATCCACATCTCGGGCGCCAAGAACGCGGCTCTGCCCCTGATGATCGCCTCGCTTCTGACCGAAGAGCCGCTGGTGCTCGTCAACGTGCCGCGCCTGGCAGACGTCAAGCAACTCGAACGCATCCTCGAAAATCACGGCGTCGACATCGCCGTGCATGGACGGCGGCGCGGCGACACCGAAATGGGCGGGCAGCGGATCACCTTCACGGCCTCCGATATCGTCGACACGACAGCACCTTACGAACTTGTGTCGACAATGCGGGCCAGCTTTTGGGTCATCGGTCCGCTGCTGGCCAGGGAAGGTCATGCCAAGGTTTCTCTGCCAGGCGGTTGCGCCATCGGCACGCGGCCGGTTGATTTCTATCTCGACGGTTTGCGCCAGCTTGGCGCCGAAATCGAAATCGATGCCGGCTATGTGCTGGCGCGCGCACCGGGCGGCAGGCTCAAGGGTGCCAGCGTCCGGTTCCCCAAGGTCTCGGTCGGCGCCACTCATGTGGTGATGATGGCAGCGACTCTTGCCCAGGGAACCACGACAATCGAAAACGCCGCCCTCGAACCCGAAGTGACCAATCTGGCCGAATGCCTCGTCGCCATGGGCGCGAAAATTTCTGGTATCGGCACTGGACGGCTGGTCATCGAAGGTGTGGAAAAGCTCGATGGGGCGATCCACGAGGTGGTCCCGGACCGTATCGAGACCGGCACCTATGCCTTTGCGGCGGCAATGACGGGCGGCGAAGTGTTCCTGCGCAATGCAAGGCCCGAGCTGTTGCAGTCGGCGCTCGACGTGCTGGTCCGCACCGGGGTGGACGTTACCCCCGAGCATGGCGGTCTGCGCATCAAACGCAATGGAAACGGCATCATGCCCGTCGATGTCGAAACCGATCCGTTTCCCGGATTTCCGACCGATCTGCAGGCCCAGTTCATGGCGCTCATGGCCCGCTCGAGCGGGGTATCGGCGATCAAGGAAACCATTTTCGAGAACCGCTTCATGCACGTGGCCGAGCTCGCGCGCTTTGGCGCAAACATCCACGTCGATGGACAGACCGCGACCGTGACCGGCGTCCCCGAACTCAAGGGCGCCCAGGTGATGGCAACCGATTTGCGTGCGTCGGTCTCGCTGGTCATTGCCGGGCTGGCGGCGCGTGGAGAAACGGTGGTCAACCGCATCTATCATCTCGACCGCGGTTTCGAGCGCCTCGAAAACAAGCTTTCGCGCTGCGGGGCGGAGATCGAGCGGATTGCCGGTTAAGCAAGCGGCTATAATAGGCTTGCACTTTGGGCCGTAAATGCCCAGATGTTCGCCATGACCTCCATCGATCCCCTACCCAAGGCAACCATGACCGACCTCAAGCTTCTGGCGCTCGACAGCGAAGACCTCGAGATCGTTTCCGCCCATGTGCAGGATGCTGTCGTCCGCGTGGGCGATATGGGCTATTCCAAAAATGATCGGCGCTTCGTGCTGCTCATGAACCGTTATGCCTGGGAGGCCGGAGACAAGCGGGGGCAGCGCAAGCGCGCCGGGTTGCATTTCGATCACGTCACTGCGGCCCATGCCGAGGGGTTCGATCTCAATTCCAAGGATGGCGTTCTCGAACTGCTCGCCGTGACCTTTGAACCGAACGATGCCCCGGCTGGGCAGGTCTTGCTTACGTTTGCGGGCGGTGGCAGGGTGCGGCTGGACGCTGAATGTCTCGAAGCGCGTCTTCGCGATCTCGGCGGCGTCTGGGCCGCCAAGGCCCAGCCCAAGCACGACGTCGACTGACCGGGGCGCGATCAGCCAACCATGACTGCACTTCTTTCAAGCGCTGACCCGGGCTTTGCGCAGGCCTTCGAAACGCTGCTGGGCTCCAAGCGCGAAGCCTCGGTCGAGGTGGGCGAAACCGTCGCGGCGATCATCGCCGACGTGCGGGCCCGCGGTGATGCCGCTCTGATCGAGTTGACCCGGAAATTTGATGGTCTCGAACTCACGCCCCAAACCATGCGGTTCTCTGCCCAGGAGATCGATACAGCCTACGGGGCGGTTTCGCCGCAAATTCGCGATGCGTTGACACTGGCGCACAAGCGCATCACAGCCCATCACGAAAAGCAAAAGCCCACCGATCACATCTATACCGACGATATCGGTGTTACGCTGGGAAGCCGCTGGACGGCGGTCGAAGCCGCCGGGCTCTATGTGCCTGGAGGGTTGGCATCCTACCCCTCCTCGGTGCTCATGAACGCCATTCCGGCCAAGGTGGCAGGCGTGGAACGCCTGGCCATGGTGGTGCCGACGCCCAACGGCGTGGTCAATCCGGCCATTCTCGCCGCGGCCAGGATCGCCGGCGTCACCGAAATTTACCGCGTCGGCGGCGCACAGGCGATTGCGGCGCTGGCCTTTGGTACCGAAACGATCGCACCCGTTGCCAAGATAACCGGGCCGGGCAACGCCTATGTGGCCGCAGCCAAGCGCCAGGTCTTCGGCACGGTGGGCATCGATATGATTGCCGGACCTTCCGAAGTGCTCATCATTGCCGATGGTTCGGCCAATCCCGCCTGGGTTGCGGCCGATCTGCTGGCGCAAGCCGAGCATGGGGCTGGGGCCCAATCGATCCTTCTGACCACAGACGAACAATTGGCGAAGGCTGTCCTTGCCGAAGTCGAAAGGCAGTTGGCAACGCTACGGGCACCAGATAACGCGCGTCAGGGCTGGGAAGAGTTTGGCGCGATCATCACGGTCGCAAGCCTCGAGCAGGCCATGCCGCTGGCCAATCGTATCGCATCCGAGCACGTCGAACTTGCGCTCGACGACCCTCAACCGTGGATCGGCAAAATTCGCAATGCGGGCGCGATTTTCGTTGGCCACCACACCCCCGAATCGATCGGCGATTATGTGGGCGGCTCCAATCACGTGCTGCCCACGGCCCGCTCGGCCCGGTTCGCGTCCGGGCTCGGTGTCCTCGATTTCGTCAAGCGCACATCGATCCTGGGCTGCACGCCCCAGGCTTTGGCCGAACTGGCAGATGCCACCGTGACCCTGGCCGAAACCGAAGGTCTCCAGGCTCATGGAAAGTCGGTATCGATAAGGCTCAATCGCTGATGGAAAAGCGGCCCTTCGATCCCGAGACCGACAGGATCGTAACGGTTACGCTCGATCCCACAACGATCACCTCGGTCGATCCCGACGAGGTCCATGAATGGCGCGTCGCCATCTACGACCTTATCGACACCAACCGCTTTTACCCCGCACGGGTCACCGCCAACGGCCCTTACGCACTGCACCTGTCGATCATTCACAACCATATCGTGCTCGACGTCCGGCATCCCGAAACGTTCAGTCCCATTGCCGCGCATTATCTTTCGCTCACCCCGTTCAGGAGCCTGATTCGGGACTATTTCCGCATCCGCGAAAGCTATTACGAGGCGATCCGTTCGGCCTCGACGTTTCAGATCGAGGCCGTCGATATGGGCCGGCGCGGCCTGCACAACCAGGCAGCCGAACTCTTGATCGAGCGGCTCGACAATAAACTGGTCATGGATCTCGAAACCGCGCGTCGGCTGTTCACCCTTATTTGTGCGGTCCAGCCCTACGCGGCTCGGGTGACCGAGCAGGAAAGCCAGTTGCCCACCATCCTGTTCGTGTGTTCGATGAATTCGGTGCGCTCTCCCATCGCTGCGGCCCTGGCCCGTAAGCATTTCCCCGGACGCCTCGTTGCCCGCTCGGCCGGTGTGCGCTCGGGCAAGGTCGACCATTTCGTCCATCAGGTCATGGAAGAGGTGGGCATCGACATGTCGGTTCACACGCCGCATACCATGGACGAACTGGTGGCCTCCAACTTCGACATCATCGTCACTCTGGCCGATGATGCCAACATCGCCGTTGCTGAACGCGGGCTCGAAGCGGCCATCATGGAACATTGGGCGACGCCCGATCCTTCCGAAATCGAAGGCAGCCGCGAACTGGTCCTGGGCGCCTATCGCGAGTTGCGAGATACCATGGATATCAAGCTGCGTGGTGTGCTCGAGCCCATGCTGACCAGGGCAGGAAAAAGCGCCTGAATCAGGGACTTTCAATTATTTGCGTTTGCGTTTAGTTTGCGCGCCAAATCGCGCCCCGCAGTTGAGTGCGGGCCTTAGGAAGGCCTCGGTCCGCATTCGCGATCAGTCATGGGGCAATATCAGGAGAAAGAATGGCAAAGGAAGAAGTGCTCGAATTTCCGGGCGTTGTCACCGAATTGCTTCCCAACGCGACATTTCGCGTCAAGCTCGAGAACGAACACGAGATCATCGCCCATACAGCCGGGCGCATGCGCAAGAATCGCATCCGCGTTCTGGCCGGCGACAAGGTGCTCGTGGAGATGACGCCCTACGATCTGACCAAGGGCCGCATCACCTACCGTTTCAAGTAAACTCCTCAGTGAGCCGATAGTGTCCAGCAGACGCCCCGAATTCATTCTTGCTTCGGCCTCGCCGCGTCGGCTCGCGCTCCTCAACCAGATCGGCATCGAGCCCGACCATCTGATTCCCGCCCATGTCGACGAGACTCCCGAAAAGGGCGAGTTGCCGCGCCGTCTGGCCCAGCGCCTTGCGCACGCCAAGGCTTTCGAGGTTCGCAACAAGGCGCGTCAGGCGGGATTGGCGACCGAATCGGTGATCCTTGCCGCCGATACGGTGGTGGCCGTGGGACGACGTATTCTGCCCAAGGCCGAAACCATGGACGAGGCGGCAAGCTGCCTGCGGCTGCTGTCGGGCCGTGCGCATCGGGTCTTTACCGGCGTATGCGTTATTTCCGCATCCGGGCAGGCCCGCGAACGGCTGGTCGATACCCGCATCCGCTTCAAGCGTCTTTCCAACAAGGAAATCGAGGCCTATCTGGCCAGTGGCGAATGGAACGGCAAGGCGGGCGGCTATGCCATTCAGGGCATTGCCGGAGCCTTTGCGGTCAAGCTCAGCGGGTCTTATTCCGCCGTCGTGGGTTTGCCGCTGTTTGAAACTGTCGGCCTGTTGACCGGCGAGGGCTACCCCGTCCATTTCAACTGGCTCAACGCGACGGCCCTTCCAGGGGTGTAACCATGCCCACCAATGTAACGCGACTACGGCCACCCAAACCGTGCCCGATCTGCGGCAAGTCTTCGGTGCAGCAGTTCCATCCCTTCTGCTCGGCCCGCTGCGCCGACGTCGATCTCAACCGTTGGCTCACGGGCAATTATGTGATCCCCGGAGCCACCTCTTCGGCTGACGAGGACGATGCAGACTCGTTCCTGCCGAACGATGAGGACCAGGACTGATCATCCCTAAATGCGCAGCGCCCCGCCGGCGGGTTCGTCGATTTTTGAATGTCCGGACAGCGGTTTGGGAAAAAGTATGGACTGCCCACAAATTTCTTCTCCGGACGCTGGACAGCCCGGACCTGACTGCCTATAACCCGGCCACCAACACGAGGCCCGCAAGAGCCCCGACCCGATGCCCAGGTAGCTCAGTTGGTAGAGCAGCGGATTGAAAATCCGCGTGTCGGCGGTTCAATTCCGTCCCTGGGCACCACTTGCCCCAGCATCCAGCTTCGCACAATCAAGCCAGATCGTAGACCGCCAGAAGATTGGGCAGAACGGCCAAATGCCAGTTGATGGATTCGCCGGCGGCAAGCGCCTGACAGGCTGAATTGGCCGCATAGATTGCCGCGAAGGCCAGGATGCGCTTGCGCTTGTGGCCGAGCTTGGTGGCAAAGGCATCGGCCATGGCATTGATCCGAACAGGATCGGCCGCCAATTCGACCTTTCCCCAGGGGTGCAGAAAGCTGGCCGCCAGATCATAGGCGGGGTCGCCCCAAAGCCCTACGGGGGAACGCGCAATCCAACCCCGCTCGGCCAGAACGATCCGATCGTGATGAACGGCGCCGTGGAGCGGAATTTCGGCTGCGGGTTTGTCGAGCGTCGCGTAGGCAATGCCCACTGAGCGGGCATAGAGATCGCGCGCGGTGTCGGGCCATATCCGCACGTCGGCGGCAAAAAAATCGCTCAGATATTCGCGCAACGGCACCAGATTGTCCGGTTCGTCCGGACGGCTGACATGGAGCATGCCAACAAGGTTGGCGATGGCGCTCGTTGCCTGCGCGTCCTTGCCGTCAAGCGCCGGCTCGGACAGCATCCTGCCTTCCGCCCACTCGGTCAGAACGGCGTTCTCGGCCGTGCCGAAATGGCGTATCGCCCCGTCCCCGCGATACCATTCGAGCAGGTTTCCTGCCCTTTCGGGATCGACAGTGCCAGGCTTGTAGATACGCAAGGCTGCGTGGCTGTTATCGTCACGCTGGACCTTGTAGGTCCAGGCAACGGATGTCTCGGCCACTTGGGTAATCTTGGAAAGGCTCCAGCGGATGGCGGCCTTGTTGAGGACTGTGTCGTGCGGTGCGGTGCCGATCGGAACCCCCTGTGGAAAGCGTTTGGGCGCGCGCCGGGAAAGAATCACTGTTGGTTCGATACACACGCTTTCTAGCAAATTTCGGGCGCGCCGTCTGGTTCCGGGGAAAGGGAGCAGTTTAGCGCTTTTCCAACCATGGCATGAGCCGTACGCGCGGCGAGCCTTCCGGCTGTCTTGGAGGCGTCCGGGGAGGATCTTCGGTCAGTCTTGCATCGAGTTCATCAAGCCGTGCCAGTGCGACTTCGAGGAGATGATCCATCCCCGCATCGTACCAGACTTCATTGGCCAGCATGGCTCTCGCCTGTTCAATGCGATCCTTTGCCAGAAGATATGCAGTCGGCATTGGGCGTCTCCGTGGCTTTCAACACACACACCGATACGGAGTGCATTTGAGTCGGACCAGCGCATACCCCCAACCTACCCACAACACTAAACCTCCATGGTAAAATCCAATTGAAGCGATGGGCGCAAATTCGATATTTATTGTAACCAATCCGCTCGACAGACATACCCGACAGCGCGCACCGTGCCGGCAGAAGTCTCCTGCAACCAACAGAAGGGGCGGGGCCCTCAGTCCTTCTTGTCGGGAAGCCCCTTGCGGTCGGTTGAAGCGAACTCTTCGAGTTCTTTTTCGGTCATCGAATCGACCATTTCGCGCGAAGCGCCTTTGAGGTCTTTCTTTTCGATTTCGCCGCGCTTTGCGGCCAAGGCGGCGCCTGCCGCTTTTTGCTGAGCTTTGGATTTGGCTGGCATGTTCATCCTCCATCGAGATCGAGAGAGGGCAAAACGATGCTGTCGATACCCGGTTCCGGCAGCAAACGTTATCGTGTTGGCTAGAGATCGTCCTCGTCACCAAGAAAGCGCTTCTCGAACTGGCCCAGCACGATTGTGATGATGAGCACCAGGACCGTCGCCATCACGGCCACGGAAAAAAAGCCCGACCCCGCCGCAACCCCAATCGCCCCGGCCATCCACAGACCGGCGCCGGTTGTCAGTCCCTTGATGTCTGTGCCAGAGCGTATGATGGCGCCCGCAGCAAGAAAGGCAACACCGGCCGTTACCGCCTCTATGACGCGGATCGGATCAAGACGTGCGATCGTGTCGGCGCCCAGATCAACCATCTCATGATAGATTTCGAACGTCATGATGGTGAATGCCGCCGCGGCCGTCGATACAAGCATATGTGTTCGCAAACCGGCGGGGTGCTTCTTGATTTCACGTTCAAACCCGATCAGCGCACCCAGAACGGCCGCAACTGCCAGACGCACGGCAAGCACACCAAAAGCTTCATGCGTTGGATTGCCCCCCAGAGCGAGGAAATCTTCCATTTCTCGGTCCCCACAAATTCCCGATGGGAACGCGCGGCGAGCCGGGGAGTTCCGAATGTCAGAAGGGCCAGACGATGGGGATCATGATCATGGCGACAACGAAAACCACGACATTGATGAGCGCGCCGATGCGCACGAAATCGAAGAACTTGTACCCCCCGGCACTATAGACAAGCGTATTGGTCTGGTACCCGATCGGGGTAAGAAAACTGGCGCTCGCGGCAAACATGACAGCCGCTACAAACGGACGTGGGTCGACCCCAAGGCCCGCAGCCAGACCGATTGCGACCGGCGTAACGATCACCGCGACCGCATTGTTGGTCACGACCTCGGTGAGGATCGAGGAAAGGATATAAACCACACCAAGCGCAAACAGTGGCGAAAGCGCCACCAGATAGGGCGCGATAAAGGTCACCATACCTTCGACCAGCCCGACATTCTCCATGCCGACCCCGACGCCCAGCATGGCGATGATGAGGCCCAGGATGCGCCAGTCGACCGCCTGTACGGCCTCGTCGGGCTCCACGCAGCGTGTGGCAAGGACAGTGGCCGCACCGATCACGGCAAGCCCTGCAATCGGCATCAGCCCCAACGCCGCGCCCACGACCACGGCGATCAGCACGCCAATGGCAATCGGGGCTCTCGCCCGGCGGAAACCGCGTTCGGCAGGCTCGGAAACATTGACCAGATCATAGTCTTCGACCATGCGCCGCAAATCTTCTGGCGCCCCCTCGATCAGCAAAGTATCGCCGACTTCGATGGGCGCGGTTTCGAACCGCTCCGCCAGGTTGGCGCCGCGGCGGTGCAGCGCCAGCGGATAGACACCGTAGCGCCGGCGCAGGCGCAGATGTTTTAGGGTCTTGCCCAGAATGCCCGAACTCGGTCCCATCAGAACTTCGACGATCGAAGAGGACCGGCTGCCGAGCGATTGCATGTGCTCGGATTCGGGCACATTGAGGTCGCCTTCTTCTTTCATCGATAGCAATTCGGCCACCGAGGTGCGCAGGACCACGACGTCGCCGGGCTGCAGAACGACGTCATGAATGTGCCGGCGCAGCGAAAAACTGGCGCGCAGAACGTCGATGAGTTGACGGTCCGAGCGATTGAAAGCCGCAACCTCGCGGGCCTTTTTGCCCACATGGGGGGAGTTGTCCTCGATCACGGCTTCGAGCACGAATTTCTTGCTCGTTTCTGAAAGCGAAATCGAGGAGACCGTCGTTCGGTCGGGCAGCAGGCCGCGGGCAAGCAGCATCGTCGCGATACCGGCCACGGCAATCGCGATACCCACCGGCGCCATTTCGAAGATGTGGAACGGCTCCATGCCGCTTCTTTGCGCGACGCTGTCGACCAGAATGTTGGTTGAGGTCCCGATCAGGGTACACGTTCCACCCAGGATGGCGGAAAACGAAACCGGGATGAGCAGCTTGGAGGCCGGAGTTTCCATCTGCCGGGCCATGGCAACGGCCACCGGGATCATCATCATTACGAGCGGCGTATTGTTCATGAATGCCGACATCACTGCGATGGCCAGCAAGAAGGAAATCAGGCTGCGATAGGGGTGCTTTTGGGCTCCGGCGGTGGCCCAGGTCGCGAAACTTTCCAGCGCTCCGGTGCGCACGAGCGCCGCCGAGATCACGAACATTCCCGCAATTGTCGCCGGAGCACTGTTGGAAAGTACCCCGAGCAGATCGTCGACCGAAACGATGTTGAGAACGATAAGGACGGAAACCGCGATGGCCGCACTCACCTCCGGCGAGCGCCACTCCCGGGCAAACGCGATAAAGAGACCGACAATGACGACACTGACGATCAGCGCGCCATAGGGCTCAATCAGGCTAGCGAACAAATGCACCCTCCGCTCGGTCCACGGCGCACTCTATTCGATGCCACCCTTGGTTGGAAAGCGGTCAGAATCAATTCGGTATTCTTTTTGAGGCAGGTGGGTTGGGCTTCATCGCCCGGACAATGTGCGGCTCACGGCATCGCGCCAACCGGCCAGTTTTTCCTCGCGCATCGCGCTATCCATTTCGGGCACGAATTGACGCTCGCGGGCCCAGCTTCGGGCAAACTCGTCTTGTCCCGGCCATAACCCTATAGCCTGGCCGGCGAGCCAGGCAGCACCGAGAACCGTTGTCTCGAGCATATGGGGCCTGTCGACCGGCGCATCGAGAATGTCGGCGAGAAACTGCATCGTATAGTCGGACTGCACCATGCCGCCATCCACGCGGAGCACTGTTGCGGCGCCGTGGCCGGTCCAGTCTTTTTGCATGGCATCGAGTAGGTCTGCGGTCTGGTAGCAGACCGCTTCGAGCGCCGCGCGGGCAAATTCCTCAGGCCCGGTATTGCGCGTCAGCCCGAACATGGCACCGCGCGCCTCCGCATCCCAATAGGGGGCCCCCAACCCGACAAAGGCCGGCACCAGATAGACGTTCTGCTTCGGATCGGCCGCCATTGCCAGCCGCCCGGAGTCCGATGCCTTGCCGATGATCTTGAGCCCGTCGCGCAACCACTGCACGGCGGCCCCGGCCACAAAGATCGAGCCCTCCAACGCATAAATTGTCTTGCCGCCCATCCGATAGGCGATCGTTGTCAACAGCCGGTTCTGCGACCGCACCAGCGTATCGCCGGTGTTGAGTACGGCAAAACATCCCGTCCCATAGGTCGATTTGATCATGCCGGGCGCAAAACAGGCCTGCCCGATCACGGCGGCATGCTGGTCTCCTGCAACACCCCGAATGGGGATCGCCCGGCCCAGAATGGATGCATCGGTCTGCCCGAAATCGCCGTCGCAATCGCGAACGTTAGGAAGCATGGAAGCGGGGATATCGAAAAGCGCGAGCAATTGATCGTCCCATTCGCCCTTTTCGATGTCGAACAAAAGCGTGCGCCCGGCATTGGTCGCATCGGTCGCGTGCACCGCGCCATCCGTCAGGCGCCAGATCAAATAGGTATCGACGGTGCCAAACGCCAAATCCCCCGCCTGAGCTTTCGCCCGCGCGCCTTCGACATTGTCGAGCAACCACTTCACCTTGGTGGCCGAAAAATAAGGATCGAGCAGTAAGCCGGTCTTCTCAGTGACCAGCGCTTCCTTGCCCGCCGATTTGAGTTGATTGCAGATGCTGGCGGTCCGGCGATCCTGCCAGACGATGGCTCTATAAATTGGCTTGCCGGATTTCCGGTCCCACACCAGCGTGGTTTCCCGCTGGTTGGTAATCCCGATGGCGGCAACATCGTCAGCGGACAGCCCGGCGCGCTTCAACGCTGTTCGGATGGCATAATCCACCGATTCCCAGATGTCCTCGGGATCATGCTCAACCCAGCCGCTTTGGGGAAAATGCTGTGCGAACTCTTTTTGGCCCTGACCGACAACGTTCATGGCCGCGTCGAAAACCAGCGCCCGGCTGGACGTCGTGCCCTGATCGATGGCCAGAATATGACTCCCCATCGCGTCTCCTCCCATCATCGATTGCCCAGACCGTGCCTTAAACCGCCCACGGCGTAAAGATTGACGCGCCGGACCATTCCATGTCTTTTAGTTTTGTCCAGCCTTGCCAAAGCCTTCCGCATGCTTTCCGTTCTTAACGTCATCGCCCCGGTCTTCATCCTGATCGGGCTCGGATACCTCGCCGTGAGGGTTAAATTCTATCCGCGCGCCGGCGTTGGCGGGCTCATCGCCTATGTCAACAATTTCGCCACACCTTGTCTGTTATTCAGGGCGATGATCGACGTCGATTTTTCCACGGCGTTCAATCCCGCGATCATCGGGCCCTTCTATATTGGGGCGATATCGGTACTCGCGCTGGGCGCTATCGGCGCGGCCAGAGTGTTCAGGCGCCGACCCGGCGAAGCGGTTGCCGTTGGGTTTTCGGCGATGTTTACCAACACCGTTCTGGTCGGCATTCCGATCATGCAGCGTGCCTATGGCGAGGAGGCGATGCCGATCGTCTATTCCATCATCGGGCTGCATGCGCCGATGCTGATGACCATTGGAATGTTCGTCATGGAGCTGGCGCGCCGCGACGGCGGCAAGGTTTCCACGGCACTGTTCCAGGGCCTCAGGAAGTCATTGGCCAACCCCATTTTGATCGGCATTGCGCTGGGGCTTCTGGCCAATCTTTTCGGGCTCCAATTGTCCGGGGTCGCCGATGACGTCACGCTTTTGCTGGCCGGAACGGTCATGCCGGTCGCCCTGTTCGGTCTCGGCGGCGCCCTCAATGAATATAAGCTCGGGGAAACATGGACCCAGGCCTTGATGACCACCTCGATGCAGCTGGTGGTTCACCCGGCCATCGCGTGGATCGTCATGGTGCCGATCCTCGGTGTTGACCCGCACATCGCCCGCTATGGGGTTCTGCTCGCCGCCATGCCCGCCGGCATCAACGTCTATATCTTCGCGACCTATTACAATCGCGCCATGGACGTTGCCGCCAATACGATCCTGCTCTCGACCGTCCTTTCGGTCTTCACAATCACCGGCTGGCTATTGCTCCTGGGCGCCTGACTGCTGTTGCTGCTGCTGGTTCATCATGACCTGGGCCACCCGGATCGTATCCTCGGCCTGCCGCTCCAGCTCCGGTGCCAGCCTGACTGGCGCCGTCGTTTCCGCATCGAGCCCGCAGGCAATCCGCACATATCCAGCGGTCGGGCACAAATCGACCGAAGGGTCGAACCCGATCCAGCCCAGCCCGTCATCCCAGGCTTCGGCCCAGGCGTGCAGCCGCGCCGGCTCGTCATCTTCGCCCAAAACATAGCCGGTCACGAACCGCGCGGGAATGTCCATGCCGCGTGCGGCGGCAACGAACACATGCGCATGGTCTTCGGCCACGATCTCGGGCGCATCCTCATCGTCCTCAGGCGCCGTCTCGCGGGCTTCATGCAACCGGTTCATCAGCCAGTGCAACAGTTCGACCCGGCTCATGCCGGCCTTGGCATGCGCTTTCATCCGGTTGACCAAATTGCCATTGGGTCGTGTCTGGGCCGTGAAGCGCTTGAACAGCGCCAAATTCGGGCCTCCGGCCACCCGCCCGATCACCCCATGGGTGTCGCTGGTCTCCACAACACCGGAAACCGAGATGAAGAGGTCCTTTTCGGGGCGATGCTGGCTGACAAGATGGGCAGTGTTGCCGAACGCATCGGTAAAGCTGGCGGATGCGTCGATCCCGTCCATTTTGATGGACCACTCGACAACCGATTGCGAGGCGGTCTCGATGGGCGTCAAAAGCAGATGTTGAACGGCGTGCGGCAGAGCCTCGCTGGTCGCAAAGCGAAATTCGTGGCGTATCGATATGCGCATGGGTCCGCTCGTCTCAGTAGAAATTATAACTCTCCGAAATCGCGTTGGTGAGCTGGTTGTTGGCCGCCATGAAGCCGGTCAGATATTCGTGCAACCCCTGGTCGAAAACCTTGCTCATGTCCCCCGCTGTCAGGAACTGCGCCATCTTGATCGCCTCGTCGTGACAGCCCGACGGCTCCCCGTAAATCTGCTCGAGCATGCCCAGCATTGCCGTCACCGAGGTGCAGCAAAAGGCAAGGGACCGGGGCATCTCCTTCCGGAAAATCAGGAAATCGGAAATATTCCAGGCCTTGTAGCGGTCGTGATAGATATGGCGATAAGCGCGATGGGCCGAAGCCGCGCGCAGGATCATCGTCCATTGCTGGATATCAACGTCGCCACCCACCATCGAAGAGCGCGGCAACAGAACGTAATATTTGACGTCCAGAATCCGCGCCGTGTTGTCGGCCCGCTCGATAAAACCGCCCGTCTGCGCAAAGGCAAACCCGTCGGTGCGCATCAGGGTGCCCAGAAGGGCGCCCCGAAACTGGTTTGAGCCCTGCTTGACCGATTGCAGGAAACTGGGAAGCTTGTTGCCCAGCACATAGCGAGGCTGGACCTGCGAAAATTCCAGCCAGGTGCCGTTAAGGCTCTCCCACATGTCGGTGGTGATTTCGGTGCGCACCGACTTGGCGTTGGTTCGCGCGTTGAACAGGCACGATTTCACCGACGAGGGATTGTCGGTATCAAACAGCATGAAATGGGCGACGCTGGCTATATCGACGGTCTCGTGCTTTTCCTTGAAGGCCTCTTCGGCCTCTGCGGCCTGAAGCATGGAGAGCAGATATTCGCTCGAGCCGTCTTCACTCCGTTCGGTCAGACTCATGCGGTAGCCGACTTCAAGCAGCCGGGCCATGTTTTCGGCCCGCTCCACATAGCGTGACATCCAGAACAGATTTGCAGCAGAACGGCCCAGCATCATTCTTCGAGCACCCAGGTGTCCTTGGTGCCACCCCCCTGCGAGGAGTTGACCACCAGAGACCCTTGCTTGAGAGCAACGCGCGTCAGCCCGCCGGGCGTAATCCTGATCTTGTCGCCCACCAGCACGTAAGGGCGCAGATCGACATGACGGGGCGCAATGCCCTTGCTCACAAAGGTTGGGCAGGTCGAAAGCGCCAGGGTTGGCTGGACGATGTAATTGTCCGGCCGCGCCTTGATCTTTTCGGAAAATTCGGCCCGCTGCTTTTTCGTCGATGCCGGGCCGACAAGCATGCCGTATCCGCCCGAGCCATGCACTTCCTTGACCACCAGATGCTCGAGATTCTCAAGCACATAGGCCCGCTCGCCATCATTGGTGCAGTTGTAGGTGGGCACATTCTTGAGGATCGGCTTTTCGCCAAGATAGAATTCGATGATCTGGGGGACGTAGGTATAGACCGCCTTGTCGTCGGCAATGCCTGTGCCCGGAGCATTGATCAGCGTTACATTGCCGGCTCTATAAGCATCGAACAGCCCCGGCACGCCGAGCATGGAATCGGCCCTGAAAGTCAGGGGGTCGACATAATCGTCATCGATACGCCGGTAGATCACATCGACCCGCTGCGGTCCGAGTGTGGTCCGCATATAGACCTTGCCTCCGTCGACAAACAGGTCCTGCCCTTCGCACAGGGTGGCGCCCATCTGGTCGGCCAGGAACGAATGTTCGAAATAGGCAGAATTGTAGATTCCCGGCGTCAGGACCACGAGGTTGGGATTGCCCGAACAATTGTCCGGAGCAACGCTTTCCATGGTGCGGCGAAGGTTTTCCGGATAGGTCTCGACCGGCGCGACCTTGAGCTTATGGAAGAGATCGGGGACCAGATGCATCATCGCCTCGCGGTCTTCCAGCATGTAGGAGACCCCCGAAGGCGTGCGCAGATTGTCCTCGAGCACATAAAAATCGTCAGGTCCGGTCCGCACGATGTCGACGCCGATGATATGGGAATAGATCCCCTTGGGCGGGTTGAGGCCCATCATCTGCGGGCAGAAGGCCTCATTCTGGATGATCAGCTTTTCGGGAACACGCCCGGCCCGGATGATGTCCTGGTTGTGATAGAGGTCCCACAGGAACATGTTCAGCGCCTTTACGCGCTGCTCGATTCCCTTTTCCAGCCGGCGCCATTCCTGCGCTGCAATCACCCTGGGAATCACATCGAACGGGATCAGCCGCTCGGTCGACTCGTTTGAACCATAAACCGCAAAAGTAATGCCCAGCCGGCGGAAAATGGTCTCCGCATCTTGCGATAATTGCTTGAGCGCTTGTTTGGGTTGGCCGTCCAGCCACTCACCCAAAATGCGGTAAGGTTCGCGGATCGAGCCATCCGCATTGAGCATTTCGTCAAAATACTTTGCTTCGCTCATACGCCTTCTTTGTGCGATGACAGTGTGCGCCTTCCCGACGCATATCCCATTGGTGCATATTTATTTTGCGTCGTCCAGCGCTCCCGTGAGAAGCGGCAATAATAGAGGGTAGGGGCAGATGTCCCCACGTCTTGCCTGTCCAATTGTTTTGGGCAATTGTAGGCTGGTAGGCAAAAGACGCGGCGAAGTCTTTATATGTCGCGCCGCCAGCCATCGAGGGAGCACAAGATGTACAAGTTCGAAGTTTACAAGGACAAGGGTGGGGAATTCAGGTTCCGCTTTCGTGCGTCCAATGGGGAGGTCATGTTTGCATCCGAGGGATACAAGGCAAAGGCCTCGGCCCAGAGTGCCATTGAAGCCATCCGCAAGAATGCCCCCGATGCCGGTCTCGACGACCAGACCTGACCACGCTTGAACTGGTCCGGTCAGGCATCGTCCGGATCGAGAAAAGTCTGGGTGATGCGTGCTCCATCGTGGATGCACATCATCTTGAGCACACTATCGCCGATATTTTCGAACCCGTGCGGTGTCTCGGGTTCGACCACCATGATGTCGCCGGGTCCGGCCTCAACGGCCTGGTTTCCCGCAGCAAAGCGCACGGTGCCTTCCTGCACCATCCAGGTCTCGGAATAGGGGTGAATATGCAGTCCCACCCGCTTGCCCGGTTCCGCGACCACTGCAAAAAACGAAATGTCGGTTCCATAATCGCCACCCTCGAACTTGATCGTTCTGGTCGCCCCCTCGGGACGGTCCGCCGCTCTGAGAATATGAGGCATGCTTAAACTCTCCTTGTTTGTGCACCGCCGCGCGGTGCAACTTTTCAAGGACGTAGCCCGTTGCCGGAAACCGACGGCCTTAACGATTGATACGGAGAATATCATATGAGCGAGTGGTGGCGCGGCGGGGTGATCTACCAGATTTACCCGCGCTCCTTTCAGGACAGTAATGGCGATGGGGTCGGCGATCTTCGCGGTATTCTCGACAGGCTCGAGCATGTCGCTTCGCTCGGCGTGGATGCGATCTGGCTGTCCCCGATCTTCACATCGCCCATGGCCGATATGGGTTACGACGTTTCCAACTACACCGACATCGATCCGCTTTTCGGCTCTCTGGCCGATTTCGACGCGCTGATCGAAAAGGCCCATGAACTTGGCCTCAAGGTGGTGATCGATCAGGTGATGAGCCACACTTCAGACAAGCATCCATGGTTCATCGAATCCAAATCCTCGCGCACCAATCCGCGCTCGGACTGGTACGTCTGGGTCGATCCCGATGAAGACGGCACCCCGCCCAACAACTGGCCCTCGGTGTTCGGTGGACCAGCCTGGGAATGGAACGGCACGCGCAAGCAGTACTACCTGCACAATTTCCTCATCGCCCAGCCCGACCTCAATTTCCACAACCCCGACGTGCAGGACGCGGTGCTCGCCGCCATGCGCTTCTGGCTCGAGCGCGGTGTCGACGGCTTCCGCTTCGACACGGTGAACTACTATTTCCACGACAGGAAACTGCGGTCCAACCCGCCTGCGCCCCGGGAAAAGGAAACCCCGCTCGAAGCCGATCCCTACGGCATGCAGTTCCATAAATTCTCCAAGAACCGGCCGGAAAATATAGGCTTTCTCAAGCGCGTTCGGGCCTTGCTCGACGAATTCCCCGGCACGACGACGGTCGGGGAGGTGGGCGAGGCTCACCGGGCTATCGAGATCATGGCGGCCTATACCGCCGGCGACGACCTTTTGCACATGTGCTACTCGTTCGACATGCTCGGCCCAACGTTCACGCCGCGCCATTTCCGCTCACGGGTCGAAAAATTCTTCAAGGGCGCGCCTGACGGCTGGCCGTGCTGGAGTTTTTCCAACCACGACGTGAACCGGCACATCAGCCGCTGGGAAGCCCATGCGGTCACCCCCGGTTCACTCGGGCGGTTGTCTGCCGCCCTTTTGCTGTCGCTCAAGGGCTCGGTCTGTATCTATCAGGGCGAAGAACTCGGGCTGCCCGAGGCCGAACTGGAATATTCCGAGCTGACCGATCCGCCGGGCCTGCGCTTCTGGCCGGACAACAAGGGCCGTGACGGCTGCCGGACCCCCATGCCGTGGACCGACGAACCCAATGCCGGGTTTTCCGAAGTCAAACCCTGGCTGCCGGTCAAGGCCCCGCATTTCAAGCGCAACGTTGCCGCGCTCGAAGCCGACCCGGCGTCGCTGCTGCACTATTACCGCGCCATTCTGAAATACCGTAAGGACAACCCCGCGCTCATCGACGGCGAGATCACCTTTTACGATGTCAAGGACCCCATCCTCGGCTTTTCGCGACAGAGCGGCCAGGATGCACTGGTCTGCGTCTTCAATCTTTCGGCCCTGCCACACACGCTGTCGATCAAGGGACTGCCCAATCTGGCCACCATGGCCGGCCTCTCGAACGGTGCCACGTTCGAGGGAAAGACGCTCAAGCTTGAGGGCAATGGTTTCGCCTTTGTCGAATGCGGGGCCGGTTTCGATCCGGCCGCTATCTCGCTGACTCTGTCCAAAGCCTGAAGGGGAGGCGGCCGAACGCCCGAATGCCTATGGTCGAAGGGCCGACGTCTCTCGCCCTTTGACCAGCACGACCACCAGCGGAATCGCAATGGTCAGCATCAGCAGCCGGGCCACGTGATGGGCGGCAATGAATGCCGTGTCATACCCGAGCGCGATGCCCAGCGCGCCCATCGATTCCAGCCCTCCCGGTGACAGCCCGAGCCAGATTTGGCCGATGGGCATGGAAACGAAAAAACTGACGCCAAGCGCGAACGCGGTCGTTATTGCCACGGTGATCGCCGTGGACACCGTGCCGCCGAACGCGGCCTGCATGAATTCGGCACGGGTCATCCCCGCAAAGCGCGACCCGATCAAGGCGCCCATGCCCACAAACGTCAAATCGACAAGAATCGGCGGCAGTGCGCCGTCGAAAAAGCCGGTCAGCTTCATGGCCGTCGCACAGGCCATCGACCCCAGCACATAGCCCGCAGGCATCTTGAGGCGCGTGAACACCCAGCCCACGAACGCGCACCCCGCTGCAACCATGGCCAGCGTCGTCATGTCGATCAGCTCGGTGCTCGCGCCCGAGTAGTGGCCAATCGGCAGGAACAGCGCTCCGATCGGCGCGAAAAGGGTCAAGAACATCACCCTTTGCACCTGGATGATAACGATCTGCCTTGGGTTGCCGACACCCGTCGAAGCCAGCGCCATGATGAAAGACAGATGGCCGGGAAACGAGGAAAGATAGGCGGTTCCCGTGTCGAACTTGAACAGCCTGCGCAATACGATCCCGCACACCAGAACGATAAACACCAGTTCGAGCGCCAGCGCCCCGAGCGTTATCGGCCATTGGCCGATCAGTTGCAGCGTGTCGGGCGCCACATTGGCCCCCATCGACAGCCCGACGCATACGAAAAGCACATTGCGCAGGCCGTTGGGCATGGTTGCCGGAAAGCCCGACAGGGCGGCAACGGAAACCGTCAGCGCCCCACCCATCAGCATTCCGCCCGGAATTCCCAGCGTACTGATCGCAAAAGAGCCGATGGCGGCTATGATGAGGGTAAGACCGGTTCGCAGCGCCCAGTGCATCGGCGCGCTCCTACTGCCGCGCCGCCAGCGCCCTCTCCGCCAGCCGCACCCAATAGCTCACGCCCAGATCAATGGCTTCATCGTTGAAATCATAGGTGTCGGTGTGCAAATCCGCGCTGTCGCCATTGCCGAGAAAGATATAGGACCCCGGCCGCGCATTGAGCATATAGGCGAAATCCTCGCCCCCCATGGTCGGATCGACGGCATCGTTCACCCGATCTTCCCCGACGATTTCCCGGGCCACTTCGGCGGCGAAATCCGTCTGCTCGGGCGCATTGACCGTAACCGGATACCCCTGCATCCAGGTCACCGTCGCGTTCGCACCGAACGCCTGCGCAAGCTGGGGTGCCAGCCGTTTGATGCCTTCTTCCATCTGCGTGCGCACATCCTCGTCCAGCGTCCGGACGGTGCCGGTCAGCCGAGCGGTGCGCGGAATGACGTTATAGGCCGTGCCCGCGTTGACGGTCGTCACCGAAAGAACCGCTGAGCGGATCGGATCGATCGAGCGCGACACCAGCGTCTGCAGTCCCGAAATGATGTGAGCGGAAACGATCACCGGATCGACGGCCAGGTGCGGCATGGCCGCGTGCCCGCCATGGCCTTCGACATCGATCGCGAACTGGTCGGTTCCCGCCATGATCCCGCCGGTCCGTATGGCAAATTCGCCCAGCGGAATGCCCGGCATATTGTGCATGCCGAAGACCTGGGAAATGCCGAAACGCTCCATCAGCCCGTCTTCCACCATGACGCGCCCACCGCCGCCGCCTTCTTCGGCCGGTTGGAAGATGACGATGACGGTGCCATCGAAATTGCGCGTTTCGGCAAGATACCGCGCCGCGCCCAGCAACATGGCCGTGTGCCCGTCATGGCCGCAGGCATGCATCTTGCCGCTGTTGCCCGAAGCATAGGGCTTGCCGGTCCGCTCGGTGATCGGCAGGGCGTCCATATCGGCCCGCAACCCCACGACGCGATCCGAATCGCCCTTGCCGCGAATAACGCCGACCACCCCGGTCCGCCCGATTCCCGTCACCACCTCATCGACGCCAAAGCTCTTGAGTTGCTCGACCACGAAAGCGGCCGTCTCATGGACATCGTAGAGAAGCTCGGGATTGGCATGGATGTGCTGGCGCCACGCGGCAATATCGGCGTGGAACTCGGCAACACGATTGATGATGGGCATGGGAAAACCTGGAGGCGATATGTGAAGCGTCTACTGTCTGCGCCGCGGCACGCGGCGTCAACGTCTCTTGTCTCTGGCCGGGCAGGAGGCTATCCCCCCTTTACAGAATTGGACCTCGAGATGCCAGACGTTGATCCTGCCTCATCGCCAATAGTGATCGACTTTGTCGGCGGCGCCGTCGGTTTCCGTCTGCGCAGTGGCGAGGGCAGGGGGCAACCCCTGCCGCGGGCCTGCGGCATGGCAAAAGGGGCGCTGCCAACCATCGTGGACGCGACCGCCGGCATGGGGCGCGACGCGTTTTTCCTCGCTTCGCTTGGTGCCCAGGTCACCCTCATTGAGCGCAACCCTCAGGTCCACGCCGCCCTCGATCGCGCCATGAACGCCGCCCGCGACCACAGCGAAGACCTCGCCGTCATCATTGCGCGCATGACGCTGCTCCACGGCGATTCCCGCGACCTTCTGCAAACGCTTGCGCCCGAAGTTGTGTTGGTCGATCCCATGCACCCCGAGCGTAACAAATCAGCGCTGGTCAAAAAGCAGATGCGCGATCTTCGCGATGTTGTCGGCGCCGATCCCGATGCGCGCGAACTTATGGAAGCAGCGCTTGCTGCCGCAACACATCGCGTCGTCCTCAAATGGCCCCAACGCGCCGCATCGATAGAGGGTCTGCGCAAGCCCAGCCATCAGATAGCGGGCAAGACCACGCGTTACGATGTCTTTGTAACGGTTCCGTCCTCTCCCCCGCTCTGACCGAATGCCAATCCCGGCCCTGGTCATATTTCGCAAAACCATTCCCCCACTTGGTTACCCCCGGCCATTGCATTAGCGCCGGGGGAAACTATAAAGGCCGCGCGCCGTTTCCCTATCCAAGCTCGAGAGCGAGAATGTTCGAGACCCTTTCCAAGGCACCCCAGGACAAGATTTTTGCACTGATGGCCGAAATTGCCGCCGACGACCGGCCCGGCAAGATCGACCTCGGCATCGGCGTCTATAAGGACGACGAGGGCAACACGCCCATCATGAGCGCCGTCAGAAAAGCCGAGCAGCGGATCGTTTCCACCTCGAAAACCAAGTCCTATATCGGGGTGGCCGGCAACAAGGGTTTTGCCAGGGCCATGGTCAATCTCGCGCTCGATGGCGCGGTACCCGACGACCGTGTTCGCGCCGCACAGGCGCCGGGCGGCACCGGTGCCCTTTGGGTGCTGCTGACGCTTTTGAAGCGCGCCAACCCCGACGCGACCGTTTGGATTTCCGATCCCTCATGGCCCAACCACAAGCCCATGGCCGAACAGGCTGGCTTTAAGGTCGAGGCCTACCCCTATTTCGACCCGGAAACCGGCAAGGTCCGGTTCGCCGATATGCTCTCCAAACTCGATAGCCTGGGTAAGAACGATATCGTCCTGCTCCATGGCTGCTGCCACAATCCCACGGGCGCCAATCTCGACCACGACCAGTGGCACAGGGTCATTGCATCTCTCAAGCGTACCGGAGCCTTCCCGCTCGTCGACATGGCCTATCAGGGGTTCGGCGACGGATTGGACGAAGACGCGTACGGTCTGCGCGCGTTGGCGGCTGAAATCGACGAATTTGTCTGCGCGACGAGCTGCTCGAAAAATTTCGGCATCTATCGCGAGCGTGTCGGCTGCGCCATCGTGGTGGGCAAGGACGCGGCTCAGGCCGACATTGCCAATTCACAGATGCTCAACGTCATTCGCGGCGCCTATTCCCAGCCGCCCGATCACGGCGCGGAGATCGTGCGTATCATTCTCGACGATGCGGAATTGCGGGCCGAGTGGAAGGCCGAGCTTGAGGCCATGCGCAACCGCATGGTCGCCAACCGCCAGGCACTGGCCGATGCGATCCGGTCGCGCTCCAACAGCTCGGACTTCGATTTCGTTGCCGAGCATCGTGGCATGTTTTCGCTTTTGGGGCTCAAAGTTGAGACCGTCGACCATTTAAAAGCCGAAAATGCTGTCTATATGTTGGATGACAGCCGCATAAACATCGCCGGCCTGGCTGACGAACGCATCCAGCGCTTGGCCGATGCCATCGTTGGCGCAACCCGATAAAACCTGACGCCATTATTGCGGCACAGCCATTCCATGCTACACCTTGGTCATTAGACCAAAGTATTATCCCAAGGGGGAGAAAATGAAGTTTTTCGTCGACACCGCCGACATAAGCGAAATCCGGGAACTGCATGATGCAGGCCTGCTCGACGGCGTCACCACCAACCCGTCGCTGGTGGCCAAGTCGGGCCGCGATTTCAAGGAAGTGGTCAAGGAAATCTGCGATCTGTTGCCGGGCCTGCCGGTTTCCGCAGAAGTTGCCGCCACGGACTATGACGGCATGATGGCCGAGGCTGATGTGCTGAGCAAGATCGCCGACAACGTCGTCATCAAGGTTCCGCTCACTCTGGCCGGACTGAAGGCCTGCAAGACTCTGTCCGACCGCGGCATCAAGACCAACGTCACGCTGTGCTTTTCGGCCAATCAGGCCCTGCTGGCCGCCAAGGTCGGCGCCACCTACATCTCGCCGTTCCTGGGCCGTCTCGATGACATCAATCTCGATGGCATGCAGCTCATCGCCGATATCCGGGTGATCTACGACAATTACGGTTTCGACACCCAGATCCTGGCCGCCTCGATCCGCTCGCCCAACCACGTTTCCGACGCCGCTCTGGCCGGTTCCGATGTGGCGACCATTCCGCCGGGCGTGCTCAAAAAGCTTGCCGATCATCCCTTGACCGACAAGGGCCTCGACGCTTTCGTCAAGGATTGGAAGTCCACGGGCCAGTCGATCATTTGAGCCCGACTTGACCGAGGATGATGTCCGCAAGAAAATCCAGGACGCGCTGGGCACCATAGAAGTGCCCGGCGGGTCTTCGCTTGCCGAATTCCCCGGTCTGTCCGACATCATCGTTACCAAGGGCGCAGTGGCGTTTGCCATCTCCGTGTCGCCGGGCATGGAAACGGCCTTTGCCCCGGCTCGCACGGCAGCCGAACAGGCCGCCCACCAGGCTGCCGAGGGCCGCAAGGTCATGGTCTCGCTAACCGGCGACAAGGCTCCGGCCCAGGCCGCGCCAAAAGGCGCTGCACCGCGCCCCGGCCCGCCCCCCAAATCCGCCGTTCCCGGCATCAAACACATCGTTGCCGTTGGCTCGGGCAAGGGCGGTGTCGGTAAGTCCACATGTGCGGTCAATATCGCTCTGGGCCTTGTCCGGCAGGGCCTCAAGGTGGGTATTCTCGACGCCGATCTTTACGGTCCGTCCCTGCCAAAATTGCTCGGTATCGAAGGCAAGCCCGCTGTCCGCGACGACGGCATTTTCAAGCCGTTTGAAGTTTATGGCCTCAAAGCCATGTCCATCGGTCCCATGCTCACCGGTACGCAAGCGGTAGTCTGGCGCGGTCCCATGGCAACGTCGGCGCTCCGCCAATTGCTGCGTGAGACCGATTGGGGCCAGCTCGACGTTCTCGTCGTCGATCTGCCTCCCGGAACCGGCGACATCCAGATTTCACTTGTTCAACAGGTCGAACTGGCCGGCGCGGTGATCATTTCAACGCCACAGGATCTGGCGCTGATCGATGCGAAAAAGGCCATCGACATGCTCGCCAGGACAAACGTCCCCGTGCTCGGCATTGTCGAAAACATGAGCTATTTCATCGCGCCCGATACCGGCAACCGCTACGACATTTTCGGCCATGGCGGTGCAAAAGCCGCAGCAGGGGACATGGGCATCCCGTTCCTCGGTGAAATCCCCCTGGTCATGTCGATCCGCGAGGGCGCCGATGCCGGAAAACCCGCCGTGTCCTCTGGAGACGGTCCCGACGCGCAGGCGTTCCTCGCCATTGCCGAGCGGCTTGCCGCGACTTTATCGAGAGCAAAAATAGGCTGACATCGATTGTCTCGGTTCTCGATGATGACAAGGGCGAAAAACGCTGATAACCATAATGTAACCGATTACAAAAATCGCACTCTGGGCGGAGAGCCGACAATGTTCAGCCATAAACGCGCCGATTTCGGCGAGAATTTCCTGTTTGGCGCGGCCACGGCTGCCTATCAGATCGAGGGCGGCCAGACCGATGGCCGCGGGTCTTCCATCTGGGATACGTTTTCAGCCACGCCCGGCAATGTTCACAACAGCGAAACCGGCAAGATCGCCTGCGATCATTACAATCGCTGGCCCGAAGACCTCGACCTGCTGGCCAATGGCGGGTTCGACGCTTATCGCTTTTCCTTCGCCTGGCCCCGCCTGATCCCCGAGGGCATAGGCGCGGTCAATCAAAAGGGTATCGATTTTTACGACCGGCTCATTGACGGCATGCTCGAGCGGGGCCTTAAACCCTTCGCAACGCTCTACCATTGGGATCTGCCTAGTGCGCTGCAGGACAGGGGCGGCTGGCTCAATCGCGATATCGCCAACTGGTTCGCCGAATACGCCGTGTTGATCCAGAAAAATTTCGGCGACCGGCTCGAAACAACGGCCACCATTAACGAGCCATGGTGCGTCGCCTTCCTGTCCCACATGCTCGGCGCCCACGCACCGGGCTATCGCGACATCCGCGCCGCGGCCCGTGCCTCTCATCATGTGCTCTTGGCCCACGGCATGGCCATCAACGCCATGCGCGCCGAAGGCGGCAAGAACCTCGGTATCGTTTGCAATTTCGAAGTCGCCCAGGGCGCCACCGGCAAGCCCGAGGATATGGGCGCCGCGCGCCTTTGGGACGGCATCTTCAACCGCTGGTATCTCGACGGATTGTTCAAGGGCAAATACCCCGCCGACGTCCTCGCTCATTTCGCGCCCCACATGCCCGATGATTTCGCCGACGATATGGCGGTGGTTTCAACGCCTCTCGATTGGTTCGGCGTCAATTACTACACCCGCGGCCTTTACGAGCACGCTCCCGAACGCGGCGCCTTCCCGCTGCGCAAGGTTGATGGCCCCCTCGAAAAGACGGCCATCGGCTGGGAAATCTTCCCCGAGGGCCTCGAGGAAATCCTCACCCGCATCGCCGCCGATTATACCGACATCCCGCTTTATGTGACTGAAAACGGCATGGCCGAGATCGAGGGCACCGACGATCCGCGTCGCATCGCTTATTACGACGGCCATCTGGGCGCCGTCCTCGCCGCGCAAAGACGCGGCGCTGACGTGCGGGGCTATTTCGGCTGGTCCCTGCTCGACAATTACGAATGGGCCGAAGGTTATGACAAGCGCTTCGGGCTGGTTCACGTCGACTACAAGACTCAGAAACGCACGCCCAAATCGTCCTACCGTGCCTTCCAGTCTCTTCTCACGGGAGCCAACCGCTCCCGCGTCGCCTGACCCTCATGAGGCGGCGCGAATGCTCTCCTGGGGTTCAATTGCAAAGTTCAGATTGAACACATTGTCAGGGTCATAGCGCCGTTTCAGCGCCCGCAATCGTGACAATGTGGGCTCGGGAAACGCCTCGACCAGCCTGTCTGGATGTGTGTCGGTCTCGAAATTGAGATACATGCCCTTGAGCAGTGGCCGAAGGTCGCCCCATTGCCCATCGAGCAGTTCCGCCCGCCCGCGACTGCCGGCGGCAGTCAGCGAAAAATTCTGCGTCCGGTGCGGATAGGCCATGGCGTCAGCCGCAACATCGTTGACGGCTCCGCCCACCGATCTGATCTGCAACAGATTGGCCGCCCCCGAGGCCAGCAGCCCGTTCGCCCGCGCCGCGACTTCGGGCGTGATGTGGTCAACCAGCCCCGACCGGATCACAGCGCTCCCCCCGCGATGCTCACCGCCCGGATGGGCCACAACGCCGGCATAAGGTGTCAGATAAGCGCGCTGATCGACAATCGGCCCGGCTTCGCCCAAAGCATTGATCGCCTCGGCCGCCGCATCGGCATCCTCGCCTGCATAAACGCTGATCGCCTGGGCCAGCGGCCCCTGGTCGGCCCGTCCGGGCACCGCCATGAGAAAGCTGGTCAACTCGCGCGGCGATGCCTCGACCAGCGCGCCCCAGCGCTCGAGAACGCCCGCCATATCGCTGCCATCGAATACCTGAACGGCCTGGATCACATTGCCCAGGGGATAGGCTTCAAGCTCGAATGACGTAACGATGCCGAAATTGCCGCCGGCGCCACGAATGGCCCACAATAAATCGGGCTCATTGTCCTTGTCCGCCCGCACGATCCGCCCATCGGCCAAAACAATCTCCGCGGCCACCACATGGTCGATGGTCAGCCCGAACTTGCGCGCCAGATAACCCAGCCCGCCCGCCGTTGCGAGCCCGCCAACCCCGACGCCGCCATAATCGCCCGAACTCATTGCCAGCCCATGCTCGCCGAGCTTTGCCGCAACCTCACTCCAGCGCGCACCGGCGCCCAGCCGCACCAGCCCGCTCTGCGCATCGAGCACCTCAATGGCATTCATCGACCCAAGATCGATGATAATCCCGCCTCTGTTTGTCGAACGCCCGCTGATCCCATGCCCGCCGCTGCGCACCGAAAGCGGCACGTCTTGCTTGCGCGCATAAAGCACCGCCGCCGAAACCTCTTCGGCCGTTTCCGGCTTGATCACCAGCCCCGGCCGCCCCGACCAGATGTAGGAATGCCGCACGCCCTCATAGCGAAAATCGCCTGGCTCGATGGCGCGGTCCGCAAGGGCAGGGGGCAAGCCGTCATAATCGATCCCCTCCATCCGCTTGGATAGCACCGCACTCGGACGCGGCGCCACAACACCTGAACCGGCCCGCGCCCTGCTCACAACGCTCCGGACCTCCGGCGCGATCTCTTCGCCAATCGCCCGCAGCAGGTCGGGGTCGTCACCCCCGAAAAAGAACCCGCTGAACCCGTGTTCGAGGATCAGCTCGGACAATTGCTCGACCCACTGGCGTACCGGTCCCTGCAAGAACCCGCCATTGGCCGACTGAATGGCCGGACGTCCGAAGTTGAGCAGCCGTTTGATATCGGAAGGCTGCCGTCCGGCTGCACGCGCCGCCTCGTCGATCATCGCGTTCGATTCAACCATCGTGGGCGACTTGAGATAATCCCAGCTTGGCAGCCATCCATCGGCCTTGGCTCCGGTAATCCGAAGCATGCGGGGCTTGTAGGCGCCAAGCCAGATCCCGATCGCGTGCGCGGGACGCGGTCCGCGCCGCAGACCATTGATCTGATAGTGCTCGCCCTCATGCTTGAGCCCGGCCCGGCTGGTATCCCAGATCGACCGCATGATCCCGATTGCCTCTTCGAGCGCATCGACGCGCTGGCCGGCGGTCAGATCCCGCCCGCCTGCCGCCTTGATCGCATCGCCAAACCCGCCGGCCCCCAGCCCCATCTCAAACCGCCCGCCCGAAAGCAGGTCGATGCTTGCGGCCGCCTTGGCCAGCACCACTGGCGGGCGAAGCGGAAGATTGGTGACATTGGCGGCTACCCTGATGCGGCTGGTCTTGGCCGCGATCCAGGTCAGCAGCGTGTAGGTGTCCAGAAAGTCCGAATTATAGGGGTGGTCCTGGATCGTCACGGCATCCAGCCCCGCCGCTTCGGCCACTTGGGCAATCGCAACGGCGTGCTGGGGATCCTTGGCGGATGGTGTCGTAAATGTCCCGAACATTAGCTCGTGGCCATAGTCAGGCATTGCCGGTTCCTCTTGTTACTTTTTGTTCCTGTCGTATATGAGAGTAAGTCGAACTGCCCGCAAGACGGCACTTTTCTGTAAGGTAAGGCACATGACTGTAACGACGATGCAAGAAACCCATCCCACTGAAACGTGCCTCAAGGTCAGTCAGGTTCTCGGGCGTATCGGCGACAAATGGAGTCTGTTGATCGTGACGCGGTTGGGGGAGGGATCTCTGCGGTTCGGGCAATTGCTGCGCTCCATTGACGATATTTCCCAGCGCATGCTGACCCGCACCCTGCGCGGCCTCGAGCGCGACGGCCTCGTGCGCCGCACCGTCATTGCCACGCTTCCCCCTCGTGTCGAATATGAACTGACCGATCTGGGACGCTCGCTGCAGGCACCGGTCACCGTACTGAGCAATTGGGCGGCGGAAAACGTTTCTACCATCGACGCGGCACGGGCCAGCTACGATGCCGGATCGGCAGGGTCGCAAGGCCGATAGGGTCCGGTGCATGGGGGCAGCCAAACGCCCTGCAACACCGCGTTACCGGCTTGGCAAACCTTAAGCTTTGTGCAACGCTCCAAGGGCCGCACGACAAAGCCCATAATGCTAAAAGGGGCGGCAAAAACGTTTTGGTTGCCAAAACGTTTTGGAATGTCGTATTCGGCAGACAGACGCCATAATATACGTCTCCATGTGCCATGGGAGGACTACATGCACAAAACCCTATTGGCTGGAGCTTCAGCTCTGGCGCTTTCCCTTGCCCTTGCGGCTCCTGCCGCCGCGCAGGCCGTCGACCTGCCTGATTTGAACAGCGAAGAATTTACCATTTTCGGCCCCTGGGTCGGTGGTGTTGAAATCGAGTCCTTCGAGGCCGTTGTCGATGCCTTCAACGAACGCACGGGTGCGAACGCTGAATATGTCGGCTCCGACAGCCTTGAACAGCAGATCGTGATTGACGCCCAGGCCGGTTCCGCGCCGGAGGTCACTTTCTTCCCGCAGCCCGGCCTCGCCGCCACCATGGCGTCCCAGGGTTTCCTGACGCCGCTCCCCGAAGGTTCGGGTGACTGGATTCGCGACAATTATGCTGCCGGCGAGTCTTGGGTCGATCTGGGCACCTACGCCAACGAAAACGGTGAGGAAGAGCTTTACGGCTTCTTCTACAACGTGAACCTGAAATCGCTGGTCTGGTACGTCCCCGACAACTTCGCCGATGCCGGTTATGAAGTGCCCGAGACCATGGAAGACCTGCTTGCACTTTCCGAGCAGATCGTGGCCGATGGCGGCACGCCCTGGTGCATTGGCATCGGATCGGACGCAGCAACCGGCTGGCCGGCCACTGACTGGGTGGAAGATCTGATGCTCCGCACCCAGGAGCCCAGCGTCTATGACCAGTGGGTTGCCCACGAAATTGCGTTCGACGACCCGCGTGTGGTCGAGGCGATCGATACTTTCGGCACGTTCGTCAAGTCCGACGGCTGGGCTGCTGGTGGTGCTCAGGCAGTTGGCACGACCGACTTCCGCGATAGCCCTGCCGGTCTCTTCCAGGTTCCGCCCCAGTGCTACATGCACCGCCAGGCTTCCTTCATCTCGGCCTTCTTCCCTGAAGGCACCGAACTCGGTGTGGACGCCGACTTCTTCTACTTCCCCGGCTATGCCGAAAAAGATCTTGGCAACCCGGTCCTCGGTGCCGGCACGCTCGCTGCCATCACCAACGACACCCCGGGTGCACGCGCCTTCATGGACTTCCTCAAGGATCCCGAAGCGCACGAAATCTGGATGGCGACCGCCGGCTTCCTGACACCGCACACCGGTGTCGATCTGGCAGCCTATGCCGACGATACCCTGCGCGCTCAAGGTGAGATCCTGCTCGCCGCCGATACCTTCCGGTTCGACGGTTCGGACCTGATGCCAGGTGCCATCGGCGCCGGTGCATTCTGGACCGGCATGGTCGATTTCGTCGGAGGCGACTCGGCTGAAGAGGTGGCTTCCGAGATCGAAGCTGCCTGGAACAATCTCTGATCTGACAAACTGACGCCGGAGCGTTTGCCGCTCCGGCGTTTTCCAACAAGACACTCACAAAAAGAGTGTGGGGGAGCAAATGGTCAATCAGGTTCTCTATGCGGCCATAACCATCGTTGTCGGCGTTGGTTTCGCGTTCATCTATTTCTGGGGAAGCAACTGGCTTCTCGACAAGGCCCTGTCGACGGACAATGTCGATGGTGCGGCCTCGATCCGGCGTGACACCCTGCGCACGCGCATACGTCCCTGGCTTTTCCTTTTTCCTGCACTTTTCTTTCTTACGGTCTATCTGGTCTATCCGGTTTTCGAGACCATAAGACTGACCTTCTATGATGGCGGCGGGCGCAATTTTGTCGGCGCTTCCAACTGGTTCTGGGCGCTCAACAGCCCCGCTTTCGTTCAGTCGCTCATCAACAATGCGCTCTGGTTGATCGTGGTGCCTTCGGCAGCAACCGCGTTTGGCCTGCTGGTAGCGGTCCTTGCCGACCGGCTCTGGTGGGGCAATATCGCCAAATCACTCGTTTTCATGCCGATGGCCATATCCTTCGTCGGCGCATCGGTGATCTGGAAGTTCATCTACGACTATCGCGGCACCGGTGAGCAGATCGGTTTGCTCAACGCCGCTGTCATGGCCTTCGGCGGCGAGCCTCAAGCCTGGATCACGCTGCCCTTCTGGAACAACTTCTTTTTGATGGTGATCCTGGTCTGGATTCAGACCGGCTTTGCCATGGTGATCCTCTCGGCGGCGCTTCGCGGCATCCCCGAGGAAACAATCGAGGCTGCACGCATCGATGGCGCGAGCGATATCAGGATATTTTTCGATATCATGATCCCGCAGATCCTGCCCACAATCCTCGTGGTCTGGACCACCATCACCATCGTCGTGCTCAAGATTTTCGACATCGTGCTCGCCATGACCGGCGGGCAGTGGGACACCCAGGTTCTGGCCAACCTCATGTACGACCAGATGTTCCGCGCCAACCATTTCGGCCACGGATCGGTCGTTGCACTGGTCATCATGATTGCGGTTCTGCCGGTGATGATCTGGAACATCCGCCAGGCCAGTTCTGAGCAGGGGACGCACTGATGGCTACGATTGCAGACGTGCAGACGACAAGCGCTGGGGCCAGGAGCAACTGGCTGAGCAAGGTCCGCGTTACACCGGGACGCGCAGTGGCTCATCTTGCCCTGTTGCTCCTTGTCGTGATCTGGACTGTGCCCACGTTCGGTCTGTTGATTTCCTCGGTCCGGGATAAGGATCAACTCGCCGTTTCCGGCTGGTGGACCTCGCTGACCACTGTCGAGCGCAGCAGTGCCGGCGTTCTCGGCACCGCCGAGGATCAGGTCGAGGAGGGTGGACAATACGTCATCCGCGGCAATGTTCTGGCCGAAGGCTCCAACGAAACCATCGTCAGCTTCGGCACCTCGATCAACAACCCGACCGAGTTTTCTGTGGGGTCACCGGCCCAAATGCGCGTTGGCGGCGAAATCATCGTCTCCGAAGACGGCTCCTATGTCTGGACCTCGCCGACCGCCTTCGAGCATGACCGGGTAAGGCTGTTCTACACCTCGGCGGTCCCGCCCCGGTTCACGCTGGAAAACTACACCGAAGTGCTGACCTCGGCGGGTATCGGGCGGGCCTTCGTTAACTCGTTCACCGTAACCGTGCCAGCCACCATCATCCCCATCCTCATCGCCGCTTTTGCTGCCTATGCGCTGGCGTGGATGCGGTTTCCGGGTCGAACGCTGCTGGTTGCGCTGATGGTCGGTTTGCTCGTTGTGCCATTGCAGATGTCGCTTATTCCGCTGTTACGGATGTATAACGGCATCGCAACGACGTTC
>TARA_R110002051_G_scaffold36747_1_pt1 | contig 37897 bp, 31 predicted proteins | sample TARA_R110002051 | Tara Oceans TARA_R110002051 (sample SAMEA4397023) | marine metagenome | biome: Polar Biome; feature: [MES] marine water layer (ENVO:01000295) within the mesopelagic zone...; material: water (ENVO:00002006), including particulate matter (ENVO:01000060) such as...... | reverse complement strand
GAACTGGATGCGCGCTCCGTCTATGAGCTGTACGAGCTGCGCGAGATCATCGAGCTGGCCGCTCTCCGCAAGGCTTGCGAAAGCGCCAGCGATGCGCAGCTGAAGGCCCTGAACGAGGATCTTCTGGCCAATGGCCTGAGCTATGTCGGCAAGACCGTGCGCGAGGTGACCGAGCGGGACGAGGCCTTCCATATCGCCATCGCCGAGCTGTCCGGCAATCACGAACTCGCCCTGCATCTGGCACAGATCAACCAACGTATCCGCTTCATCCGCTGGCTCGACATGTCGTCCCGCGTGAAGGAGACCAAGGGCGAGCACCGCGCGATCATGGACGCCATGCTGGACCGGGACGCGGACCGGGCAGCCGACATTCTCGGCAAGCATATCCGGCGCCGGATGGACCAGATCGTGGCATCGGTGAAGGAAAGTTTCTCGAACATCTACATGGCCGGACCGGAAGAGCTGTTCGACCGGCAGTTCGAACCCCAGGAAGACTGACGTCAGGAGAGCGGAAATGAAAGTACGCGGCGGGAAGGCCATCTATGGTGCCTCTGTCGGCATCCTCATGCTGGAAGCGCAGTTCCCGCGCATTCCGGGCGATATGGGCAACGCGACGACCTGGGATTTCCCGGTGCATTACCGCGTCGTCCGCGACGCCTCGCCGGACCGGGTGGTGCGGCGCGGCGCCGAGGGCTTGCTGGATAATTTCATCGAGGCCGCCCGGGGGCTGGTCGCCGACGGGGTTGACGGCATCACCACCAATTGCGGCTTTCTTTCGCTCTTTCAGGAAGAGCTGGCCAGCGCGGTCGGCGTCCCTGTCGCCACCTCTTCGCTGATGCAGGTGGATATGGTGAACCGCCTGCTGCCCGCCGGAAAGAAGACCGGCATCCTGACCGTCTCCGGCTCCAGCCTGACGGCGGAACATCTGCGCAAGGCGCGGGTGCCCGACGGCACTCCGGTCGGCAGTACGGAAGGCGGACGGGAATTCACCCGCGTGCTGCTCGACAACGAGCTTGAACTGGATGTCGAAGCCGCCCGCCGGGACAATGTGGAAGCCGCTGAAAAGCTGCAGCGGGACTATCCGGAGCTGGGCGCCATCGTGCTGGAATGCACCAACATGCTGCCCTATGCCGCCGATATCCGGGACGCCACCGGGCTGCCTGTCTATTCCATGCTGAGCTTCGTTTCCTGGTTCCAGTCCGGCCTTGTTCCGCGCCGGTTCTAGATCCGGCGCCGGCCCCTACTCCACCTCGCGGGAGACCTGCGCGTAGGAGATGAAGCCGAACAGCACGGTGCCGCCGATAATGTTCCCGATCAGGGCGGGCAGGATGAAGCCTGTGACGGCGGCACCGGCATCCAGGTTTCCGGTCAGCACCAGAGCCGAAATCTCGACGGTACCGGCGACCACATGGGCAAAGCCGCAGAGCGCGACGATATAGGTCACGATGAAGATGGCCAGCAACTGGCCGCTCAACGTATTCGCCAGCACCCAGACCAGCGACGCGATCAGGAAACCGGCACCAATGCCCTTGATCACGGTGACCTGAAAGCCGTCATCGGCGACATGACGCCCCAGCTCCAGAACCTCGCCCCGGGCTGCCTCGGATAATGCCGGTGTCAGCATGATGAAAGCGGCGAACAGGAATGCCCCCGCCAGGTTCGCGGCCAGAACGACGGACCAGTTCCGCGCCAGGGCAAACAGATTGCGTCTGCTCGGCTCCTTGCAGATCGGCAGGACCGGCGTGATCGTGTTTTCGGTGAAAAGCTGCAAGCGGCCCAGCACAACGATGATGAACCCGACCGTGTAGCCCATATCCGCGACCAGCGGCGTCCATTCTGCATTGTCCGGCAGATGTCCCGCGATCACCGCCTCGGCCACCACGGAAAAACCGAGCACCAGCCCGGCGGCAAGGCCGGACCATGCAAGCGATACGGTCGGGCGCCGCAACTCCTCAAGGCCGCTTTCGCTGACCACGTGAAAGGTTTCTTCCGAGGTCAGGGGGCGATGCTCATCGACGCGTTCTTCGGAGTCCGACTTGACACTCATACCTATCATCCCGCCCACGGCTGTTGCGCACGGAGTGAATAACGGTTTGAGGCAGCAGAAAGTTCCCGTGACAGCCGCAAACCGGCCGAACGGAAGCCTTCTGCAACAAACGAAAAGCCGGAATGTTCGAACGATCGCGCGCTTGCATCATCAATTGGACTTTAATGGTTCCCGGAAGCTTCACATCTCGGTGACAGAGCCGTTCGATTGATCGTGATACCCGGTCCCCTTCAACATTCAGGAAAGACCGGGGACCGTGGTCAGATCTGTCAGAAACACACGAAAGCGGATATCGGCGCGCCCATATCTTCTGCTGCTACCGGCGTTTCTCTGTCTCGCCGCCTTCACTTACTGGCCGATGCTGCAGGTCCTGCTGGCCTCGCTCTCGGACAAGAAGCGGGGCGGGGACAGCGGCGTTTTCGTTGGCGCGGAAAACTATTTCCGGATCTTCCAGGACGCGCATTTCCTCGGTGCACTTGGCAACAATGCGCTCTATGCCGCCGGCACGGTGATCCCGAGCGTGCTGTTCGGCTTTCTGTTCGCGCTGGCCCTGCGCGAGACGACGAACCTGTCCGCAATCCTGCGCTCCATCCTGTTCTTCCCGACGCTGGTGCCGCTGGTCGGCGCGGCGGCGATCTTCATCTTCGTCTTCATGCCGGATATCGGCCTCTTGGACTATTACCTCGCCAAGCTCGGCATCTCCGCCACCAACTGGCTCGGCAACCCGGATCTCGCGCTCGTCTCCCTGATGGCGCTGACCACCTGGAAGAATGCCGGTTACTACATGCTGTTCTTCCTCGCCGGGTTGCAGGGGGTGCCGCAGGACGCGGAGGAAGCAGCGAAGATCGAGGGCGCGAACTGGCTGCAGCGGCTTTATTTCGTGATCATCCCGATGCTCGGGCCGACCTTCGCCTTCGTCATGGTCATCGCCCTGATCAGCGCGGTCAGCCAGGTCGACCATGTCATCGTCATGACCGATGGCGGGCCGAACAACGCCACCAACCTGCTGCTCTATTACATCTACCAGCAGGCCCATGAATTCTACGATCTGGGCAAGGCGACCGCGGCCACCGTCGTCACCCTGATCGCCCTGCTGACACTCTCTTTCCTGTCCCTGCGCACCGTCGAACGCAAGGTGCATTATGAAACCTGATTTTAAACAGTGGCTCGCCCCCGGCGCGCTGGTCGCCGCCATCATGTGCGCCGTGGTCTTCCTCTGGTCGACGCCGTTTCTCTGGATGCTGATCGCCAGCTTCCGGCCGGACGCAGGCGGCGGGCTTGGCATGGCCTCGCTGTTCCCGGATTTCGTGCCGACGCTGCAAAGCTACCGATACGCCATCGAGGACGGCTACTGGCCGCTCTGGTTCCTGAACTCGACCATCCTCGTCACCGGCACGCTGATCGTCCAGCTCGTGACCATCAGTCTCGCCGGATACGCCTTCGCGCGGATCCGGTTCCCCGGCAAGGAAGCGATCTTCTACATCTTCCTGCTGCAGCTCATGCTGGCACCGCCGGTGCTGATCGTGCCGAACCTGACGACGCTGGTGCATCTCGGCCTCTATGACAGCCTGATCGGCGTCATGGCGCCCTATTGGGGCTCGGCCTTCGGCACCTTCCTGATGCGCCAGACCTTCCGCTCCATCCCGAAGGATTTCGAGGAAGCCGCGATCATCGACGGCGCCTCCTGGTGGCAGGTGCTGCGCCACGTTCTGATCCCGCTCTCGCTGCCCGGGCTCACCGCCTTTTCCATCGTTTCGGTGGTCTATCACTGGAACGAATTTCTCTGGCCCCTGATGGTTATCAACGATCCGGACAAGATGGTTCTGACCGTGGGCCTCGTCAGCTTCGCGCAAGGCGCGGAGGGAGCGTCGGACTGGGGGCTTATCGCCGCCGGGACGCTCTTCATCATGGCGCCGCTGTTCATCGCCTTCACGGCGTTCCAGCGGCAATTCGTCAACAGTTTCATGTCATCCGGCGTGAAATAAGGAGCTTAACGATGTTCTTCAGGTCTGCGGTTGGCGCTCTGTGCGCCGGTCTGATCGCCTCGTCCGCCGGTGCGGCCGAGCGTATCGAATTCATGTTCCCGGCCCCGGTCCAGGGCAAGCTGTCCCGCGAAATGCAGAAGCTGGTGAAGGAATTCAATTCCTCGCAGGACGGCGTCGAAGTGGTCGGCGTCTTTACCGGCAGCTATGACGACACCAAGGTGAAATCCCAGGCCGCCGCAGAAGCGGGCAAGCCGCCGGCAGTGGTGCTGATGAGCGCCAACTTCGCCACCGAGCTGGCGATGAACGACCTGATCGTTCCGATGAAAGAGCTGGCGGGCGACACCGATCTCGACGGCCTGATGCAGGAATTCTGGCCGGCTGTGCGCCCGAACGCCTATTTCAACGGCGACGTCTATTCCATCCCGTTCCAGAACTCGACGCCGATCCTTTACTACAACAAGGAACATTTCGCCGAAGCCGGCATCACAAAGGCTCCGGAAACCTGGGCCGAGTGGGTCGATGCCGCGAAGAAACTGACAAAGCCGGACGGCGAGCGCTGGGGCATCATGATGCCGTCCAACTACGATTATAACGGCTGGCTGGTGCAGGCCCTGACCATGGCCAATGGCGGTCAGTTCTACAATGCGGTCTATCCGGGCGAGATCTATTACGACCACGCCTCGACCCAGGGCGCGCTGAAGTTCTGGCGCGATTTCGCGCATCAGCACCACGCGATGCCGACGGGCGTGACCAATTCCAAACAGGTCTCCACCGCCTTCTTCTCCGGCAAGGCCTCCATGGTCGTGCTCTCCACCGGCGCGCTCAGCTTCGTCCGCGACAACGCGAAGTTCGACTATGACGTCGCCTTCATGCCGCGCAACATCCGCAACTCGGTTCCGATCGGCGGCGCCTCCCTGGTCTCCTTCAAAGGCACCACCGACGCCCAGAAGAAGGGTGCGTGGGAATTCATCTCCTGGCTGACCTCGGCCGAGAAGATCGGTCATTGGTCCCGCTTCACCGGTTACTTCGCCCCGCGCCAGACCGCCTACGATCTGCCGGAAATGAAGAAGTTCACCGCCGAGCACCCGGACGCACTGCGCGCCGTCGAGCAGCTCGCCTATGCCGGTCCGTGGATCGCGACCTACAACACCGTCGCCGTCCGCAAGGCCGTCGAGGACGAAATGCAGGCCCTTCTGTCCGATCCGGAGCTGACCTTCCGTGAAGCTGCCGCCCGGGCGCAGAAGAACGCCGACGCGATCCTCGCTCCATACGCGGAACAGACCGCGCTGACGCTTAAGTAAGCGTTGGCCCTATATCCAACGGAAAAGCCCCGCCGGAAACGGCGGGGCTTTTCTTCATTGAAGAACCAGTGTTCAGATTGCAACAGCAGGCCGCGCCATCCCATCCGCCGCAAACAGATGCGCATCGCCGAGATCGAACCCAATCTCGATCTCGTCCCCCGCCGCAGGCCGGATACTGTCGCGCTGTTTCAGGCAAGCCTTCCGACCGTCGAAGGCGACATGGACCAACGCCTCGCCGCCGAGCGGTTCGACCAGTTCGACCCGGGCACGCCATTGCACCGGCAGCGGGCCTTCGCTCTGGCAGAGGCGCAGACGGTCCGGGCGGATGCCGATTTCCGACGCCCCGTTCGCGAGCCGTGCGGTGTCGGATTTCCGCAACCACTCGGCCGGAAAGAAATTCATCACCGGGGCGCCGATGAAACCGGCGACGAACTTGTTCGCCGGGTTCGAGTACAGCTCGTCCGGCGTGCCGACCTGCTGGATCTCGCCGCCGTTCAGCACGACGATACGGTCCGCCATGGTCATGGCCTCGACCTGATCGTGCGTGACATAGATCGTGGTCACGCCGAGGCGGCTTTGCAGTGCCTTGATCTCGGTGCGCATGTGGTTGCGGAGCTGGGCGTCGAGGTTGGACAGCGGCTCGTCCATCAGGAAGACTTCCGGATGCCGGATGATCGCCCGGCCCATCGCCACCCGCTGGCGCTGACCGCCGGAGAGAGCACGGGGTTTGCGTTCCAGCAGGGCGCCAAGGCCGAGCAGCTCCGCCGTCTCGCGCACGGCCACGTCGCGCTCGGCGCGCGGCACGCCCTTCAGGCGCAGGCCGAAGCCGATATTCTCGGCCACGCTCATATGCGGATAGAGGGCGTAGTTCTGGAACACCATGGAGATGTTCCGGTCTTTCGGCGGCACGTCCGTGACGTCAGTCTCGCCGATGAAGATCCGCCCGGCGGAGACGGTCTCAAGCCCCGCCATCATCCGGAGCAGGGTCGTCTTGCCGCAACCGGACGGGCCGACATAGACCACGAACTCGCCGTCGGCGATCTCCAGATCGAGGCTTTTGATCACCTCCACATCGCCGAAATTTTTCGACACATTCTGATAGCGAATTCCGCTCATCGACCACTCCCGCTTTCGAAGTGACCTTTCTAGCGAAAACAGACTACAGGCGTATGAACGTGCAAAGGCCGGCCCGCGTTCGGGGCCGGCCTTTGCCGTAAAGTCTCTATCGGTGCTTTCAGGCAGCCGCGCGCTCGGCCGCCGTTTCCGTGTCGCTCTCGACCAGCGCCGCATGCAACGCCGTGATGGCCGTCTCGAACTGGCCCTCTTCCATGATGAACATCATGTCCACCTTGCGGGACAGACGGTGCACGCCGAGCAGCTCGATGCCCGCTTCCGTCAATGCCAGCAGCGCGGTTGCGTCCAGTCCGGGCACGGACATGTCGCTGCCGATGGCCGAGACGATGGCAACGTTCCGGGTGGAGATTTCCGCCGTCGGGAAAGCCTCTCCAAGATCCGCGATCACCCGCTTCACCGCCTTGCGCGAGCCGGCCAGGAAGTGCGTGATGGTGTTGGCGTTCGAGCTCTTGGTGACGATACGGACATTGTGCCGCTTCAGCGCTTCCAGAATACCGGTGTCATAGCCTTTGACGCCGACCATCTCCTGCTCGAAGAACTCAAGCGCATGCACGTCCTTCAGACCGGTGACAATCTCGACACGCGGCTCTTCGGAAACGTAATCGCCCTCGAACATCGTACCCGGATCGGCCGGATCGAACGTGTTCCGGACCCGCAGCGGGATTCCCGCCTGGCGCAGTCCCTTCGCCGCGTTCGGATGCACAGCTTCCATGCCCATGTTGGAGAGCTGGTCCGCCACATCGTAGTTCGTATGGCCGATGGTCCGGACCTTGCCCTCGCCGACCAGCTTCGGATCGGCACTGGAAAGGTGGAATTCCTTGTGGATCACGGCTTCCCTTGCTTCCGTCACAACGGCAAGGCGGGAGAACGTCACCTCGGTATAGCCACGGTCGAACCGGCGCACCATACCTTCGCGGCAATGGGCATAGCCCGTCACGATCGGCAGCTCGCGGGCGAAATCCACTTCCGCGAGCGCACCGGAGATCCGCTCGTCAAGCGTCGGATCGCTTTCGTCGCGCCAGCCTGTCAGGTCGACAAAGACGGCATTGATGCCGTTATCCTTCAGCAACAGGGTCGTGTTGAAAGCGCTGTGCGCCTCACCAAGCCCGGCCAGCATTTCCCGCACCGTTTCCATATGGTGATCCAGACGGAAATGGCCGTGGGTGCAAAGCCGCTGCAGGTCGAGCAGGCAGTTGCGCACGCCCTCGACCCGGTCGCGCACGAAACCATCGGCAAGACGGCGAGAGGCGGGATCCTCGAGCACATCCGCATTCTTGGCGATCATTTCGTCGGCAAGCTCGGTCAGGGAGTCACCCCAGGCCCAGTCGGACTCGGACCCCGCGTAATGCGCGAAAACGCCGGGGGCTCCGGTTTTCTTGTATTCCAGCAACCGGTCGGTCATCCCGGCATAGGCCGAGACTACGAAGATGCGGTTGTAGGGATCCGCATCCGCGTGGCTGCGCAAAAAGACGTTTTTCAGGACCACATCGGTGTTGGCAATCGACGTACCGCCGATCTTCTCCACCGTGTGGCGCGGCTCGATTGGCTCTAACATAGTATCTCCAGAGGAGTTGCGTCTGCGATGCGGCGCGGCCCGATCAGGCCGCGTCCTCGACATCGGCAGCATAGGCGCCGGTCTCGTCATGCACTTCCCGGCCGGATACCGGCGGGTTGAAGCAGCAGGCCACGACCATGCCTTCCGGGCCGCCCCGCAGGATGTGCCGGTCATGCAGGTTCAGCGCGTACATGGTGCCGACCTTGATCTCGTGCGTCTCGTCCTTGGCCAGATCGGTGATCGACCCGCCGCCGGAGACGCAATAGACGGACTCGAAATGGTTCTTGTATTCGAACGTGTGCTCGCTGTTCGGGAAGATCGTGGTGATGTGGAAGCTGAAGCCCATCTTGTCGTCCTTCAGCAGCATGCGCACGCTTTCCCAGCCCTCCGTCACAACATGGCGGTCGGTATCGCGGCACTCATCGTAGGAACGAACAATCATCTTTAACTCTCGTATCTTGAAGTGAATTGAAATGCGTTTTGGGCGTTAGGCTGCGGCCGAAAGCCGGGCCTTGACCACAGTCGCGGCAGCCTCTGCCATGATGTCGAGACCGCGCTCGAACAGGCCGACCTCGATGGTCAGCGGCGCCAGCACCTTGACCACTTCGCCATGGGCACCGGAGGTTTCGATGATCAGGCCGTTCTCGAAACATTCGCGGCAGATCTCCTCCGCCAGCTCGCCGGAGCCGACATCGACGCCGCGGAACATGCCGCGGCCCTTGACCTTGCCGCCGGTCTTGATGGCGATTTCCTTCAGCTTGCCTTCCAGCAATTCCGCTTTCGCCTCGACCTTCTGGGAGAAGCTGGCATCGGACCAGAACTTCTCCAGGGCGATGCGGGCGGTGACGAAGGCGTGGTTGTTGCCACGGAAGGTGCCGTTATGCTCTGCCGGCGACCAGATATCGAGTTCCGGACGCAGCAGCGTCATGGCAAAGGGCAGGCCCATGCCGGAAAGCGATTTCGCCATGGTCACGATGTCCGGCGCGATGCCCATCTTCTCGAAGGAGAAGAAGGTACCAGTCCGGCCGCAACCGGCCTGGATATCGTCGACGATGAGCAAAGCGCCCAGCTCGCGGGCCAGACGTTCGACGCCCTGCAGCCATTCGGCGCTGGAATCGTTCAGACCGCCCTCGCCCTGGACCGTTTCCAGAATGAAAGCCGCCGGCGCCTCGAAGCCGCTGGACGGATTGCGATACATTTCCTCAAGCACCTTGAGGGAGTCGATGTCCTTGCCGAGCGCGCCTTCATACGGCATGCGATCGACACCATCGAGCGGGCGGGATGCGCCCTTGCGGTGATAGCCGTTACCGGTACAGGCCAGCGCACCAAGCGTCACACCGTGGAAACCGTTGGTGAAAGCAACGATCCGGTCACGGCCGGTGACCTTGCGCGCAAGTTTCAGCGCCGCTTCCACGGCGTTGGCGCCGGTCGGGCCGGTGAATTGCAGACGGTAATCCATCTCGCGCGGCTGCAGGATGATCCGGTCGAACGCCTCCAGAAAAGCGCCCTTGGCTTCCGTGTGGAAGTCGAGACCGTGGGTGATGCCGTCGCTGGTGATGTAGTCGACCAGCGCCTGCTTCATGTCCTCGTCATTATGGCCGTAATTCAGCGACGAGCAGCCGGCCAGAAAGTCGATATAGGTCTTGCCGTCCGCACCGGTGATCTCCGCGCCGGAGGCGCTGGTGAAGCTGACAGGAAAGCTGCGGCAATAGCTGCGCACATTCGATTCGACATTCTCGTAAACGGAAAGATCGTTCGTCATTTTCGGCTCCTTGTGGCCTGATTTTTCTTGGATGGGCGAACGCCAACAAGCGTATGGCGGCGGCTGTCAGGCCGCGCTGGCGTAGCGTTCGCTCTCGATTGGCCCGATGCGGACCAGATGTTCCGTCGCGTGTTCACCATCGAAATGCTGATCGCGCCGGAAATGGGGGTTGTGGTTGAGATCGCCTTCGATCTCTCCGGCAATCGACCGGAAGAGAGCCCAGGACGCTTCGTTGTCCTTGGTAATGGTGCTCTCCATATGCGTCACGTCCTCGCAGGCGCCCCGCTTCAGCAGGTCGCGCAGCATGGCTTTCGCCAGCCCGCGTCCGCGTGCCTGGGGAGCGACGGCAACCTGCCAGACGAACAGGGTTCCGGGCTTGGCCGGGGGAAGATAGGCCGATACCCAGCCGATCACGTTCCCGTCCAACTCCGCAACCACGCAGGTCTCCGCGAAATGGGTGCACTGCAGGAGGTTGCAGTACATGGAATTATCGTCGAGCGCGTCCAGGTCACCGATCAGGTTCCACACAGACGCGCCGTCCGTCGATGTCGGACGACGAAAGGTCACACCATCTTTTCGGCCCGCCTTATGGCGCGATCCGTCTTTTGTTATCTCGATCTTCATAGCCACCCCTTTTGAGTAGGTGGCTGTTATTTAGTTAGCCTAACTAATTTTGTCAACGTTATTGCCATGTCGCAAACAAGACATTTATGTTTCCGAGGCGCCTTTAATCGCATTTTTTCTGAATTTCGATGCCCAACTCTCATGTCGGAATTAGGCATTATTATGTCTGTGAATCAAAATAAGCAGGCCCTTTAGGCAAAATAATTATTTAGCTCATAAAACTAAAACAATTTCTCGCTATCGCCCGCTCGGGTCATAGTCGGGCCGCGAGCTTTCGGAGACAAAATGGACCACCAGTCACAACACGCCCTCGTCGTGCTGCGCCGGATATTGCGGGCCACGGAAAACCGTGCCCGGGCACTGTCCCGTGAATCGGGCCTCACGGCATCCCAGCTCCTGCTGCTGCAGACCCTCGCCGACGAGGTCGAATGCACGGCGGGGACCATCGCTTCCCGGCTGGGGATCACCCAGGCGACGACCACATCCCTGGTCCACAAGCTGGAAGCCAAGGGACTGGTGGTGAAACAGCGCGGCAACACCGATCGCCGTCAGGTCTGGCTCAAACTCAGCGACAGCGGGCGCATCAGGCTGGCCGAAGCACCGGACGATCTTCAGGAACTGTTCCGGAAACGCTTCGACAAGCTGAAAGACTGGGAGCAGATGATGCTGGTGGCGGGCCTGGAGCGGGTCGCCACAATGCTCGACGCCGAGGAAATCGACGCGGCCCCCGTGCTTGATTTCGGAGAACTCGACCGCGAGGCCTGAGCAGCCGTCCCGGCGCCCGAAAGCGGCGCTGGACGCCTCAGAAGCCGGAAAATGACGCCCTCGATTCGCTATCGGGCCAGGTGCAAGCAAACCCTGAATGGTTACGGTCGAGCGAACGAAACCATCCGCGCGCCGTTCCGCAGCGCCGGAAATTTCTTGATAGCCATACGGTTCCGCTCGACAATTCGATTATTCTGACGAAAGGTTCGCTTTCGAATGAAAGTCTGTATCTTCAAATGAAAACGCACTTCAGGTAAATGAGGTGCCCAATCTGAACACAGGGAGGTTACCCGTTATGAACACACGCGGGATTATTCGTTTCGCCGCAGTCGCCGTCGGCGCCCTGACCATGGGCTGGTCCGGCGCATCCCATGCTCTCGACGCGCGGTTCCAGGACAAGAACGGCGATCTGGTCGCCGACACACCGACCGATCCGAGCCAGCAGATCGATCCGAGCACCCTTATCTTCGCCTATACGCCGGTCGAGGATCCCGCCGTCTATGCCAAGGTCTGGGATGGCTTCCTGCGCCATATGGAAGACGTGACGGGCAAGAAGGTCCAGTTCTTCCCGGTCCAGTCCAACGCCGCCCAGATCGAAGCCATGCGTGCCGGCCGCCTGCATATTGCGGGCTTCAACACCGGCTCCAACCCGCTGGCTGTGAACTGCGCCGGGTTCGTCTCCTTCGCCATCATGGCGTCGAAGGACGGGAACTTCGGCTACAACATGGAAATCATCACCTATCCGGGTAGCGGCATCGAGAAGGTCGAGGATATCAAGGGCAAGAAGATGGCCTTTACCTCCCAGACCTCGAACTCCGGCTTCAAGGCACCGTCCGCCATCCTGAAGGCCGATTACGACATGCTGCCGGACCGCGATTTCGAGCCGGTCTTCTCCGGCAAGCACGACAACTCCATCCTCGGCGTCGCCAACAAGGATTATCCGGCTGCCGCCATCGCCAACTCCGTCTGGCACCGCATGGTCGCCCGCGATGTGATCAAGCAGGATCAGGTTGTTTCCGTCTACAAGTCGCAGACCTTCCCGACCACCGGGTTCGGCTACGTCTACAACCTGAAGCCGGAACTGCAGGAAAAGATCAAGGAAGCCTTCTTCACCTTCAATTGGGAAGGGTCCGCTCTGAAAGAAGAGTTCGCCCGTTCCGGTGAAGAGCAGTTCATCCCGATCACCTACCAGGAATACTGGGAAGTGATCCGGAAGATCGACACTGCCAATGGCGTTTCCTACGCCTGCAAGTAATCCAGACACTTAAACCTGACAGGCGATCGCACAGAGCGATCGCCGAAACGAGTTGAGGAGCGCCTTGAATGTTGCGACTTGAAGGTCTGTCAAAAATCTATGGGACAGGCGATCGGGCGCTCACCGACGTTAGTCTTACAGTCGAACCCGGTCAGGTCATCGGCCTGATCGGGCCGTCGGGAGCCGGTAAATCCACTCTGATCCGGTGCATCAACCGGCTGGTCGAGCCTTCGGCCGGAAAGATTTCCCTGGGCGATATGGACATCACGCGGCTCAGCCGTGGCGGTCTGCGCCAGGCCCGGCGGCGGATCGGCATGATCTTCCAGGAATACGCCCTGGTCGAGCGGCTGACCGTTATGGAAAACGTTCTTTCCGGACGGCTCGGCTATGTCGGCTTCTGGCGCAGCTTCTTCCGCAAATACCCGCCGGAATCCGTCGAGAACGCATACCGCCTGCTCGACCGCGTCGGTCTGAGCGCGCATGTGAACAAGCGGGCGGATGCCCTGTCCGGTGGCCAGCGCCAGCGCGTCGGCATTGCCCGGGCACTTGAACAGGATCCGGACCTGCTGCTGATCGACGAGCCCACCGCTTCGCTCGATCCGAAAACCTCACGCCAGATCATGCGTCTTATCATCGAGATCTGCGACGAGCGCGGCCTTCCGGCCATCATCAACATTCACGACGTGGCCCTTGCCCAGCAATTCGTCCAGCGCATCATCGGCCTGCAGGGTGGCAAGGTCGTGTTCGACGGCAGCCCGGACGATCTGGACGCCGAAGTCCTGACCCGGATCTACGGCGAAGAGGACTGGTCCGCGACCATCCGCAAGGTCGACGAAGAGACCGACGATACGGATGAGGTACAGGAAAAAAGCGCCGAGGAACACGCAGCGGCAATCGACCGCGAACGCCTGGCGGGGCTGACATGACGACAGCCACCTCCCCCTCTTTTCCGACGACATGGACACGGCCGCCTTTCATCAAGCGTTCCTGGCTGCGCTGGTCGCTCTATCTCGGCGCACTGCTCTACATGGTCCTCGCCGTAAGCTCGGTCGAGGTCAACTGGGTGCGCGTCTGGGAAGGCCTCGATCGCGGCCTGCGCTTCATTCAGGGCTTCCTGCTGCCTGATTTCACCAGCCGCTGGGAAGATATCCTGATCGGCATGGAAGAAAGCCTGACCATGGCCGTCGCCTCGACCGTGGTCGGGGTCGCCATCTCGGTCCCGATCGGCATCGGCGCGGCGCGGAACATTGCTCCGTTACCTATTTATGCCGTCTGCCGGGCCATCATCGCCCTGTCCAGAAGCTTTCAGGAAATCATCATCGCCATTCTGTTCGTCGCGATGTTCGGCTTCGGGCCCTTTGCCGGGTTCCTGACCCTGTCCTTCGCCACGATCGGGTTCCTCGCCAAACTGCTGGCCGAGGATATCGAGGATATCGACGAGAGCCAGGCCGAGGCGGTCCGTGCGACAGGCGCCGGCTGGTGGCAGATCGTGACCTACGCGATCCAGCCGCAGGTCATGCCGCGCCTGATCGGGCTCAGCCTCTATCGTCTGGACATCAATTTCCGCGAGTCCGCCGTCATTGGCATCGTCGGGGCCGGCGGTGTCGGCGCCACGCTGAATACGGCGATGGATCGCTACGAATACGACTCCGCCGCTGCAATCCTGATCCTGATCATCCTGATCGTGATGGCGGCTGAATATTCATCAGGCTACGTCCGGAAATGGCTTCAGTAATGGCACAAACATCATCCGAACAGGTCACATCCGGGCCGGTCTGGCGCAAACGCACGACCAGGCAGGAACTCGCCCTGTGGCTAGGCTGGCTGGTATTGATCGCTTTCTTCATCTTCTGCTGGCAGGTGATGACGAAGACCACGATCTGGGCCTTCGTCTATGACGCTCCGCGCCAGGCGCTGGATATCGGCAGCCGCATGTTCCCACCACGCTGGGAATACCTCCCGAACCTGCTGGAGCCGCTCTGGGACACCATTGCGATTGCCACGCTCGGCACCCTGCTGGCGCTGTTCATGGCCGTCCCCGTTGCCTTCCTGGCGGCCCGCAACACCACGCCGAGCACCCGGTTCGTCCGGCCCGTCGCCCTGCTGATCATTGTCTCCAGCCGCTCGATCAATTCGCTGATCTGGGCATTGCTGCTGGTCGCGATCATCGGCCCCGGCGTGATGGCCGGGATCGTTGCCATCGCCTTCCGGTCCATCGGGTTCGTCTCGAAACTTCTGTATGAAGCCATCGAGGAAATCGACGCGGTCCAGGTCGAGGCGGTGTCCGCTACCGGAGCCAGCAAGGCACAGATCATGGATTACGCGGTTGTGCCGCAGATCCTGCCCGCCTTCGCCGGGATCACCGTATTCCGCTGGGACATCAATATCCGCGAGTCGACGGTTCTCGGTCTGGTCGGCGCCGGTGGCCTCGGCCTGCGCCTGCAGGAGAGCCTCAACGTGCTCGCCTGGCCGCAAGTCACCCTGATCTTCATCCTGATCCTGATCACCGTGCTGGTCAGCGAGTGGGTATCGGCGAAGGTGCGGCACGCGATTATCTAGTAACGGCATCCAACAGCGTCCAGCCAGGGCGCGGACAGGTCCATGGAACTACTGATCAACATTGCCGGCGGAGTCGCCCTGCTTCTGTGGGGCGTCCGCATGGTGCGTACAGGGGTGACACGGGCCTTCGGCTCCGGTATCCGCCGGGGTGTCGCCGCGGCCACGCGGAACCGCTTCAGCTCGTTCCTGACCGGCCTCGGCATCACCACCATCCTGCAAAGCAGCACGGCGACGGCCCTGATCGTGGGATCGTTCGGCGGCCGGAGGATGATCGCCGTTCCGGCCGGGCTGGCCCTCATGCTCGGCGCGGATGTCGGCAGCACCATCGTTGTTCAGGTTCTGGCCTTCGACGTCTCCTGGATGTCGCCGGTCTTCCTGTTCATCGGCGTCACCGCCTTCCTGTCGTCGGAGAATTCCCGGCGCCGGGCAATTGCCCGGTTCTTCATCGGCCTCGGCCTGATGCTGCTGGCCATCAAGATGGTCATGCTGGCATCCGTCCCGCTGCGGGAAGGGCCGACCATCTCGCTCCTTCTGGCCCCGCTCCAGAGCGAGCCGCTGCTGGCTATCCTGTTCGCGGCCCTGCTGACCTGGATCGCCCATTCGAGCCTGACCGTGGTCGTCCTGATCATGACGCTGGTCTCGCTTGGCGTGATGGAGATACATCTGGCCATCGCGATGGTGCTTGGAGCGAATATCGGCAGCGCCATCACCCCCGTGGCGATGAACTGGGGCTCGGATCCGGCCGCCCGGCGCGTGCCTGTCGGCAATCTCCTGATGCGCACGGCAGGGGTTATCGCCCTGTTCTCGTTCATCCCCTGGGTGGTGCCGTATATTTCGGACTATTCCGTCGATTCAGCGCATCTGATTGCCAACGTCCATACCGGCTTCAATCTGGTTGTAGCCGTCATCTTCCTGCCCCTCGTCGACTGGGTCGCGCGTCTCGTCATCCGCATCCTGCCGGACCGGGCCGGGCCGGACGATGTCCTTGCACCGAAGCATCTGGAAGAGGACAGCCTGGACACGCCGTCAGTGGCGCTGTCCGCCGCCGCCCGGGAAACCCTGCGGATGGGCGACACGGTCGAATACATGCTGTCCCGGACCATGGACGTGCTGCGCAACGGCACCCTCGACCAGATCAAGGAGATCGAACGCGAGGACGACGTGGTCGATTCCCTGCACGAAGCCGTGAAAATCTACCTCACCAAGCTGTCCCGCCAGGAACTGGACCCGGCCGAAAGCCGGCGCGTGGTCGAGATCCTGACCTTCACCACCAATCTCGAGCATATCGGCGACATCATCGACAAGAACCTGCTGGAGCTGGCGGCCAAGAAACTGAAGGATGGCAGCGTCTTCTCCAAGGACGGGCTGGAGGAGCTGGAAGCCCTGCACAGCGACGTGCTGGCGAACCTCAAGCTCGCGCTCAGCATCTTCATGACCGGAGATGCACGGCTGGCCCGGCGCCTGATGGAGCAGAAGGTGCATATCCGGGAGCTGGAACAAAAATATTCCGAAGCGCACTACAATCGCATCCGGGACGGCAAGACAGAGTCGCTGAACAGCTCCTCCCTGCATCTCGACGTGCTGCGCGACCTGAAGCGGATCAACAGCCACATCACCTCGGTCGCCTATCCGATCCTGGAATCCACAGGCCAGATCGCCGAGAGCCGGCTGCGGGACGAATAAAGCCGCGTCCTTCTGAACTTGCCCCCCGGAAACGATCCTAAGACTTTTACCAATAGGGTAACTTCAGAGGCATGATGCGATAATATCGCTTGAAATGTGTCGTGCCCAAACTGTGAGGAAGAATGTCCGTCAACGACAGCGTCGCCAATAGTGATCCATCCGCGCACGTTTTCAGTCATCTGAGAGAAAGTGCAACCCGTCAAAAACCGACGATATTTTCCATCATAGAAAATTTCTTCGACGAAGACACTTACGCGTCCCTCATAGGAAAATGGCCTTCATTTCAAGATGTTGAATCCCTGAAACTTGCCAAGGAAATCTATCCGGACCGGCGGCTTTTACGTCTTTCAGGCGAACAAGTTGCAGCGTTCGAGAGACAAGAATCTGAAGTCTGGTCGATGGTTTGCACAATTCTGAACTCGAAAGAAATGACCCAAACCATCGTCAAGAAATTTCCGGAAATCTTACTACCTAAACTGAAGCAGGCATCCCAGCTGACTGTCGACGTAAGGCTGTGTGAAGATCTGAACGGATATACTCTGGGACCGCATACGGATGTTAGCTACAAGCTGTATACGTTACTGATCTATGCTCCTGTCGATACTGACCATAGTCATTTCGGGACGCGGTTCTACGAGCCGAGAGAGGCCGGCTTCACCGACACTGGCGACTCACATTTCGATTTTGATCAATTCGTCGAGGTTGACGCAGCGCCATATCGCCCCAATACAGCAGTCCTTTTCCCAAGAACCGATAGCTCATTCCACGGTGTTCTTCCCCTCGACGATCCCGATTATGTGCGGCGCTCGATCGTCGTGAATGTCTATACTCAAAGCTAGGATCTACTGACGGCGAAAAATAAAATTCGCGCATCCGGCAAAAGGACCATCTTTCCGCATTGACCGCTCAACTTGGTCCTTGTCGTAATCAAATCCAGCATTCTTGAAACTCTGGAGAATCCCGTCATATCCGGCAATACGCGTATCGATCTCGATCAAAACACTTCGCAATGACGGATGAAGAAGCGTTTCTTTCGCGCCGCCAACAACCAGTTTCTCAGCTCCATCCACATCAATCTTGATGTCGGTCGGATAAGGAAGAGAGAGAATTTCCACCAGCCAGTCCAGCGGACAGGATACGGTCGTCTGCTTGCCGAAATCAGCTCCCGGCTGCGACACCACATGGTCGAGAACATGCTGGGATCCCCCCGCCATCTGCATCCCGAGCGCAAGTTCGGACAAACTCAATCTGTCGCTCAATGCGAATGGAAGAGCTGAAATTTTGTCGTGAAGTCTGTTCAAACGGATATTCCGGTTCAGCAATGCCCCGTTCGCTGATTCCGGCTCAAAAGAAAACACAGAGACAGATCGCAGAAATGCTGCGTATAGCGAATAAACTCCCACATTCGCACCAATGTCATAGAGCACACTTTCCGGCCCCATCTCATTCAGCCAGGAAATTGTTTCCGGCTCTTTGCTTAACAAGGTCTGGGCCCGGTAGTCAGCCATTTGGTTTGGCACCGAAAATTTCAGCACCTTGTCTTCAATTTTTATCTTTCGAATAAATTCAATTTTTTCATATTCTTCAATTTTCATACTAAAATCAGCCCGACTTGTAAAAGATGCACAAGTATATACTTGTGCTCTCCGCTCCCACTCAATGGCAAGGGCTAGCGGACCGGGATGCATGGCAAAAACGCAAATTCAGCCTCTCTACCGCCACCGGTCAGCGGCCCTTCCAGGCCGGATCACGTCCCTCGGCGAAGGCGGTGTAGCCTTCCCGGTTATCTTCCGACGAATAGAGCTTGTCGACCGTCTCGAACTGCCGCTTGGTGATCCGGTTCATGGCGTCCTGGAACGTCATGTCCTCGGCCTCGCGGACAATCTCCTTGATGGCGGCGAAGACCAGCGGCGGCCCTCCGGCAAGGTGTTGTGCCAGCTTCCGCGCCTCGTCCATCAGGGACGCTCCGGGATAGACATGGTTCACCAGCCCCCAGCGCGCGGCCTCCTCGACCTCGATCCAGCGCCCGGTGAACAGCATCTCCATGGCGATGTGATAGGGAATGCGCTTCGGCAGCTTCACCGTCGCCGCGTCGGCCACGGTGCCCGAGCGGATTTCAGGCAGCGCGAAACTCGCATGATCGGCGGCGAGGATGATGTCGGCGGAGAGCGCAAGTTCCAGCCCGCCGCCGCAACAGATGCCATTCACCGCCGCGATCACCGGCTTGTTCAGACCACGGAGTTCCTGCAAACCGCCAAAACCGCCAACACCGTAATCGCCATCGACTTCATCGCCTGCCGCCGCTGCTTTCAGATCCCAGCCGGGGCAGAAAAACTTCTCGCCGCCGCCGGTGACGATGCAGACGCGCAGTTCCGGATCGTCACGAAAGGCGGCGAAAGTGTCTCCCATGATCCGGCTGGTCGCGAGGTCGATAGCGTTCGCCTTCGGCCGGTCCAGTGTGACTTCAAGCACATGGCCATCGCGCCGGGTCTTGATCGGGCCTTCACTCATTGTCGTCTCCCATCCTGATCAGGGCATCCACTGCAACTGCCCCTTCGGGCAAACAGAGCAGCGGGTTGATTTCCACTTCGCTGACCTGCCCGCCCTGGGCGGCCACGAAATCCTGCACGGCCCGCACGGCAGCGATAATCGCCGCCCTGTCGGCGGGTGGCGCCCCGCGATAACCATTCAGCAACGGCGCGATCCGGAGCCTGTCCAGCGCCGTCTCTATCTCCGTGTCCGACGCAGGCAGCAGCAATGCCGCACTGTCTTTCAAAATTTCCGTCTGCACGCCGCCGGCGGCAAGCGTCAGCACATAACCATGCGCCGGATCCAGCGTCACGCCGACCAGCAATTCAGCAACCGCTCCCAAGACCATCTGCTCGACCAGAAAGCTCTCTGTCGGCATGGCGTCGGCGGCCGCCCGCACCTCTTCCGCGCTTGCGAGTCCAACGCGGACAGCGCCCGCCTCGGTCTTGTGCGCGATCCCGAGGCCTTTCAGCACCAGGGGAAAACCAATCTCGCCAGCATCGGTTGCAGCACTTTCCGCATCCGATGCTTCGATACTCTTCGGCACGGCAAGACCATGACGGGCCAGAGCGTCTTTCGCCTCCCGCTCCGCATGCGTGCGCAAAGCCCCCGGCACCCCGGGCAGAAGCAGCGGCTCAGCAGGCACGCGATCCGCGCCGAGCCAGGCCGCGGCGGCAATCGCGGCCAAAGCCTCATCCATGCCGGTGAAGGGCACGATACCCAGGTCAAACAGTGTCTCCGCGACCCTTTCGGGAAGGTTCTCCGGCAGAGAGGCGAGGATCGCCATCGGCTTTCCGCTGTTCGCCATCGTCTTGTGGACGGCGCGGATCACCTGATCCCATTCGGCCGCGCCGCCGAGTTCCACCTTCGGAAAATCGAGCACCACGATCCCGAGCGCAAGGCTGTCGCCCTGCATCATGGCGGTAAAAGTCCGTTCGATGGCGGCTTCGTCGCCCCAGATATAGGTGTGGTAATCGAGCGGATTGGCGAGCGTCACTTTAGGCCCGAGGCTCGCGGCAAGATCCGCCCGCTGCGCGTCCTCCAACGGCGGATAGAGCACGCCACGCGACAGACCGGTGTCGGCCATCAGGCTCGCCTCACCGCCGGAGCAGGACATGGAGGCGATCCGGTTCGACGGCAGAGGGCCCGTCACATGCAGCAGCTTCAGGGTCTCCAGCAAGGCCGGAAGACTTCGGATCTCTGCAATGCCGAGCCGCTCAAGCAGAGCCGACGCGCCCGCATCACTGCCCGCGAGGGAAGCCGTATGAGACACGGTTCCTGTGCGCGCTTCCTCGGACCGGCCGACCTTCAGCGCCACGATAGGCTTGCCGAGTGTGCGCGCTTTCTCCGACAGCGCTTCGAAAGCCCGAAGATCGCCCACACCCTCGATATAAAGACCAAGCGCCGTCACCCGGGGGTCATCCAGCAGGCACATACCGACTTCGGCGAAACCGGTCTGCGCCTGATTGCCTACGGTCACGACATAGGCCAGCGGCAAGCCGCGCCGCTGCATGGTCAGATTGATCGCGATGTTGGACGACTGGGCGACGATTGCCACCCCGCTCTCAACCGGGCTCCCGCCATGCAGGTCCGGCCAGAGGGCCGCGCCGTCGAGATAATTGATCAGCCCGTAGCAGTTCGGGCCGAGCAGGACCATGTCGCCCGCAACCTCCAGCAGACGCTCCTGCAGGGCCGCACCGTCACCGGTTTCCCTGTCCGCCTCGCGAAAACCGCTGGCGAAACAGACGGCACCGCCCGCGCCCATTTCCGACAATTCGGCCACCGCATCCACGGTGGCATGGCGGTTGATGCCGATGAAGGTTGCATCCGGTGCGTCGGGCAGATCGGCAATCGAGGCGTAAGTCGGAATGCCCGCGATTTCTTGCCGTTTCGGATGGATCGGCCAGAGCGCACCCTCGAAGCCGATCTTGCGGCATTCGGCGACGACATTCGCGCACCAGGCGCCTCCCCCGATCACCGCGATGGACCGGGGCCGAAGCAGCCGTTCAAGAGCCGATGACATGCCGCGTCAGGCGCCCAGCGGCCGGAGAAGTTCCCGGCTGATGATGTGACGCTGGATTTCCGAGGTGCCGTCCCAGATCCGTTCGACCCTGGCATCCCGCCAGAACCGCTCGATCGGGAAATCGTCCATCAGCCCCATGCCGCCATAGATCTGCAGGGTGGCATCCGTCACTCGGGCCAGCATCTCGGAGGCGTAGACCTTGGCGCTGGCAATCTCCCGGTTGGCCGGCAGACCCTGATCGAGCCGCCAGGCGGAGGCCAGGGTCAGCCAGTCGGCTGCGTCGATCTCCGTGATCATGTCGGCAAGCTGGAAGCTGATGCCCTGGAACTTGCCGATGGCCTGGCCGAACTGCTTGCGCTCGGCGGCATAGGCCAGCCCCATGTCGAAGCAGCGCCGGGCCCTGCCGACGGCCATGGTGGCGACCGTGATGCGGGTGGCGTAGAGCCATTCGTTCATCACCTCGAACCCGCCATCGACCTCACCCAGCACCTGGGAGTCCGGCAGACGGCAATCGTCGAATTCGAGGATCATGTTCTTGTAGCCGCGATGGCTGACGGACTTGTAGCCGTCGCGGATGGTGAAGCCCGGCGTGCCCCGGTCCACCAGGAAAGTGGTGATCCGCTTTTTCGGGCCGCGCGGAGTGTCGTCCTCGCCGGTCGCCACGAAGACGATGATGAAATCCGCATGGTCGGCGCCGGAGATGAAATGCTTGCTGCCGTTCAGCACCCAGTCGCCGCCGTCCCGCTTCGCCGAACAGGTCATACCGCGCACGTCCGAGCCAGCCCCCGGCTCCGTCATGGCCAGTGCGTCCATCCGCTCGCCCCTGACTGCCGGGGTCAGGTAACGCTCGATCTGGTCGCCCTTGCAGGCCATCAGGATATTCTGCGGCCGCCCGAAGAAATGGGTCAGCGCCATGGAGCCGCGGCCAAGCTCACGCTCGACCAGAGCAAATTCGAGATGGCTCAACCCGCCGCCGCCGACGCTCTCGGGAAAGTTCGAGGCGTAGAAGCCGAGATCGAGGGTCTTCTGCTTGATCGCCTCGGCCAGCTCGGGACGGACCTCGCCGGTGCGCTCGACCTCTGCCTCATGCGGGTAGATCTCGTTCTCAACGAAATCCCGCACCGTGGAGACGATCATCTCCTGCTCTTCTGTCAGCCCGAAATGCATCAGAGCACCTCCGAAGGGTCCGGTTGCGGCAGTTTGGCGTGGGCCGCCGCGAGGGCTTCCAGTTTTTCCAGAACGGACGCATCCGGCACGGAAGAACTGCGGGTGGTCAGATCCACATGGATCATGAGCTGCTCGCCCGTCGCCAGCTCCTCGCCAGCCTCGTTCTTCATCCGGTGAAAGACGCGGTACTTCTTGCCCTTGCCTTCAAGCACCTGACTGTCGACATGGATGCGTTGACCGGCGAGGGTTTCGTTCAGATAGCGGATGCGGCTGTCGACCGTGAAATAGCTTTTGCCACTGTCGATATATGCGGCATCGGCGCCGACCAGCTTCATCATCGCGTCGGCCGCGTCCGAGAAGACCTGGCCATAGCGGCTTTCGTTCATGTGGCCGTTATAGTCGGTCCAGTCGACCGGCACGATCCGGTCCACGGAACGCACAAACGCACCTTCAGCCGCCGGTTTGGCCAGCGTGCCTTCATGCTCGGCAATCAGCTTGCCGACAGCAGCGCCCTGGCCCTTCAGGGCCCGCATCATGGCAACGAGATTGTTGTCCCGCAGCCGCTCCAGCTCCCGGATAGACAGCGCGCCGGACTGTGCATCGGACTGGTCCGCGATCTGCTTGATCAGATCGTCGGTCAGCTCCGGCACGTCCATCAGCTTGGTCCAGGGCCATTGCAGGCACGGGCCGAACTGGGCGATGAAATGGGCCATGCCCGCTTCCCCGCCGGCGATGCGGTAGGTCTCGAACAGCCCCATCTGCGCCCAGCGCAGGCCGAAGCCATAGCGGATCGCATTGTCGATCTCTTCGGTGGTCGCAACCCCGTCCTTCACCAGCCAGAGCGCCTCGCGCCAAACGGCTTCCAGGAACCGGTCGGCGATATGCGCATCGATCTCGGCCCGGACCCGCAGCGGGTAGCAACCGACCGAACGCAGCAGCCCTTCCGCCTTCTCGATCACCGCCATATCGGCGCTGTCACCCGGCACCACCTCGATCAATGGCAGTAGATAGACAGGATTGAAGGGATGGGCGACGAAGATCCGGCCCGGATGTTTTGCCCCCTCTTTAAGTTCGGAAGGCTTGAAGCCGGAAGTAGAGGAACCAACCGGCGTATCGGCCGCGGCAGCCGCCTCGATCTCGGCGAAAACCTTGTGCTTCAGGTCAAGCCGTTCCGGCACGCTTTCCTGGATCCAGTCGACACCCGTCACCGCCTCGGCGATGGTCGCGACATGGCTTAGCGTACCTTCCGCCGGAAGCGCCGTCTCATACAGCATCGGCAGGGCATGTCGGGCGTTGTCCAGCACCTCCGCCATCTTCCGTTCGGCTTCCGCGTCCGGATCGAACAGCCGGACGTCCCAGCCGTTCAGCAGGAAGCGGGCCGCCCAGGCGCCACCAATGACGCCGCCGCCGATAATCGCGGCTGTTTTGACTGTTGCGCTCATTTCGGTGCCCGCTTCACAAGGCCGAGTTTCTTGCGAACGGCGTCCGGCCCGATCACTGTCGCGCCGAGATTTTCAATGATGGTGACCGCCTTCTCGACAAGCTGCGCGTTGGTCGCGAGCTGTCCCTTGGCGAGCCAGAGATTGTCTTCAAGCCCGACCCGGACATTACCGCCAGCCAGCACCGAGGCCGCGACATAGGGCATCTGGTGCCGTCCGAGAGCAAAGGCCGACCAGTTCCAGTCCGCCGGCACATTGTTGACCATGGCCATCAGTGTGTTCAGGTCGTCCGGCGCTCCCCAAGGCACACCCATACAGAGTTGCACAAGGGCCGGGCTTTCCAGCACACCGTCATCGACCAGCTTCTTGGCGAGCCAGAGGTGTCCCGTGTCGAATGCCTCGATTTCCGGCTTCACACCGAGCTTCGTCATCATCGAGCCCATCGCCTCGAGCATGCCCGGGGTGTTGGTCATGACGTAGTCTTTTTCGGCGAAGTTCATCGTGCCGCAATCGAGCGTGCAAAGCTCCGGCAAACACTCGGCGATGTGGGCAACCCGCTCCTCGGCACCGATCATGTCCGTGCCCTCGACCAGCGGCAGCGGCTGGGACGGGCTGCCGAACACCAGATCGCCGCCCATGCCAGAGGTCAGGTTAAGGACAACATCCACCTCGGCATCGCGAATACGATCGGTAACTTCCCGATAGAGCTTCAGGTCGCGGGCCGGTGCGCCGGTTTCGGGATCACGTACATGGCAATGCACCACGGCCGCGCCCGCCTTTGCCGCCGCGATCGCGCTCTCGGCGATCTGCTGCGGGCTGCGCGGCACATGCGGGCTGCGGTCCTGCGTGCCTCCGGAACCTGTTACGGCACAGGTGATGAAAACCTCACGGTTCATGTCGAGCGGCATCGCGATCTCCCAAAAGCAGTCTTTACAATCGGCGCCAGCCTAGGATGCGTTGACAGAGACCATCATGCCGCTTTAGCTCTTTATCATGCCGATTTGGATCAATCAGAGCGACGGCACCCAGGAAATCGCGGTCCTGCTGTTCAACCGTTTTTCCAATTACTGCCTCGCCAACACCGTCGAGCCGATGCGGGCCGCGAACGACGCCCTCGGCCGCACGGCCTATCGCTGGCGGCTGCTCAGCCTGGATGGCGAGCCGGTCACCTCATCCAGCGGCATGCAGCTGATGCCCGACGGCAAGCTGTCGGACGTGCCGGGCGGGGACGCATTGTTCATCCTGCCGAGCTATGCTTACCGGACCTACGGCACACCCGCCTGCCTCGACGCACTCCGGGCGGCCGCGCGCCGGTTCGAGACGCTGGCCGGGCTCGATGCCGGAAGCTGGCTGCTGGCGGAGGCGGGCCTGCTGAACGGCTACAGCGCGACCATTCATTTCGACGAGTTCGACCGCTTCTCCGAACGCTTTCCCGAGGTAACGGCCCGCCGGGAACGCTGGATCGTCGACCGGGACCGGATGAGCGCCGGCGGCGCCACGACCGCCTTTGAACTGGTCCAGCACCTGATCGCATCGACGCATGGTGCGGCAGTCTCCATCGAGATCGCGGGACTGTTCATGCAGGGAGAAGACGGGGACAGACTACATGAGGGAAAGACACCTGGAGACCGGCGGGTTCAGCGCGCACTGGCGCTGATGCGCGGTAATCTGGAAAACATCCTCTCTATCGCAGAGCTGGCCCGCGCCGCCGGATGCCGTCAACGGGATCTGGAAGGCCGGTTCCGCCGCGCCTTCGGCGCCACACCAAGGACCGTCTACCGGCAGCTCCGCATGGCGGAAGCGTTGCGCCTGGTCCGTGACGGCGATCTCTCCATTGCCGAAATAGCCTTGCGCTGCGGCTATGCGGATTCCAGTGCCTTCACCCGTGCTTTTCGAACCACCTATGGCGCCGCGCCGCGCAATGCCAAACTATAGAGTCCCGTCTTCCTCAACTTATGAAACTGCGAGTCGGAAAATTTCCAATACGCACCAAAACTCAACAACCAATGATTAATAATTTAATGGCAACCAGATTGTTGATATTACAATCAAAAACTGACATCTTCAAAAAATCAAAACTAAAAGATTTACGACATTATCCTCTGACGTTTTCTTTCTGATAACAATATCAATTCATTAAGGAAAATTTCTTCCCCCCGCCCCGCACAGATCGGCTCCAACGCTCAAACCGAACGCAGCTGAGGAACTCACCTCTCGATTGCCAATTCCAAACTACCCCGGAGATCAAGACATATGGCGACCATTACGCTCTCGACCCCAGGCTTCAACACGACAACGGGTCTCAATGTCGATGGCGGCGCGACCGCCACATCCGGCGATGATATCTTCATTCTGACGGCACCAGACGTGGTCAACGGTTCGACACTGTTAGGTATCGACGGCACGGACACGGTCCAATTCGCGGCTTCCGGAACATACGACTTTTCAACGCTTGAGAGCATCCCTTACCATATCAGGGTCTACGATTTTCAGGACAATGACATCGATCTGATCGCCGGCGCAGGGTGGCTTTCGGTAAATGAAGTTATCGGTGGCAGTGGCACGAATTCGGTGACGCTTTCAAGTTCAGGATCCACTGATTTCCGTGAGACCCACGTTAACGATATTGATGTCCTCAATGGATCCGCCGACAGCGACACCATCACGGCCCTGCGGGTTGACCAGATAGCTTTCCTTGATGCCAAGGCTGGCGACGACGTCATCATAACTTCGGAAGGGGGATCGAATTTCATAAATGCCGATGGTGGGGATGGAACGGATACCCTGTTCCTCGAACATGCCAGCGCCTCGATAGATATTTCGACTAGCACACTCGCCAATTTCGAAGTTCTGAAATTCGACACCACTGGCACGGCCGTCACCATGACGGCAAACCAGATCAATTCCTTTACAACATTCAGCGGCAACATAGGGCATTCCAATACATTGATCCTGAAGGCTGCAGGGAGCGTGGATCTCTCGGCCAAGACCCTGACTAACGTAACCGCAGTGTCCGGAACTGATGGTAGCGACACGATCACCGGTTCCGCGGCCGGCGACGTTATTTCCGGACTGGGCGGGAATGACGTCCTAGCCCTCGGTGAGGGCGACGACACAGTGAATAGCGGCGGCGGGGCGGACTCGGTCACACTCGGAAACGGGTTGGACATGCTCCAAGGTACCGCAAGCGATCTCGCTGGTGACACGGTAGCCGATTTCGGTGTCGGCGACCGGATCGTCGTGACCGGATCGGACCTGAGCAGCTTGAACGGCAGCACAGCCTCTGAAAGTATCAACACCGGCAGCGGAACATTGACTCTGACTGGCGTCTCCGGTGCGACTGGCAGCGGCACTTTTTCAGCTCATTACGACGGCGTCGGCACGACCATCCGGATTGACCCCGCTGCCGTTTCCGGTGCAAGCGGCGCTGATACACTTAACGGAACAGCAGAGTCTGATCTGATTTCCGGCCTCGGCGGAAACGACGTAATTTCTGCCCTCGAAGGCAACGATACAATCTCCGTGATTTCCTCCGGAACCTACGATGGCGGCGACGGCACAGATGCCCTGCGCCTCGGCGCACCGGGAACGCTCGACCTCACTGAAAGTACTCTGTCAAACCTAGAGATCCTCGAATTCAATACCGGCGGGAACCAGATCACCCTTACGGCAGCGCAGATAAACAACTTCACATCTTTCTCTGGCAATGCCGGACAAACCAACACACTAACGATGGACACAACCGGCAGCATCGACCTGTCGGCAAAGCACCTGTCCAATATCAGCGCCATCTCGGCGACATCGGGCACCGACAGTATCATTGGCAGCACAGGCAACGATGTCATTTCCGGTCTCGGCGGCGCCGACACAATTTCAGCGCATGCCGGCGACGATGTAATCTCAATTTCTACCATCGGAAAATATCATGGCGGCGAAGGCACGGACACGCTGAAGCTGACGGCGTCCGGGTCCTTCGATTTCACCCCGGAACATCTGGTCCCAAGGGCTTTCGAAAAGCTTGAATTCAGTACCGGTGGAAACACCATTGCTCTCAAAGCCAATGAATTCTCTACACTCGACACAGTCACCGGGACCGCCGGACAGGAAAATATCCTGATCCTGAGTAGTCCGTCTGTGACGGGGTTCCAGATTGGCGGAACAACCTTCGAAAACATCAGTGCCGTTCACTTCACCGCAGATGACGATCTCATTAGCGCCTCTAATTCGGCCGTTTCAATCTCAGCTCTCGCCGGGAACGACACAATTTCAAGCGCTACGGGAAACGACACAATCGCACTCGGCGCCGGCAACGACGTCGTGCAGGGAACCCGCGCTCAACTCAACGGCGATACCATTACCGACTTCGACACAAACGACTCAATCATATTTACAAATGCAGATTTGAGCAGTCTCAATGGCGCCGCGGCAAGCTCAACGATAAATACAGGCACAGGAACCCTCACTCTTTCAGGTGTCAGCTCCTCGACAGGAACCTTCAGTACAAATTACAGCGGTGGCAATACGACCCTCACTATTACATCCGGAGGCAGCAGTAGCGGCGGAAGCAGCAGTGGCGGTGGAAGCAGCAGTGGCGGCGGAAGCAGCAGTAGCGGCGGAAGCAGCAGTAGCGGCGGGGACACAACACCAATCGCACCTTCTACTCCCACACCAGTTCCTCAACCCTCCACTCAGACGACAATCCCGGTTGCTGATCCAACCGGCCCTGCGACCGCGGTGACAACAGCTTCAACAGTCTCCACATCAAGCGGGGTCAGTGTCCAAACCCAAAATGACGCTACCAATTCCAATCCTGAGCTCGCGAACACAGTTGCAAAGACGAAGATCACCACCCTGATAGTCGACCCAATCGCGCAAGCAGGCACCGAGGCGGCACTCGACAATTTCACGAATTCCCGAAACGCAGGTACGACACTGGACGTGGTTACTTTCACGCCAACAGCGACATCTGTCGGCGCGTCGGGCGGCACCATCTCCCTCTCCGGGAACGGTGATGTCGGAGCCGGCACCGAAGAAGTCTTCTTCATCGACTTGACGGCTTATAACAGCAGCACAGGCAGTCCTTTGATACAACTCGACAATATCGAGTTTGCATCAATTATAGGATCGGCAACAATCACAGGAGGAAGCGGGTCCAACTATGTTATCGGCGACAACGCTACCCAATTCATCTCTCTAGGCGCTGATGATGACACATTATCCGGTGGCGGCGGTGACGACACCATCGGGAGCGCCGGTGGTGTCGACTGGCTGTTTGGTAACGAGGGCAACGACCTTGTCCGCGGAGGGGCCGACGGTGATTTCGTGTACGGAAATACAGGGAACGACATCATTTACGGCAATCAAGGCATCGACAACCTGTTCGGGGGCCAGGACGCCGATACTATTTTCGGCGGCCAGGACAATGATTTCGCCTACGGAAACATGGCTGCAGATGTCGTCTACGGAAATCGAGGTAACGATGCTCTCTTTGGAGGACAAGACAACGATACACTCTACGGAGGACAGGGCGATGATATGCTCTATGGAGGTCAGGGCAACGATATCCTGTTTGGCAATATCGGAAACGATCTGTTCTATGGAGGCTCCGGCATTGACATCTATTATGGTGGCGCCGGTGCGGATACCTTCGTCACCGACGGAACCGACCAGATCGTCGATTTTAACGCTGCGGAAGGCGATGTCATTATCGCATCCTCAACGTTGAACCTTGCTGGTCAGAACGGGATGAGCGCTAACGAATACGAAAGAAAAATAGCCGGCCAAGATAATGATCTAGCGGTTGACCTCACAGGCCTTGCAAAGCCTGATGATGTATCAGGATGGATCATATGAGCTCTCCCAAGGTATCTTGGCAACATGTTCAAGCTAGGATTTCAAACAACTTTTGGACGTGATAAATCGCCGCCCAACAGCATATCCTAGCTTGCAAATATCCATACGCATCATATGCCTTCCAATTTCAGGCATCTCCCGTTATGCGTAGTCATTATGTCCTCATCTACTACCTCATAGCTTGAACCACCGAGTTATCGTGGCTAATCCTACGATGGGGTCGCGGCTCGTATCTGTAATGACAGGTGGAAAATGTATAACAAAAACGCGCCCCTAACCGGTGTCGAGCGGCTCTTGCCTCCGGACGAATTGATCGTGACCAAGACGGATATCGCCGGGAAAATCCGGTATGCCAACCGGACATTCTACAAGTTCGCCGGGTATACGCCCGCCGAATGTATCGGCGCCCAGCACAACATCATCCGCCACCCCGAGATGCCGCGTACGGTTTTCAAGCTGCTGTGGGACACCATCAAGGGCGGGGATGAAGTCTTCGCCTATGTGAACAACCGGGCGAAGAACGGCGACCATTACTGGGTTTTTGCCCATGTCACCCCGAGCTGGGGAGCGAACAAGTCGATCATCGGCTATCACAGCAACAGGCGGGCACCGAACAGCCAGGTGATCCGCGAGCATATCCAGCCACTCTACGCACAACTTCTGGAAATCGAACGCACCGCGGGCAGCCCGAAAGACGCCCTGGCCGCCGGCGAAAAACAGGTCCTCGACCTTCTCCGGTCGAAGAACATGTCATTTAACGAGCTCATGTTTGCATTGGGGGTTTAGTCGATGTTCGGATCATCCAGCACCAAGGACGTCAAAGCCGCCATCCCGATCCTGAAGAAGCTTGTGAAAGGTGATTTCGACCAGCGGATCACCCAGATCTCGGGTAACTCGGAAACAGCGGAACTTCTTCATCTGGTGAACGATCTTGTTGACCGTTGCGATTCCTATATCCGGGAATCCACGGCCTGCATGACCCATGTCGGCGAGAACAAATATTACCGCAAGATCATCGAGACCGGTATGCAGGGCGACTTCCTGACCGCGTCCAGATCCGTCAATACCGCCCTCGCCTCGATCGATGCGCGCGTGCAGGAATTTTCCGGCGCGACCTCGGCTTTCGAGGCGACGGTCCAGAGCATCGTCGAGACCGTCGCCTCGGCGTCGACAGAACTGATGTCTTCCTCGGAGAGCATGCAGAATATCGCCGAGGATACCAGCGCGCGGGCAACCTCCGTCGCCGCTGCCGCCGAAGAGGCCTCGGTCAATGTTCAGTCCGTTGCCTCCGCCTCGGAGCAGCTGTCCTCCTCGATCACGGAAATCAGTCAGCAGGTCTCGCACGCATCCAGCGTCGCCAATGATGCCGCCGCGCTCACCGGTCAGGTGACCCAGCGCGTCGACAGCCTGGAGCAGGCCACGGCCAATATCGTCGGCGCTCTCAAGATCATCAGCGAGATCGCCGAGCAAACCAACCTCCTCGCCCTCAACGCCACCATCGAGGCGGCACGGGCAGGCGAGGCCGGCAAGGGCTTTGCCGTGGTTGCGAGCGAGGTCAAGGCACTGGCCAACCAGACCAGCGGGGCGACGGAAGAGATCAACGGCTTCGTCCGGAGCATCGAGGAAGCCAGCAAGCACACCATCACGGGTATTCGCGACATCTCGACCCAGGTGAACACGATCAGCGAAGCGAACGCAGCCGTCTCCGCCGCTGTGGAAGAACAATCCGCCGCGACGCGGGAAATTGCCGGCAATATCGAGCAGGCCTCGGCGGGAACATCCGAAGTGACGGAAAACATCACCGCGGTCACCGCATCCGCGCAGGAGACCAATCGCACCGCGCACGAGGTCAATGGCGCCGCGAGCGAGCTGTCGGTTCAGGCTGAGTCTCTACGCTCGGTGGTCGGAGACTTCCTGAACAGGGTCCGGACCGTCGTCTGATTTTCGGCATAATTTTCGGTTCAAAGGCAGTTTTTTTAATAGGAATCGTGAACAGAGGTGGCCCCTGCCCCCCCCCGGAAGTCATCGTCATGAAACACAAAAAATTCCGGACAGCTTTCTGGGAAAAACCGGGAGGTGCGCGCAAGGGGACCGTAAATGATCACCAGGCCCCTCCTTGCCTTGGCATTCTAGATTGGCCGAATCAGCGCCGGCCGCTGAAATTCGTGTCCGGCGCACAGTCGACCGGTCACCGCTTCCTTATCCTGATACTCTGACGCCCGAGTGCCTGAACGGCATCTCTATTCACCTCGTCGAGCCACGCCTGCTCCTTCCTCAGCAACGAAGAAAACAGAACACTCTCGAACCTGCCGGCAGGCAGGTCGGGGAATGGGTACGGGTCTAGCTCGTTCGCCCCCCAGCGAGGCACTTATGCCCCTGTTTCCGTCCGCGTCTGAGCGAAGAGGTGGCCGTTGTTGCCAGAACACGAAAACTCTGATCAAGCCCCCTTCGCCAACCAATGCATAAACAACTTATACAAGGTCTTGTGCTGATCAGAGATCAAGTAAGGCGCATGCACCCAACGATCCACCACTATTCAGGATATGCAATAGCCACGCTGACCACCCGGCGGTCGCCTCCTCCGGGCGCCCCAGCATCCTCTTGACAATACGGGTCAAGTCGCGCGAATTGCGCATCCAATAGCCAGAAGCGAGATGACTAAGTCCCCTTTCAAGAAAGCTTGAAAGGGGACTTAAATACCCGCAATCGATTTATAGGACCGCAGCCTAGTTACGACCTGTTCGCATTCTGCGAAAAGAATTAAGCGCGATTCTCGACTCACAGGAAATCCTTGGTCTGCTTCTTGGCTCCAGTCATGGACAAGAAGCGGCTTCTATACAAAGACCGGGGCTTCGTCAGAGGCCTTTGCGCATATTGACCGAGCACACGTCCGACGAGCTCTCGCCTGGAATCCACCTTGCGAAGAGGCCAGTCGACCACATTTTCCCCATTAAGGTTCAGGTGATACCGCTGAGATGTTTCTTCGGAACGTAATCCACGGTACTTGAACTGGAACGGAATGTTGAATTCGGAGTCGTACCGTTTGTTGAACAGGACGATGTAATAGGCGTTGCCCTCAAGATTGCTGATTTTAAGATCCAGCCACCTGAAGTGGTTGTCGTCCCAGAAAAGGGCACTGTCCATACCATCGACGTAGAGCCAGGCACCAAGTATCCGGTAGCCATTCACAATCGCCATTTCTTCCATCAGAGTCGGCATAATCGAATAGTAGGAATTGTCATCGTTCCCGAAAAATGGAACGACATGCATCATTGTTCCACCTACTTCGGTGATCTCATGCATGCGCTGGAAGACACGCCCAAAATTGAAAATTTTGTCCGAAACACCAAGGTTTGTAACAAAATCATACTTCTCATCGCCTTTCGCAATCTGATCGCTTGCAATATCAGAAAGAGAAATAGACCGGTGCTTTACACCTGCAGCCTCATACATCGATGCGGAATTGGTGACCGGCGTGTCCGGAGCCTGCCCCCCTAGCATGCTGATGAATTCCTTGAACTGGGAAGATGCTTTCTTCGTAGAAACTGGCTGCTCACCAAGATCAGCGACAGATTTGATCCCTTTGATCATGTCGTATTTCAAGGCATCACAAAGGATGTTCATGATGTGGCGCTTGTATCCGGACAGCTTGAAGCTCTTTTCATCCAGAACCGGATTTTTGAATTTGTTTTTCGAGGTCCGGCGCCAGAGCGCGACAATATCAATGCTGTGCATCGAGAGCGCGGTCAGGTCAACGTGTTTCAGGATCTCCGGATCCCATTCAACCAGATCATCAGAATGGGTGAAATGATACCACATTCCATCCTCTTCATACTCATTCTGCTCTGCTATATCCGCATACAATCGCGGAAGACAGTGGAAATATGCAGCGTCGGAGAAACCGATAGACGGCAGATAGTGCAACATCTGGCCGCCGGGTTTTGTCAGGTCATGGCAGACATTAAATGAGTTTTCCTGATTGAAGACATGCTCAAGCGTTCCGATATCACAAACAAAATCGAAAACCTCTCTCATATGATCAGGAGCTTGATCAAAATTCAGATCAAAATTTAACCCTTTAACAGAGGATCTCGTCTCAGCTGATGAATCAAGGCAGTCATACGGCATATTGATTTTATCAAAAAGAAATCTTGCCGGAGGGAAGGGGCCGAACTTTTTGAACCACTCAGAAATTTCTTCTTTTGATGCGGATCCGCCAAATGTAGAAATGAAATTTTCAATTTCATAATCAGTGTTACGCCATATCTGTTGCGCGCCGATATCTATGAAATTACCAATATCGTCTAGAAGACCAGCCTTTTTAAAGTTACTGAAAATATTCAGCATATAATTTGTGTACACTACTGGGCTCCTAGCTGATTTTTTTTCGTACGTGCCATTTATCCTAGACAGCTTGGATAGCACGGGGAAATGGAATTGCAAGTGGTTGTTGCCCCCCCGATAAACACCGGTTTACGCCGCTTTGAAAACGATTCTCCGAAAGAAAATAAGGATTAAAGCGAAGAGAGCTTTCCTACAATCGGATAAAGCCATCCGTTAATCGAACCGGCACAGTCAAAAGCTTCTCAAATCGGCTACCACTCGCCCCCCTGCCCGGTTGACCAGAGACAGGGGGACTTCTCTCGATGCACTCGCTCAACCAATAGACAGAGGAGCCTCTGGGCTAAGGTCACAGGTGTATTTTTCTCAACCGTTTATATTTTCACTCGAACAAACGAACGCGCGTCGCAATCTGCGTTACAGGGTCGAAGAATCTTGGTGTAAATTCCAGCTGCGGAGGCCATATTAATGCTCTCGTATTCGCCTCATCCTCAATGGGCGTCTCTCGCCACCCGTCGTCAGGCGTAAACTCCGCCATCATAAAATCAAGGCCCGCACGCAGCTCCGACGGAGTGCATTTCTCAAAAACGGCGTCGTTTTCAATCGCACGGGCACAGGCAAGAGTCGTATTGGCGGATGAGCGCATTAACTCAGCATTTCGCAAACGCACACCTTCAGAATTTTTCATCGTATGAGTGAGTATGATTTGATTGTCATACCCAACAAAAAAATCTGCAGAATCGCCTATAAAAGCCGGTATCTGAAATGCATCGGCAAAACCAAGAGGCCCAGAGGGTGACCCGAAATAGAACGCGCACCGGCTCACAGCGTAAGCTTGCAGCATTTCCGAATCATTAAAACGAGATAAATCGACAAACCCAGGACGCGCAGGTAGAGCTCCCATTTCAGGGTGCCCCAATCTCACAACCTGCCCACCAAGTTCGTCAATAACCCAATCAATAACATTATTATAAACGGCAGGGTCAACGTCCCTGATATTAGAACTTTTTTTCCATCTGTATGTAGGCTCTCGATAGTGAAGGGTAACGAACCATTTGTCAGGCGCCAAACCCAGAGATTTCAATCTCTCACTGCCTATCTTCTGATGCTCTTCCTTGAACCTAAGACGCCCAGTCGGGAAAGCCCAAAAATACATACATGAGGAAATCTGCGGAGGTACAATGAGATCCTGCCAATGAATTGTATCGTGTGGATACTTCCGACCGGCCAAATGGGGGTTGAACATATTCAAAGGGATCATTTCGTCGGGCTTCACAACAACCACGCTGTGCGGCCGATGATACAACTCCAGAAACCTGCGCTTGTAAGGCCGATCTTCTCGCATAAGAAAAGTCGTGTGCGAGAACTTAAAATGTGACGCAATACGATTAGCTAAGATAATTGCGCTAATCACATCTCCAAGAGAAAAAGCAGTAATTGGCATCGCAATTTTAAATGGTCTATCCGGCGAGTTCCCCGCCCCAGCGTAAATCTTCAATAAGTCAAATTCACTTTCCATTACACACCCTCACGTCATAATAAAACAAAGTCATAATATTTTTTACTTCTACACCTTATCTAACCTAGATAATATTTTCACCAAATATCCCACCATAAAAAATCATCCCTCCATGAAATATCACTACTTATCTCTACTTCATTATCTCGATAGCTTTCTCACGAAACTTGACCGCTTCGTCGAGGCCGAGAGCATTTAATTTTTCCAACTCCAAGAAGCACCTTTCTCGAAAATTTTTTACAGTCCCCTCAGGGAGATACCAATACCGGTGCCAATAAACACGAGAAAGGAACCAGGTTTCATCCAAAACCGCGTACGGATCCTCAAGGCGCACACGAAAATCAATACTTATCCTGATACTGTCAGCGCCACACCTCGTCCGATGCACATGATATGAATCGAAAACATATCCCAGCCCCGGTTCCGCCTCGACCTTCAGAGGATTAAGTCCCTCGAGCAGAGAAGCCGCTTCCCGATATGTGCCCGTATGCTTCTCAAACGCCGCCAGATTTTCTTCGCTTATGTCTAAAAATTCGATCTGACTCGCGGAATTGTCGACCTCGATATAGAAGAAAAAGTTGACTGTATCTCCTGGAACGCGGCCCATGGATCGCAATGAAGCAAATGCGTCGCATCAGGTAAAGAGAGATATTCTGGCGGTGGTGATGGATGAGTCACACGTAAGTTAAATGGAAACTCAATACCTTTCACGCCATTTAACGCACCACGGTCTCGAAGCATATCGAGTACCAGACTTTCAAGCTCGACAAACTCATCAAATTTCTTTGTCATCGATACTCTATTTGTCTTTTTTAGAGCATCGATCAGCGCCAGACTGTCTCCGGCAGGAATTTGAAGGCCTTCCAACTCACGAGCTGAACCGGATATTATCTGGCACGATAGACCCGATATTTTGTTGAACTCAGCCTCAGTCATTCGCATCGACTTTACGGTTGGGCTCGCCCGCCCAAATCGATCGCTATGAATTTCGCCCGCATCCAAAGAAGACAAATAAGCCTTTTTTTCCATAAGCCTATTATACATCCAGATTAGTATCGCCTCATACCTTCTTCGATCACGTATCATAGAGAAGCGAAATAACCTCTTACTACACAATGATTAAGAAATTTATGAAGGACACGCTCTCAAGCAAGGCTTGCCTATAAGAAGCATCAGGTTACAAAAATCACCAGAGGCGGTTAATGATGAATGAATGCGTAACAGTCTTCCATGGCGGTGGCCGAGATGGCGTGCACCGGAGCTGGGAAAACTTCCCCATACAGGTTACCTATGTGAGCTTCGAGCCTGAGGCAGAGGCTCATGAGGAAATGGTAAAGCTGGAAGAAGGTCCGCAAGACGGTGTCACATTCGTGAACCTGAACCAGGCTCTTAATGATGTAGAAGGCAGGACCCCGCTCCACATATATTCTTCCGGCGATCTCAGTTCATTTTTCGAATACAACCCTGACGGCGCATACCGTTACAAAAACATCAATATTACAAAAACCAGAGACGCTTTTGTCGATTGTACAACGCTCGATAAAAGCGCGCTCGAACTTGGCCGCAATCCCGATTTTTTATGCCTAGACGTCCAGGGCGCTGCTCTCAGCGTTCTACGTGGCGGAAAAAATGTGCTCCACAATCATGTCCTTGGCATAAGATGCGAGGTTGAATTTCTGGAACTTTATCGGAATCAACCACTTTTCGGCGACATTTCGACATTCCTGCATCAGAGAGGCTTTCGCCTAGCGCGTCTGGAGCGCCCTGGACCGGGCACATCAGGGCTCAGCTTTGACAGCGGGCCGTTTAGCCTCACGCTGGACGATGCGGCTCCAGCTTGGGCAGACGCCATCTTCATGCGTGATCAGGAATGGATCCTCAACCTGCAGCCCGATGCGCGCGCCCAAGCAGTCTTGCGTTATACGCTTTTCGCTTTCGCAAACGATGTCGGCCCTTTCGGCCTTGAACTTCTATATCGCCTCTCTGAGGCGAACCTGGTTCAGGAGCTAAGCACTAAATTATCATTGCCAGCGCAACAGGCACTCAAGCAGATAGCCCTGCGGAGGCTCGATCTGCTTGATCAGTCCGACTGGCAAAAAGCAAGTCCATTAAGCCACCCCTATCTCGATATGCGGACACGCCTTCGATCATCCCTAACAAGCCTCTGAGAAAGCAACAGAGAAAAATATCCGCTTTTCCACGAGGAAGCCGAGCCTTTTCAAAAGAGAGCCTGGCTTTTTCATACCCATTGCTATTTTCCAAACAAAAACGCCCCGCACATTATATGCAGGGCATTTTCATTCGATGAATGTGTGGAGGTTAAGCTGTTTTTCGACGTTTTGCCTTGTTCGTAGAT